>Ga0247727_10001824_pt1 | contig 49496 bp, 67 predicted proteins | sample WisWelCaveWW1625_FD_202498 | JGI IMG/M metagenome (GOLD analysis project Ga0247727, IMG submission 202498) | Biofilm microbial communities from Wishing Well Cave, Virginia, United States - WW16-25 | ecosystem: Environmental > Aquatic > Deep subsurface > Groundwater > Cave microbial mat | place...
TCCTATCCGATGGTCCATTGTGTACCATCTGCGGCGAGCGCTGAGTATAGCGCTTGCCCCGTTGGCAAGGAAAGTCTGACCCACAGCAAGCCGCCGGACGGAGCGAAAAGCCACGCCTATTCGAAACACCCGTGGCCGAGTAACTTCGCCCGGCGGCGACTTTGAAAGAATCGACATGCAACACATAAGGCTCACTCGCGCGGACTGCGACCGGCACGACGCAACGGATGCGATCCAGAAGGCGCTCGATACCCCGAACGTGGATGCCGTGACCGTCGAGTATACCGGCAGGCCGTGGATCGTTCGCCCGCTGTTTATTCGGAGGGACGGCCGATCGCTTCGCCTCAACCCCGGCGTTGCCATCGAGGCCAAGCCGGGTGCATTCAAGGACATCCACGATTGCCTGCTGTCGGTGCTGGGTCAGGAAAACGTCACCATCGAAGGCCACGGTGCCACGCTGCGGATGCGGAAAGAGGACTACACCGGCACCAAGAGCACCAAGGGCACCAAGGCCTACACCCCCAGCGAGTGGCGTCACGGAGTCAGTATCCGAGGGTCGCGGAGCACGAACGTTTCCGGGATCACCGTCGAATCGTCGGGCGGAGACGGCATCTATATCGGAGCCTACGCCCCCGGTCTCGATTATGGGCATGGCGTTGCGTCCAATGTGGTACAGGTTCACGATTGCGCTCTAGACCAGAACCATCGCGCGGGACTGTCCGTCGTTTCCGGGACTGGCATCCATATCGAACGGACAACGGCCTCGAACACGAAAGGGACAGCGCCGCAATGCGGGTTCATCGTGGAACCTGCTAACCCAACGCACGAAGCCGACGTGAGTTTCGTCGATTGCAAATCGGGAAACGACGCATCGGGCGGGTTCTACGTGAATTTGGCACGGATGAAAGACCCCATAAGAGAGGCACGAATTTCGTTCCGCGCATGCCGTGTTTTTCGATCCGGCGGGTCTGGCATACGGATCAGACTATTCCCCACCGAGTCGCGCGGTTCTGTCGTCGCGGAGGATTGCCTGTTTGAAAACACCGCCGGTCCAGGTCTGCACCTGCAATGGACTCCGAAATCGAATATCAACGCCCGATTCGATAACTGCGTATGGAAGAACGCGGCATACATTCGGGAGAGCGCGTTCCGATTCGACCTATCGGACGGTGAAGTGCAAAACGGCACGGTCACGTTTTCCAGGGCGATGTTGTTCGCCGCGTTGAGGCGCAGGGATTTATTGAACGTGCAGTGCGTGGACGGAATGGTATTCCCCGGCATCAGCGGCGACGTTGCAGTGTACGACCGGGTAGGCGGGACGCTGCCAATTCCTGAACTTCCTAACGTGAACGTGATAACGGAGATACTGCCGTGAAACGCCGAGCCAATCATGCGGCGCAATGCCTGCACTGTTCGAAGTACTTTCTTGCACAACCATCCAGGACCCCGCAGGCGATCTGTTTTACGTGTCAGGCGAATGGTCACGAGCCGAGTGTCGTCAAAGAATGCAAGGCGTGCAAAGCGAAACGTGAGCAAGCGCCGGTGCGAGGGCAGTCCTAATGCCGAATAAGCCGATTGTTTTCGCCCTGCCGTGCATCGTGCTTCCGAAGGGCAACGTGCGCAACCCGCGAGTCGTCAACGGGAAGATCAAAGGCTTTTACGAGAGCAAGAAGTCGAAGGCCAACGACAATGAACTGATTACGCTGGCATGGCCGTACAGGCCTGAGAAGCCGATCGAAGGTCCGATCCGGGTCAGTTACGTGTTCTCGTACCCGTACCGAAAGGGCGATAAAGACCGCGATGACTCGGCGTATTGCTACAAATTGAGCAAACCCGACCTCGGGCAACTGGAAAAACGAATGGACGACATTTTGAAAAAGGCGAGATTCATCAATGACGACGCTCAGATTGTCGAGCGCGGCCACAGCGGAAGATACTGGCGTAAGACCGGCGGGATCGGTGTGTCGATTGTGGTGCTGTGATGACTGTGCCTTTTCCCCTCCGGCCTGTTGCGGGGTCGTGTTTATGCCGACCCCGCGCAGGTTTGAAAGATTAAACGATGGACGACGTTGAAAAGTGTTGCCGCAAAATACTGAAGTCCTTTGGTAAGGATGGACGACGATGGGTCCAAGGCGTTCCACCCATGGGGAAACATTGCATTGAGTCGGCGGTAGACGCCGCCACGTCATTGCGCGAATTTTATGCTACGATGCCGGCCCTACGCGAGGCCGCAGGGACCAATCAGAGAATGGCGCTGTGGAACGACCAGCCGGGCCGAACCTGGGCGGATGTCGAACGGGTCATCAAAAAGGCGGGAGGCATAAAATGAAAGTCGTTTACGTTTCGGGGGCGTACAGGTCAAAGACGGAGCACGGCGTTCACGACAACATCGAGTTGGCCCGCGACTGCGCCGAAACCGTTTGGCGAGCCGGCGCCATGGCGTTCTGTCCGCAGATGAACTCCGCGTACATGGGCGGCGTGGTTCCCGACGAGGTATTTTTGGCCGGAGACTTCGAAATGCTCTCACGGTGCGATGCGGTGTATTGCGTGTGCGGGTGGCGGGAATCCAAAGGCTCAGTGGAAGAATTCGAGTTGGCAAGGAGTCTCGGTTTGCCCGTCTTCGAGAGCGTGAACGAATTGATCGAGTGGATCGACGAAAAGGAGGACAGGGAAGGGTGCGCGAGTTAATGCCAACGCTCAAAGCACCCTTCCCGTAGCGTACTTCGGCGGCAAGGCATCCGTTGCCGACGTGGCATGGCACCGTTTCGGCGACGTGGCCAACTACGTGGAACCATTTTGCGGAACGTGCGCCGTACTGCTTGCAAACCCCAGCCCGAAATACGAGTGCGTCAACGACGTGAACGGGTTCATTGCAAACTTCTGGCGGGCGCTGAGTAAAGACGCTTATGCGGTGTTCCGGCATTGCGACCATCCTGTAAATGAGTGTTGCCCGGCCGGGATGATGATTTCTACCCCAAACGGAGACATCGCCATAGAACACATTCGAGTAGGCATGATCGTCTGGGGAGAACATCAGGGTCGGATCGTTCCGACTCGCGTCATTGCAACCAGAAAAAGCGAGTCTGACGCGAGTGATTTACGCAAAGTCGGAAGGCTGAGATTGACGGCTAATCATCCCGTTTGGACGACGAATGGATATGTTGACGCACACCTATTGACCCCAGGCATGAATATCGGCATGATATGTACGAATGGGAGCAATGGAAAAACCTTGCGAAAGATGCGGCTTGGAATTTCGACCAAGACCAAGAGGCGGGAAGTATTGCTGCCGCGCATGTTCTTCGGCAGCACACCGTCATCCAGAGAAGACGTGCATTGTTTGTGGGGCGACTTTCTACCGACGACAAGGAACAAAGCATCAACGATGTTGCTCGCTAAGTTGCGGTCGGAAATTTGCTTGGAAGCACAGCGAGACAATGCCAAACAATTTGAGAGCAGCCTGGGCGGCAACAAAGACGACCGAAGCGCAAGCAAAAATTCGTCGTTGGGCATTATCGCCGGAAAATCCTATTTATCAACCAAAGGTCCGAAGGAAGGCGCTGATTGCACAACGAGAGAAGGGGTTCATAAACCTAAACGGCGGGAATGGAAGCGGTCTCAGTATGCCGCAAAGACTGCTTGCCGCAAGATTGGGCTGGGCTACCGAAGTCGTAATACGGACGAGATCGGGGACAGGAAAAGCTGTTCGACCATATCGGTACATCGCGGATATCGCGGACCCAATTTTGAAGATTGCGATAGAAGTCGATGGTCAAAGCCACAAAGCTATGGGAGTCATAACTCGCGACGCCAAGAAGGATGCCGCCCTGCTCCGATTAGGCTGGAAAGTCCTTCGGTTCACGAATCGAGAAGTGAACGCGAATCTGGGGAAAGTGGTATCTACGATCATGGACGCTGTGCGGTCTACAACTTCCAAACCGAAACCGAAAACTACTTCGCCGAAAACATCTTAGTCCACAATTGCGAGCTGCACGTTTGGGAGGCGTGGATGGTGGTGCAGGCCAAAAAGATGGACTTGGCGAACCGATTGGCCAACGATCCGCATTGGTACTCGGCGACGCTGGCGGGCCGCTGGGTGTGGGGCCAGTGCGCGAGCATTAGCGGAAACTGTGGATCGCAGAAAAGTGCGAAGCCGCAACTTACCAGCGCCAGAAGAATAGGCCGCCTTTCGCTGCGCGACGCGGTGAAGGTGTCCCACGAAATTCCGTATCTAAGCCGCGGCGGAAAAGGCGTCCACCGTCCCTATCTGCACCGCGCGCGTGGCATTGACAACCAGCGCATTCGCTCCGAGGGGCTATTGGAGTACCTGCAAGCGCTGGGGCAACGGCTTCGGACCGTGCGTGTGTGTTGCGGCGATTGGAAGCGAGTCGTCACCAATGCCTGTACGTGGCATGTAGGGCATCCGTGCGGGGTGTTCCTCGACCCGCCGTACAGTGAAAAAGCACAGCGGGACATGAGTCTCTACGGCCAGCACGACGACGGCGACGTGGCCCACGAAGTCCGGGAATGGGCGATTGAGAACGGAAACGACCCGCGACTGCGAATAGCACTGTGCGGCTACGAAGGGGAACACGAAATGCCCGAGGGGTGGACCACGCACTACTGGAAGGCGAAAGGCGGCATGGCGAACACCGCCAAGAAGACGAACACGCAAGGCCGCAAGAACCGGCGACGGGAGAGAATCCACTTCAGCCCGCACTGCCTGCCGGAAATGAGACTGTTTTGAAAGGAAGCGAATGGCTATTTGGAGCAACGCGATGCTTGACCCGGAAGATTTCGACTTGCTTGACGCGGTAATCACCGCACGCGACGTTCCGATCGGTCTTGCGATGTTGGTAGTGTTTTACGCCCGCACGCCGGACGATCACTCGGAACTCCACGAGGCTCAGCGTGAATTGCTGGACACCCTCGCCGAGAAACCGTTTGGCGTGATTGGTTCGGACAACCATCCGTGTCCCATCGACCGGATGATTGAGTTTGGAATGTTGGATCGCGGACTGGTTTGTGCCGCGGTCCAGGTGACGGCGGAGCGAATCAGAAAACGGAGCAAAGCCAGCCGAAGAGAGGACGCGGTATGTCCTTAATCGCGTATGGACTATACGAAGCGATGGAAAAAAGAGAACTGGAAAGCCATCCGTGCGAGATGTGTGGAAGCTCCACCCATCGGTCCTTGCGATACTGCTATTACTCCGTGATGGCGGGTGTTCCAACGGGACAAAGTTGCAGGCCGCATGCGAGGCGCTGTTGAAGGAAAAGCACAATGACTGACAACCCGCACCGGCTTCCGTGGACAATGAAAACGTCGCCGTGGCGGTGTTTGTGGGACTCCGTTACTCCGTCACTTGCCCTTGCCGATTACCATGCTTTGTGCTGGCAGGCGTCTGGACGGCGCGACGTGGAACGAAATGCCGCTAAGCGGCGGAAAGGAATGAAATGTTACCAGGACTTGGACTAGGGAGGATCGTACATTACGTGCTATGTAGCTCGGACATTGGTGCCAGCCGAAAAAGCTGCGCCGGGGAAATCATCCCCGCGACCGTCGTGAATTGCTGGCCGTCGCTCAACCGCGACGACGGCTATGCAAACCTGTACGGATTCCCGGACGGTTCGAATAACTTGGATACCTTCGAAAAGGGCAATCCTATCATCTGGTTGACCTCGCGGACGTATTCGGAATCGAAAGAGCCGGGCACATTTCACTGGCCGCCGAAGGTGTAATTAGCATGTGATCCGTCAGTTGGTGGGACAACGGCTTTCCGGCGAGTGCTCGCGGAAGCAGACCCGGCCCGCGTGCCAATGCGTGACCCTTCGGGCGACTCAGCATTGGCACAAACCGAGCGGTGGTGCAACTCGAACCCGGTTCGAATCCGGGGCGGATCGTAGGATGTAATTCGACATGCTTAAGATCGGACAAAAAGTTCTTGTTTACGAACCTCCGTTAGGACTCACGTTGGGGATAGTTACCGAAAATCAAAGCGCCTGCGGAGTTCGTGTGCAAACGGACGAACGGGTTGCGTCGAACAGGCTTCGATCGTTGTTTCGCGTATGGCCTTATGCTGTCGAAGGAATCAGAAAAGGATGTGCTGAGGTCGAGGACCTTGACCGGGTGCGTCGTAAGGCCCATGACCGCATGCGATGAGCCTAGCCCGAGAGGCGTTGGCCCTCACGACCCATACTCCGTCACTTGCCCTTGCCCTTGCCGATTATCATGCCTTGTAGTTCGAGTTTCTCGCGGGTCAATTGATCGCGAGCGAGAATGCATTCATCCAACAACTTTTCAACCCGTGCAAGTCTTGCAGCGAGCGTATCGGCGTAGTCCTTCGTAGCCCGCTGGCGCACGCTCACGGTGGTCATGACCCCCATGCCGAGACTTACCATAAGGGCCGCTACAGCGATCCACAACGCAGGAGGAAATTCCATGTTTACCGCTCTTCCTCATCCAATTTTTCGAGGTATGTACGCAAGGCATCCACGAAGGGCAATCCGACGTAATGCTCAACTAGCGCCGCGGTGTGGAGGATCGCCAACAACACGATCGCGCTTTGGTCTACCAGGATGAACGTCCAGGGCCGGATGACTCCATCCGCGAATTGGCTCTTTGCGATGCACACCAGCGCCCCAAACGCCGAGGCCATAAGAATGAGTTGCTGGGGGATCACCCCTAACAGCGAACGCATGGACGGCACGGTCTCGCGTCGTAGGCTCCAAAGCGCCGCAGCTGAAATGAGAAGCAACGCAGCACCTTCAACTCGCGGCCAGGGAATGAACAGGCTGAGCGTGTAGATCGCCGTCGTTTGAAGTTGTTCGCCGCTCACGGCCAGAACAGCGCCCCACGTCGCGTGCAGGACGATGGAATAGATGATGATCCAGCTAGTTCTCATGTGGCGCAGCCTCCTGCGCGGGCCTGCAACTCGGCTTGCGTTTCCAAATCGGGTACGAAACTTCCAGCCCGACGATAGTTTGGCTCGACGCCTGGGACTCCGATCCGCTCACGTCGCGGCGGATGACCGTCGCCGAAACAACGACCCCGGACTCGAAAATGCAGTCGATACCCTGTGACGCTTGGATTTCCACGAACGGATCGGTTCTGTTGTCCCAGTAGTTCGGTCCGGATCCCGTCCGTCCGCGAACCTCCACCAAGGTGGAACATCCGCCGAGTGCCCATAGCCCCAAGCATCCCCACCGAAGATTGCTCAAAACCCGTGAGATACTCATGGCGGTGATTCGCTCTGCACGGGCGGCGGCGTTTGCACCAATTGCTTGATCGGCAGATGCCGCAAAACGACGATCACGTCGAGCAAGGCCAAGACCATTGAATCCCGGTCGCGTTGCGACATGATACACACGGACTGCGCTGCTTCATCCATCGGGGAACGCCTCCTCCGGCGGAGGGACCACGGTGGCCGCCGCTGCATCTTGCTCCACTCGCCGAATCATGTCACGGAGCATGGTCCGCACCGCCCGGTTGTAGCGCTGTTGCTGTGTCTCCGGGGGATCGACCTCTAAGGGGAAACGCGCGTTCAGAGCCGCAAGGCACCGCGCAAATATCGCATCCGACACCCCCAAGCGACTGACCATCGTCTGCATAGTTCACCAACTCCATCATACCCTACCCCAAACGCACGATAAACCCGGTGCACACGAGATCGTCGGTCGTCGTGGCATCACCGGTCAGTTTAATGACGATCGTCGCCGCATCGTCTTGGGCCAAGGACGTTGTTTGCGCCGTGTCCGTGAATTGGAACGTTCCAGACCCGGAGCCTACGAGCGTGACCCCAGCCCGCTGGACATCGAGGGCCTTACGACCCACGAAGGCGTGAATCATCCACGACGTATTGTTGGCAGCGGCCGTCGCGGTGAGAATGGCCACCGCGCCGAAGTACAACCGCAGCGTTTTGGAATTGGCGTTGTTCAGCGTGGTACCATAAGCGATGATTTCCACGAAATCGAGATTGGTATTGAGCATCGACGCCGGTAGGGTGTAGGTCTGTAACGGGTCCTCGCCCGCGCCGATATTGCCTCCCTCGGTAAAGCTCGCATAGAGCGTTACCGCCGCTCGCCCGGTGGCGTGGGGCAACGTGATGGTCTTGGTCGTTCCGTCCGGCATAACGGCCGCTTTTACGCTGATCGTGCCCCCAAAATCTCCGTCGTAGAAGTTGAAGCCCTGCCCGTCGCTGACCAGCAGCCCGGCATTGAATTCCTGTTGACCCGAAGATACCCGCGTTCCGTCCATCCGCAGGTATTGGGTATGATCGTCATCGGCCAGCCCGAGCAGCGAGCCGTGATCCGGTTGTGCCCAAGTGGGTGCGGCGGATACCGCGCCCGTGCCGGTTTGCGAGAGGAACTTTTGGGTAGCCGTAATCTGACCGGCCAGCCTGACGCTGTTGGTCCCGTCGTGATAAAGCACGTCGCCCAAGGTCGTGAGCGGGTCCAAGGCATCGAAAGCCGCCGTCACAGTCGTTTGACCCGTGCCCCCGTTGGCGACGGCCACCGTGCCCGTGATGGACAAAGTCGCGTCGCCATTGGCCCCGCCGTCCGCAAGGTTCAGCGGGGCCGAGGCTACCAGTCGCCGTTCACCAGACAGCGTTCCATCCAGTGCGAGGACGAGGTATTGTGCATTGGTGGGCGGTACGCTGCCGCTTGCCGCCGCGGTCAGCCGCCCTTTGGCATCCACCGTCAAATTAGTGTTGGTGTAGGAGCCGGGCGTAACCGCCGTGTTCGCAAGAGTCGTTGCCCCATCCCCTACGCTGGTCACGTCACCTGAATGATTGGGATGAACGTAGTTGTTCGCCCCATCGGCGACGTTCAGGATCGTCCGCGCGGCGGCGGCGGCGATTTCTTCGCCCGGCCCGGCAGCCGCCGTATCGCGGCCAAAAAAGACGTTGGTCTGGCTGGCGTGCATTTTTCCAACGGTGACAACATCGGCGGCAATCGTCGTTGCGTTGGAATCCTGCGCCGCGGTCACCTCTCCGGTCAGCGCTGCGCGTGCCAAAAGTGGGGTGGCGTCCACGTAAACCAGCGATACTCCGGCCATCGCCCCAACCGCGTCCTGCGCCTGTTCATCGGTGTAGCTGCCGACCCCGGCCCCGGACCCGCGTTGCGTAAAGTAGTTGGCGCCGTCCGAGAAAATGCGAACGCCCTGATTGAGAATCAGAGCATAGGTAGGCAAGCCGTCGATGGTGCTCACCGTTGGCGTGATGGTCAGCGTTCCCGCCCCGCTGTTTTGCACATCGACGAACCATCCGTCCGGGAAGCTCGATCCGGCTTGCGGAAGCGTGCCCGCAATGGGCAGCACGTTGGAATGGGTGACCAGCTTACCTCGATCGCCGCTGACATAGGTGTAGGTGACTCCCGTTTGAGCATTTACCCGACGCCGGGCAATGGCGGTGATCGCGTTGCCACCATCGTCGTAGGTGAAATCGACGGTATCGGTGTCAACGAGCGCCGCCCCGACCGCGTCCTGGGCTTGCTCGTCCGTATAGCTGGCACCCGTCGCATTCAGCGTCGTACCGGACATCGACAGGTTGGTGCCGAGAACGATCTCCTGCGCGACTCCCGCCCCGGCCGCGGAGCCACGCCCCAGCAGCCGAGACGCCGCAATAGAACCGATTTGTCCGACGGACAAGGAAGCCCCGGTGATAACCCCGGCATCGTTGATTTGGACCACAGAGCCTTTCAGTTGGCCAAAGGCCCCGTCCGCGCGAATGATGTCGTTGGAGTTCACGTCCACGCTCGGCGATCCACCGGCCACTTGTCCGCTGACGTTCATCAGGGTGAAGTCGGCGAGCTTTTTCCACTTCAAGGAGGCAATCGAATTGTCGGCGCATTCATAGATGTGCTTGTCGGGCGCCGGCGCTGCCGACGTGATCCATTTGGAGCCTATCCTTATGCCTTTGGTAATGTCGTCCTGATCGACACCGGACGTAATGGGCGGTGTCGTCTGATTGTAGGTGGAGAGCGGAACTTGGATACGCATTTCATACAACGCGCGCACTATCTCGTGCAGGTCGTGTACGTTAGGATTGAAGGTCTGGGCGCTTCCACTCATGGCGCTACCATCCTATCATGCGGCGCATGAACCAGAACAACGGAGCCGGAAGGCCCCAGCCGATCTTCGCGGCATTCTCCTCCGCCGGACTGATCGTCGTTCCACAGTCCGTAGTCATTGAAGGCTTCGAAGCCCAAGCCGCCACCTTGGGGAAGCAGGATGTACGGGCCGGTCCGCTGTTTCGCGGGATTGCCGACGCCTTCCGCAATTGGTGCCGATACAGCGAGCCGGGTTGGATGTTCCAATCGCCCGAAGCGAACATCGCCATCATCCGCATTGCGGCTACGGCCCCACTCATCACCTTCGCCACGAAAGAGGCAATCGTGAACGCCACAGCCGAGCAAGAATCCGTCGTGGACCCGCCGCTCCGAATTGCAATGCCGTAGTGCGTCATGGCCTTCGGCTCTCCCACTGTCTGCCGCCCTTGGGATGCGTATCTACGCCCTCACCGAGTAACCCGAGAAGAATCAACGCATCCTCTTTATTGACCCCTTGATCGTGCAGTGCGTCCAGAATGCTTTCCAACGAGATGGGAACGGTCAAGCCTTGGAGCACGGTCCCCGGCGTCACTTTTCGGCCCTGTACGTCTTCGCGTTCCCACCAGTCCGGGAACACCGCGGCGGACGGCGAAAGACTACTACGCACGTATTGTTGAAAAAGGTCAAGACGGGTCGGATCGACGATGGACCGCACCTTGTCGCCTTCCACTGAAACAACATTTCCTCGCCGGTTTATCCGCCGGCCTGAAACCATTTGCGTAATGAACGAACCGGCACGCTTCAACCCGGACGACACGTCAACCCAAGTGTTTCCGATCCGAAAGCTTCCAACCTTTTTGGAACGCGGATCAAGAACGATCTCCCAATATTTGTCCTTTCCAGGCAGTCCGAACGCCGCGTAGAGTCCGCCCGCGATGATCGTGTAGTACACGCCTTGCCCAATCAATGCCTTCGCGTACAGGACAGCCATTGCTTTTCGGACTCGCGGCGTCATTCCTTTGCCGACCCCGCCCGCCAGCAACGGACGAAGTAACGTCTTGAACCGGCTCACCTGAAACCGCAACGAGAAGAAAACCTCGTTAAACACGTAAGCCGCCATCACTAGCCTCTTACCGGTCGCACGACCGGTGAAATCGCCGATCAAGCTTGCCATTCTCCGCGCTTCATCCAGGGTGACTTCGCCGCCTCGTTTCCCCATGTAGCGAATCGCCCACTTAAAGTGATCCATGCGCAGTTCATTGAGTAATTCCGTCTGCCCGGCGTTGCTCTGCTTGATTCCTGGGATTTCGTTGGCCCACGAAGACGCCATCGTTTCTTCCATCCGAGAATGTGGGCCTTCGGTCTCCGTGAATGGCAACCCGGCCCGTTTGGCCAGCGCGTAGTCTTTGTCTTTTGTCCGCTGATCGACGAATCGGCGTAGGGCCTTCTTGGAAACCGTCGCGGCGACTAAGTGCTTGATTCGTCGTGGAATCTTATGCGGCTCAGCGAGAAACAAAGGCCCCGCCTGCCGACGAATAACGCCAAAGTCGAGCGTAGTTCTCAACGCGCGCGGCAACCGCAGAAAAAGTTCCGCCGCGAAGTCGGCGATCTTCACAACAAGATTAGAACGCCGATCCCGCTCCTGCATTCGTGCCAGTTCATTTCGAAGGTCGGCGTACTTGGACCGTAGCGTATCCGTTTGCGCGTTGCCCTTGATCGGCGTGCGAACTTCCTTGGCGACTTGCCCACTGGCAATCTTGCCCATCATCTTGGCGATTCGCCGAAAGATGCCCTGATTGAGTAGGTGCGTATTGCGTTCGTCCGCCGACATCTTCGGGTTCTTCAACGCCCGAACAGCAGCCAACTCCGCCTTGAGCTCGTCACGCTTCGCTCGCAGGAATGCCAGTTTGGTTGAACTCGCCTTGGGACCGGCCTTGCGCGGAGCGCCGCCCTGAATCTGCCGCTGCACTTCAGCGATAGAACGCTCGGCAGCCTTCTCGGCAAGTTCGACCTTCTCTTCGTCCGTCAGTACCCGCTTCCCACGCTGCTTCTTGCCGAAGATTTTGTTGTGTCGCGCCTTGACCGCAGCCCGTTCCTTTTGGAGTTCCTTCAATTCGGGGTCGTCTTCAACGGCGAGACCCTTCTTGCGGACGATTCGTTTACGCTCTCCAATTTCGTAGTTCAAGTCCGAGATTTCGTTGCGAAGCCGAGTCTTTTGGCTCGCCAGCCAAGTCTTCTGTTGGGCCTTTTGGTCGGTCGTAACGTATCCGCCGCGGCGCTTGAGTTCATTCACGCGCAACTGAATGCGCCGCTGCTTATCGGTAGGCGGATGTCTCCCCTTGCCGCTCCTCTCCGGCGCCTGCTTGGCCTTCAATGCCAACTCTTGCGATGTCAGTTGTCCTTGCCCGCGCAGGTCCGCGACGGCGACATCGACTTCCTCCAAGCTCGGCGGCTTGTAGTCTCCGTAACCGGACAGAGCGTGCAAGGCTTCCGTGCGTGAGATGCCGGGCAAGACCGCCTTCAGGTCGGCGTGAACGGCGTCCGTCACCTTGTCCAGGTCGCGCATCCCGTCCTCGACGTAATGCCGAAGAAGGCGTCGCGCGTAGACCCGAACACCATCCACATTCGTTGGAGCTTTTTTCAGCTTCGGTTTGGCGAGTACCCGTTCTGAGTCCCATGCCGCCCGCAAGCCTTGCTCGACTTCCGGCGTGATTCGCTCTTTGCCTTTCGCACGCACTTCCGCCACGAACTCGGCGAAGTTCACGTATCCGAGTTTGATATACGCCTTGACCAGTCGGGCGAACGAAGCGATTGGTTCGATAGGATTGCTGAACAGCTTCGGACCGGGAAGATCGAGGATGAATGCGTCCAGTGCATCGTCCGCTTCCTTGCGGGCCTTCGCGTACCGCTTGGTGCCTTTTTTAACCTTCATTGGCGCTTCGGCGGCGGCTTCGTTTACCTTCGCCTGCAACGCGCCGCGAACGACTTGCTCTTCTTGCTTTGCTACGGACGCCTCATAATCCGTCTTGGTCTTCTCGAGATCGTCGCTGATTTTGGCCACATTCTCGCGTTCCGGTTTCGTCAATTCGCGGCCAAGGTCGGCTTCCTTGCGAAGCAAGAGCGAAGAAAGGTCGGTCTCTTCGACGACCATCGTGCGTGCCTGGAGCGCTTGCCCAAGCGACGTTCCCAATGGTGCTGTGATTTCCGCAATGGCTGTAAGTCTGTCTGAAAGCAGGGCATCTTCGGAAACGAGCCGGGCAAGGGCTTCGGTATCCCCGCGTCGCTCGGCATCAATCCTGTCGCGTAAGACCTTGTTGTGCGCCGCTTTGATCGGAGCCTTGTGCTGTAAGATGACGGTTTGGTCTATTTTGCTCAGCGGCCTTGGGTCCGCTTGCCACGATTCGAGAAGGCGGTATCCCTCGTTCGGATCGGCTTGCAGACGGCGCTCCGCTTCATCCAACGCGAATTCGTTGGTGATAACCGCCCCGCGCTTGGCCGGTTCGCGGCCCCGTGCCCTTTCTTCCGCATCGACTACCGCGTGCTTTAGACTGGTCCCGGCTTGAGGGTCGATACTTACGGCCCTCGCAAGGGGCACTACGTCGCTCGGCGGGGCCGCCTCAACCGCGGCATCCGGCGGAATCCCCGGCGGCTTCAGTACGGCTTCGGGCGAAGACGGCGTTCCGGTGTAGAAAACTCCATAGCGTTCTCGCAGCCGTTTGTCGGCCCGCGCGAAAGATTCGTCGGATGGACGTTTGTTAAAAGGGTCCATGTCCTCTTGGAGAAATGGAATTCCTTTCGCCCCGTATTGATGGAATTCACCCGTAAGAGGGGTATCGTGGATGTTAAACCGTCCAGCGACTTTCGGATTGAACAGAATATCGTCGATTAAGGCATCGCCATGTGGAGGGTCGAGCAACGCCCCGGTCTTTCCGACAATAGCGTTCGCGGCGGCGTCCGCTGCGTCTTTGCTCCCGACGTACACGGTGAGGTCTTTGCCGGTCTGTCCGCTGCCACGCCCGACCTTGTGCCGCAGGCCGAGTTTTTTCAACTCTTCGCTGACCGCTTCCGGGTTCTTCGTTGAAAGATGGAGTTTCCAGCCGCCGGCATAGCCCTTCCACTCGGCGTCCGTCATCTCCCACGGCTGTTTGCCTAATACGGCTTCGGCTTGGGTTTTGGCCGGGGCTTCGGCTTCGGTTTTAACTTCAGCATTGGCTTTCTCCTGTTTCAGGGTTTCGATGTAGGCAGCCCGCTCCGTGCGGGTGCCGTTTGCAATCTCTTCGGGTACTCCGGCTTCCCGGAATTGCTTCTTGCTCGGCGTACCGTCCGTCTGACCCGCCGCCAAGTACGCCTCGTGGATGGCAAGCAATGTGTCACCCGGATTCGCACTCGGCGTTAATCGCACTGGAGTACCCGGCGGCAATGGTGCCAAGATATTTTCGTCGGTCGCCGTGGCCTGTTGAACCTCAAGACCATCAGCGTCCTTGCCAAGCGCCAGTCGCTTCACGGCAATCGCGATGCCACCCAGAAGACCGCCGACGATCCCGCCGACCGCCCCAGCATGGGCAATAGCCACAAGCCCGTCCCAAAAGGTTCGGTCTTTCCGGTAGGCTTGCCGCGCCGTTTCGTCTGGAATCTCCTGGACGGACTCCTGAAGGGCCTCTGCGGTTGCAGCCTTGAGAATCTGCTTCCCGACGAACCCACCGGTCAACTTGTCGGCACGCTTGAATATCTTCAGTGCCGTCGCAAGTCCGCCAAGCGGCTCCGTGACTGCCCCGACCAGCCCGGAAGCCCTGGCATACTTCCTGGCATCTTCCGGGGTAGCGCCAAGCTCTTCTGCCTGTTGGAGGGTGGATTCGTAGCTTGCAAGCCCGCCAAGCATCGCCAAGCCCGCCGGCCCCGCTGCTAGGGCCGGTCCAACGGCCGCGAACGAGAACCCGGCGCCCTCGCCGACCGCCCGTGTCCAAGAGTCCTCCATCCCCGGCGTAACCGGAATGGCCTTGGCCGTGCCCTTCTGGACCGATCGGCCAGCTTGTTGGATGTCCTTAAAGCTCGGAACGCCCCAAAGGTTCACCAGTTCGGTCAGGTCGGAATCCGCCCCGACGGCGCTCAATAGGTCGCGCCCGACGCTACCGAACCCGGCAGTAACCAGCCCGGCTGCCGTACCCGCCCCACGACCGACCGACTTGCCGAACTCGATAGGGTAATCCAAGCCGCGCGGCTCCATCGAACCGACGATGGACCGGCGTTCTTCTTCGGTCAGATTGGAAGTGCCCGGATCGGGCAAACGGTCAAGGTCATCCAGCCAATTGGCGGCTTTCGGATTCGGCAAAGAGTCAAGGTCATCCAGCCAACTCACTTCGTCAATTCCCGAAGCCTCTTGGCTTCCGCAATAACTTTCAGCGGCATCGCGTGCACGTCCCCGTGATACTTAGCCCCAATGGCGTCCAGCTTTTGTTGTGCGCTTTGCTTGGTTTCCCCGTTTTTGTCTCCGCGAAAGAGATCCATCGCGGTGCCGATGGCTGTCCCGGCATGAATACCACGCCCCGTAAAGCGATCACCCATCCGCTCAAAAAATCCGGGTCCAGGCTCCGGCTCCGGCGGCATGGGAATCCCGGAAAGCTCCTCACGCACGGCCTTCTCACCATCTGCGATCCGGCGGGCTTCTTTCCGAAGTTCCTCTTCGGTTGGATCACGTCCCTGGTCCTTCCGCACGTTGGCGTCGGCCTGCCTGGCGATCCTATCGACTTCCTTGGAACCGCCATTGTCATCCGTCTTTCCGTAGAAGTGTGGCTTGCCATCCTCGTCCTCGACGTACCAAGTGGATTCGTCGAGTTGGACCGGATTCTTAGGCACAATTTCAATTGTTCTACCGTCGAAAGCGGTGGCCGTTCGCGGTTCATTCGTCGCTGTGGGGTGCAAGCCGGAACTCACCTTGAGTCCGCCGGTCTGCGGATCACGGAGAAACACGTTGTTTGTCCCCTTGATCCGTATGGCCTCGCCGCCGGCAAACACTTCATCGTCGGTCTTCGGCGGCGCCGGCCTCGCATACCGTTGCATCCGCCGACGTTGCTCGGCCATCTCGGGAGCCAAGGCAAAGATGGCCGAACCAATATCAGCCTGCGACGCCCCACTCTTCTTGATTTCTTCTAGGTCGTTTTCGAACTCCAAGACCTTACGACGCGCCGTCTGGTATTCCTTGGTGTTCGCTGGGTCGATGCTCGGCGACGGAACGGCCCCTGCTTCAGTCTGCGGTCCGGCCATGCTCGGCCCGGTCTCGGGCGCTGGGGGGCCGACGAATTCCGGCGCGGGCGGTCCGGCGAACTCCGGCGATTCAAATTGACTGGGCGGCCCAATAGATTCCGCTCCGCCGAATCCGCTAGGGCTATATCCGCCTTCTCCCGAATATCCGCCGCCGGGGAAGCCACGATCGCCACCCCCCATACTAGCCTTGAAAAGGGCTTCTTCCGCGGATTGCCGCAACTGGTTCCCGGACCGCAGATTCTCCAGGTCGAACAGACCTTGAAGGCGAGCCGCCGCGGTAGCGGCCTCTCGCTTGGCTTCTCCGCGGCGCTGCAAGCCGCCGCCGATGGCTTGCCCGGCAGTCAGAATTCCAGAACCCAAACTCTGGGCAAAGTCGCGGTCCTGCTGAGCTTGTAGGCCCGCCTCGACTTCTTTGACCCGCTGCCGCTGCTGGCCGAAGCCCGCCAGGAATTCCAGCGGCCCGGAGACCCAGGGATTTTGACTGAAGTATCGGGTAATCATTTCGCAACGGCATCCAGCTTGTCAGACAACGCCTGGACCGCGGCCCATAGCACCCCAATGGCGTCAACAAAGGGTATGTGCGTCTTGCTTCCAAGGCCGAACGCGGAGTTGAATGCGTCGGCCATCGGACCGACGTGCCGGTCCCCGTCTCCGCGATAACGCCATGCGCGAATAGGCACCCTGCGCACGCCTTCCAGAATTTCCTTGTCGTTGATAGGAACAATATCGGTCTTGGCGCCCGGATCGGACAATCCCGCAAAGATAGTTGGGTACCACCCAGCCGCTGCCGCACCACCAGCAATGGCGCCGCCAGCTCCGATGGAAGGGCCTAGCAGCGATTTCCAATCAAACCCAGGCGCTTCCGCCGGGTCAACCGCAAGTTGGCCGAGTTGATACGGCAACTGGTTCGGCGGCGGTGGAACGTACTGGATATTCATCAGGGTGTTCAGGATGTCACCCATTCCGCCCATGTACAGGTTGGATCGGTTCGAGGCGTTGGTCCCGTACCAATTCGACCGATTGGTGTCCGCCGCGTAGCGAGTCGCGGAACCTTGATGTCCGTATTGCAGAGCGAGTTGCCGGGCCGTGTTCACGTCGCCCCGCATGGCCGCATCGTAGGCCGCCGTCGCCGCATCCGCAGTCGACCTCAGATTGAGTCCGCCTTGCATCCCGCCCCATTGATAACCAGCCCGTCGGCCGCCCAACCGCTCCCTAGCACTCAACTCCTCGCCGGACAAGCCGGTGAGGAAGTTTAGGCGATTGCGGATCAGGTCATCCGCCGATCGCCGTTGCTCGGCCGACCGTCGCTCCGTGACGCCCAGGAAGTCATGCCCGGCCTGGGTGGACGAAATGAGTCCGCTATTGATAAGTTGTTGTTCGACCTGACCGCGTTCATCGTCGAACCTTCGGTCGATATCAGCTTCTTGCTGCTCCCCATAGCCCTTCAAGTCCTCTTCCGCCCGGCGGTAACGATCACGATAACCTTCGAGAATGGATTCATCTTCCCCGGCCTGTCCCTCAAGGAAGCTCTCGACGCCCTGTCCCCAGCCTCGTTGCGTCGCTAGATTGCGATTGTTGAAGTCTTTCAGGAAGCTCATGCGGTCTGCCTGATACTGCCCTGGAAGCCGATCCGCTTGGTCCTGTAGCGATTTGGTCCGGTCCTCAAGGCGACGATTCGCACCCAGCAACGCCGTCAACGATTCCTGGGAGTCGTCGTCGTACATGGCAAGGCCCGTACTCGCACGTTCCCGAGCAATGCGCATCGCCTCTTCGATCTGCGCGTCCGTGCGACGATTGGCTTCGTCGGTCTTACTCGCCTGTTCGGCAGTGCTTGCGAACCCGCCCAACAACGACATTAACTTGAGCAAAAAGTCCATGTTCTACAACCTCTGCTTTCCCAATCGTTCTCGCGCAACCGTCATCATTTCCAGCGCCCAGGGCGGAGCACCGTGCAATCGAATAATGCAAGCGTTGCCGCGTATCTGAGGGCGAAATGTCCGGTTTTTCCCGCCACGGAGAGTCCCTATCGGCCGCGGCGTCGCCCTGTAAGCGTTTTCCGCCGACGTGCCAATCAACAAATCGCAATTCACTTCGCTGCTGCCTTCGGCCAATTGACCGACGACCTCGACCAACATTCCGTCGAAGTATCCGCCTCCGCCCAGCGCGATCGGTCCGATGAGCAATTCAGGGGTCCGCTCCGGCAAGCCGTCATCGGTAAACGCGGCATCGTTCATCGTCCGAATGTGCCCGTCTCGGCATCCAAACAGAAGCCGCTGAGCCGACGCCGCGTCGGCATTGCGAAACACCAGGGAAGTAGGCTCGTGGCTGGGATCGAATTCCAACGGCCAGAAGCCGCGGTTCACCCAGTCCAGCCAGAAGTACTTTCCGCCGCTTCCCATGATCGGCGTCTGGCCGATGAACACGCCGCGATTGTACACGTCATAGGCCATGAGGATTCGATAGTTCTTCACGTCGATGTCCCGAAGCTCTTTCGGCAAACGCTCGCGTGATACGCTTTCCGGGAAAGCGCCGAATTGCGGAGGAATCGCATAGATGCCGTCGTTGGAAAGAAAGACTGTTTCGCCGTCCGGGCCGCGTGCGTAGGCTTGCGGAGCGACGATGCCGACACTGGCCGACAACCGGTCGATTTGCCCGCCGTACGTCGGATCGCCGCGCAAGAGGTACAGCGAATTCAAACACCCGATCAACAGGTAGTCGTTGCTGTGTGCGATGAGACAGTTAATCGGCTCGCCGAGCTTGCCCGTGTCGATGCCTGTGGTGTTAAGCTTGACCGCCGATCCGACCGGAAGCGAGGCAAAGCTCCAATCGAGCGGCGTGCCAACTTTCGACATGGAGATGTTTTGCGGGCCGCCGCCGCCGCTCGGCGTCCCTGTATCCGTCTGACTCACTACGCAAAGTCGCGTGCGCCAAGCGGCAATCGCCGTGCAATCCGACGGACTACTACCCGCCGTAGCGATTACGACGCGCAAGGCGCCTGATCCTGACGGATCAAACTCCCAAAGCCCGGCATCCTCACCGACGATGTAAAGCTTCCCGAGTAATTCGGCGGCTTGGAGCTGACGGCCCCCTGCGTTGGGTATGAGGTGCGCCACCGGCAACGTTAAGGAGTGCGGAAAATCTTCGAATCGAAGCTCGGCATTGGCCGCGGTGACGAACACGCCCGCGTTCGTCCCACCCAACGCCACGACGACGTTGCGATTCGCCGAGGGGGCCGTGCCGATGTAATACACGCCGAAGGAATCGACGCGACGCCACATGACCCCGTTATCGACCGGCTGATGAACCCCGCCGATGGAAAATCCTATCCGCTTACCGACCATGGGTAAGATAAATTCGCTGGCAATGGTAGCGGCCGCGCCGCCCACAAAGCATTCGATCGTGATAGCGCCCGCAACGCCGGTGAAAACCCGCGCCCTAAATGTGCTGGGACCATTAGCGGCGGGAAAGGCTAATCCGGTGAGCAGGGGGGTTCCAGCGCCGGAAACATACTGGGTCACTGACAAGATGTGTAGGGTGTGGTCGGCTTCGACTAATATCCCGTCCTGAAAGACGTTTGGGGCGTTGTCGCTCATTCCCAGGAAAATGCGGGATCGCCCGGTTGTCGAGCCGCTATCCGTTACGACGGCACCCGCCTGTCTCATGTCCCCGGATATGATAAGTTCGACGAAGTAGTTCGTGCTGTTCGCCACCGACTGGTCGAAAGCAGGCGCAATGAGACCGCCTTCGTTATGATGTTCGTATGGCGGGGGGCTGTTCGCGCGCATGATGGCCCAGGTTCCCGTCTGCAATAGATTGAGAAAGTCACGATTGCAATCCGGCCTTCGTGCGATCCACGTCGGCGTGGACCATTCTAGGGCCTGGGTCGAACCGGGAAAGTCGAATTCGCGGAGGAAGTGCGTCTGCGTCCCCGTGGTCGCGATGCCTTCGATGACCCGCACGTTGGCCAGGAGGTGGACCGGGCCGGTGACGCCGGAGGGGAATGCCTTGACGAGTCCGGGCCGCGAGCCGCATCGGTCCCGGTTTTCGAATACGTCATGCGGCCAGACGTTTTTCGCTAACGGCGTGGAAAATGGGGGTTGCTGTTGGTAACTCAGCCGCCGATCGAGTCCTAATACTGGCGAAAGAACGTCTATAACGGAACTTGCCATCAGAGCGCTCCGCAATGAAAATGAGCGAGTCGCCAACGGATAGGTAGTCCGATGACGACTCTGGCCAAAAACCTGCAAAGGAGGTTGCGATGGTTGATGTTGATCGTAGTCCACTTCCCCCATTCGTCAAAGACATCCGTGGGCTGAGGTTTGGGAAACTGGTAGTCGTTCAATTTTCTCACATTCACCCAAAAACTCGATACGCGATTTGGCTTCTGCGATGCGATTGCGGCGGTGTCGCGACGGCCAATTGCTCGGACCTGAAAAAGGGACATAAAGCGACGTGCGGTTGCACGCATTCCCGTCTTCAGCACGGTTGCGCCAAGAAGGACAAATGGACGCGAACCTATCGCATCTGGACTGGTCTGTCCGTGCGATGCCACAACCGGAATTCGCGGAAATGGAAATGGTATGGAGCACGAGGCATCGTCGTGTGCGATCGCTGGAAAAAGTTCGAGAACTTTATCGAGGACATGGGAGAACCGCCGCAGGGGATGGAACTCGACCGCATCGACAACGACGGTAATTACGAACCGACGAATTGCCGATGGACGACACGCCGAGAACAAATGCGCAATACGCGGCACAACCGCTATCTGAGCATGGGAGGAGAAACTATGTGCGTTGCAAGTTGGGCCGAACGAACCGGACTTTCTCAGCAACGGATATACACGCGGCTGAAGGCCGACTGGACCATCGAGCGAGCACGTACGACGGCCAAACTCTATTGATCGTTCGTCGGCTGTTTTCTCCACACGCCTGAATCCTTCTACAGAGCATCCGGCACAAGCGCGGCCTGCACCGCGCCCAGATTCGTATATCCGACGACGATCCACGTATTGGCGGCGACGTATGTGCACACGTAAGTGTTGTTGGCCGTCAGTGCCGCCTCGTTCGTCGCGCCTACCGTTACGTTGTTGACCTTATGGGCCGCGACGGACGAAACCAGTTCGCAGCCGGTCGAGCCGACCGTAATCACGATCACGTCGCCGACGGTCGCAACGGGAAGCGAAATCTGCTTATCCGCGTTGTCGGAAATAGTCGTAACGAACGGGGATTCCACCGGAATCACTTCACCACCGGCGACCCCGGCGGTTACCGAAACCCTTATCTTCCCAACTCTCTCCAAAATCTTCGTGGAAGCCATAAACGCAATCTCCTATACGCTGACCGCTTTAATCACCGCAAAATTGATAATCATCGCTCCTGTGTCGGACAGCGCGTTATTCAAATTCGTCAAGGTAAGATCGAACGCACTCGCGGCGACTCTCGTTACGGCAACCACCGACGTATTGGCCGTTTGTCCGGATCGACAAGAAACAACGACAACGTCGCCAACCGCCACGGAGGTATTGTTGACCGTAAACGTCGCTTCCTCACCCGGGAGTAAGGCCGTATTGTTGGTCGTAATGGCTCCGCACATCCCAGTCATAGTTACGGAGTTGGAACGACTTCCAGTCTGCAAGCCCGTTCCACCCGCGCCCGTGGTGTATCCAACGCCGGCGCCCACGGCCGCGGACGAGCACCTGATGGCCCCTGCCGTCACAAAGAAGCCCGCCCCGGACCAGCTTCCTACAAAGCCGCCCTGAAGAGTGTAGCTTGCCGCATCGATACTGCTTGCCGCTACGACAGAGGTGACTTCGAGAATTCCAGTTTCAGTTGTCAAATCTTCGACCCGGAGATCAACGTTGTTCATATTGATCAACTGGTTCTGGCCGGCGCTCCGGGTGTTGAACGCTTCTGCATTCTGCTTGAAATTGTGCCCAGGCATAAGCCTAAAACTCCTTTCTTGCTATACGCTGACGGCTTTGAGGATCGCGAAGTCGATGACCATCGCAACGCCGCCCGTATTGATTGCCGACGCTCCGTGGTTCGTCATGCTAATGACAAAACTGCCGGACACTTTCGACTTGACATACGCCGAAATCCGAGTGTTGGCCTGCGAGGAATTGGTGGCAATCGTAAGAACAATGCCGTCACGGGAACCAAGGGCCGTGTTCGTCACCGTAAACGACGTTTCTGCGCCAGCCGCAAGCTCTTGGGAGCCTGTCGCGGGGGTGGCGGTAGTAATCGAGCCACATACCTTGCTGAGCGTCACGCCGGTCCCGAAATTGGCGGTGCCGGTTCCTTGCGTGACAATTCCGCCCGCACCGGACGCATATCCCACGCCGCTTGTCCCACTAGCCGATTTGATGGACCCGAGGGTGCTAAGAACATCGCCAAGAGAGACGATAAAAGATGCTTGGAAATTGCCATTGAAGAACGCTTCATCTTGGATGATGATCGAATTAAGCGTAAAATCCACGCGGTCCATCGCGAGGACGGGGGTCGGCCCTCCTGCGGGGACGCTCAAATTGTACTGTTCGAAATTGGACTTAGCGTTATGCGCAGGCATATCTCACTTCTCCTTTACGGACATTCCCGAAACGCCAAGGGCTTGAAGATCGCCCCCAGGCTGGTCCCCACCAACGTCGTCACCAGCACCGCAAAATACTTGTACTGGGAACGATGGAAGTTCACGTTCAGATAGCCCGGAAAATCGGCCAGAACGGGCGAAACGCCCAACGTCGTCTGCGGTGCCACGACGGAACGATGCTGCTGATAGAAAATTCCAGCGCTGTCGGTAATCGCTTCCTGTTCGTAATCCGTGACCGTGTACGTGTCACATCCCCGATACTCCGTGCCAGGAAGAAACGCCTTGCGGATTCCCGCGTGAGTTTCCACCCCGGCGTGCCATCCCGTATTGGCCGGACTGGCGAAATTGCCGTAGGCCAACGTGACCCGTCCAATGTAGTTGCCGGGACCGTAGTGGCTCCAACCGTATAGGTCGATCACCGGGGCATTGTTGTCCGCGGCCACGCCCCAAACCTGCATCCGAATCGAGTCGTAGGAGGACACGTCGAGGAGTTCTACCGTCGATTCCACGAACGACACGTCTCGCAGATTTTGAGACAATTGAGCGGCGGTCAACGCCGTCTGCACGATGCTCGGCGACTTGAGCAGTTGCCACGCCTGTTGCGAACTCGGGGCCGAATGATTTTCCAGGAACGTTGGCGCTGCCATGCACTACCTCACATCATGGGACCGCGATCCCGGCATACGTCGATCCGCTCACCGAACGAATGCTCATCGAGAACCGCCCGCCGTCCGGGTCCCGCATGGAACCCACCGTGCGCTCCGTGTTCGTCGCTGCGTCCGTGGCGATCGCCTCCATGAGCATTTTCTCGAAAATGCTCCACTGGTCCCCCCGTTTCCCGTTCTTCTTGGCCTCGCCCACCGCCTTGCAAGCCTCGACCATAAGCTGAGACATCCTCATCCCACCCAAGGGATAGGGATTCGATAGGCTCAACCGATTGACCAGTTTGGCGTATTGATAGGTCAGCACGTAGGCCGCATCCGGCGTGGGATACAAAACGATCTGCTGTCGTTGATTCAAGCCGGAGACCTGCGAAGCCCATTGGGTAGCGTACAAGTAGGGCTGGCCGGACCGGCTGCTGTATTGCAAGCGTTCCCGAATATCCAAAGCCGAGGTCACCTTGACGGGAACAAAGCCGCCGTTGGCCGGATAGGTGAGTGAGCTTCCGTGCAGCGCCCCGAAATCGGCGGGCATGGTATACGTGCTCGTCCCGCTGACCGTAGTGAGCGTGGCAAGATTGAGAAGAAAACTCCACGTGTGCGGAGGTCCCAAGCCGCTCGGGCGCGTCGGGTGCAGAATGGTCAGATACGTCTCGTGTACGATGCGACCCAGTTCGTCTTGCTGTTGCGTGGTCCATAGGTCGATATCCGCCGTGTATCCGATGTATTCCGCAATCGCCAACCGAAAGTCGAGGAAGCCGAGAAGCGAGTCCGGCGGCTGGCTCGGAAGATTGAAGAGGATGGTTAGCATTTACTTGTACCATAGGTTCACGATGTGCTCATTGGCCGAAACGTTGCCGGTCGTTCCCGCGGCAACCGTGGTTATCGCGTAAGCAATCCCAGAAGCGAAGTTCAGCCCGCCAGGAATCGAAAACGGCGTCACTGTCCCAGCGGCCAAACCGGGGATCGCAATGGTCGCCTTGAGCAATGAACTGTCCGCAGCCAGGACCGGCGCCGTAGCCTTGTCGAACAGGTGCAAATAGCGAACCGCCGCGTTGACGCTCGAAACGATTCCGCCGTACAGCTTCAATGCCCCCGCCGCGACTAAGGTGAGATTGTCGGATGCAGCACTGACCGCGCGATGCGTCGTAAATGCGATGGCAGGCTGAAGAGCAAGAACCGCTGCGTCCGTCACCGGAAGCGGAGTCACCGCCGCGACTTCCGTCGCGACGCCGTCACCGCCCCAGATCAATTTGACGCGCTGATATTGCTTGTTCCCGACGCTGTCGGAAGCAATTGTCTCGATTCCGCCAGACGTGGAAACGCTGACATCGTCACTCAGTCCAGGCATACTACGCAGCTCCCGCCGTCACGCCCTCTTTCGAGGCCCGGCCTTCTTTGGCTTGAAAATCGGCCCGGCGGGGCGATTGAGCGTCTTCACGAGACACGCCCACGCCGGATCGGCTGTTTTCCAACTCGGCCTGCCGCCGCTCCAAATCCGCCAGGAAGCAGATGATCGGCCAGTCGTTATAAGGAATGTCCTCCGCGCCCTGGAAGTGTCCGAACTTCCGATACATCTCCACGCACTTGTCGTAGTAGGCTACGTAGTGCTTGGGAATGCTCTTAGGGTCTGCGCCATCCCCCAACGCCTTGACGAACAAGCCTTTCACGCCGTCGAACATGTTACGAATGGCCTCGAAACTGCAACGCCTTAATCCAACTGATCGTGGTCAATCCGCCGGATGCAGCCACAGCGGTCTGACCAAACAGCGGTCCCATCGCGGCATCGTCGGGGAAATTCGTCGCCGTCACGGCCACGCTGTCCGCCGCTTCCACCGCATTGACGTAGAAACGGAATACGCCGTTCTTCAACGTCATTCCGACCTTGAGAAAGGTATTGGCGACCAACGTCGTCACGCCGTTTTTCAAGATGGTATGAGTCGCCGCCGCATCGTTGTGCACGGTGTTGAGTTCATCCCCATCCGTCGCATCCCTATGGAAACCGACGAACTTTTCCGTGGCCAGGTCGCCGGCCGTGACCGTGATGGGAACTGCGGCGCCCAACGTCATCGTGTCGCCCAATCCGATGAAGAAGTCATTCAAAGTATTCGCAATTCCGGCAAACTTTAAGCGGGCCTCGAAAGCGAAATCTCCGGCGGTCGCGCCAAGGATGAACGGCAATCCCGCCTGAGCGTGCAGATAGTCGTTATCCGCGGACTCGGTAGATAGCGTCAGCCCTTCGCCCTGAGTGAGCGATTGACCGAAAATTCCGTTCGTCGCTATGCCGACTGCCTTCCACACCCCGGTCCAAGCGACTTCGGTGGACGATGGAACGCCTGTGCGAAATTTCGTCATGTCCTCGAAGAAACCGGACGCCAATCCGTTGCGTTCATGGGCGTCCAACGTATCGAAGAGTAAGGCACTCGGCGCATATCCCGTGTCCGGGCCGGAGATCCCCCGATAAGAGCTATATTGCATCGTTTTTCTCCTCTAAAGGGTCGCCACCCAGTTCTCGCGGGGCGAGCAACAGACCGTCTGCGTTTCCAGATACCTTGCGTGCGTCACGTCCATCGGAGCAGATCGGTCCGGCTGGAACAGCGCGTCTTTCAAATTGAAGCCGCCGGAAGTCGCCATGTACCACGTATTCCAATTCAGCCCGAAGATCGGCGAACGATTGAGAGCGCCGTACATAAGAACGTCATCGAGCTGTGGAACGTAGTACATCGGAATTCGGAACACGGAGTTCTCCGCGAACCGGGACATCAGATCGCTGGTGTTTTGGTCGTTCTGCTGGCGAGCCATCTTGGCCCGCGCCACGACGTTGGAGATTCCGGTATACATCGCCTTGTCCGGCGGACCCTGAATCTTGTCGGGATGCTGCACCGGAGCGTCGAATTCCGTCTTCAAAACCGCAATGGCAATTTTGTCAATCAGCGCGTCGTTGAACGCGCTATACTGGAAGTTGTAATTTCCCCACATCGGATACGTGACGCGGCTCAGTCCGCCCGGCCCCGCGGTGTAGCTCGCGTGGTTGTTATTCAAAAAGCCGCCATCGCCGGAAAATGGCGCCGCATACGCAGGAGCGCCGTCGCCTTCCGGCTGACAAAAAATCCAATACCGAAGCGGGAACGCCGTTTGTTCGTCAGAGAACGTAGGCGGCACACCCCAACCCCACGTTTCAAACGAGTCCGCCCAGTCTTGATCGTCGCCGATCTTCCGAGCGGTCATCAAGTCCGTCAGTTCCTCCGGCCCTTTGCACGCCTCGGTCTCGCGCATGTTGATGGACCAGTGCGTACGGCACATACGCCGCGGGAGCCGCACTTGCTTCTGATAGTCCTGACGGACGATATTGATCGGCGTGGTTTCGCGGACCCACGAGAACGTGCTCCCCTTGGCTACCTGAACGTTGAACACGTATTCCGTACCGCCCGTGTCGCTGACGTGGTTCGGCATCCCGAATTTGAGCTTGTTTTTTTCGGCGTACTGCGCTCTACCCCGCATGGAAGGGAAGAACGTGTACTGCGTCTTCGTGTTGCTGATATTGACAAACGTCTTCCGGTTGTAGTTCGGAATCGCCTGTTGCAGTAACCCCTCGTGGCTTTCCCACGTTGCCATGTTTCACTCCTACAGGAATGGATTTCTTCCACCACTGGCCGCCCATGCCTGTTTCATGGCCGCCAATCGCGCTTCATAATCGCCCGCCGGGTCTTCGGCGGGAGACGTGGAAGCGCCGGAAATCGAAGACCGGGGCACGCCGCGCGGCGCAACACCCGGCAGGGACTTGATTCCATTGCCTTGTCCGTTGCCTTTTCCTTTCCCGCCGATCGCTTGGTATGCGAGCCACCCGTCGCGGGTGGCTCGCTCATAGTCGATCAAATGGGCCGGAACGCCCTGAATGGTCGCGTTGGCGTGAATCATCGTAGCCACCTTGGACCATTCCGCGGACTCCGCGCTTCCTGGACGAATCATGGCCTGCGAAGGTAAACCAACCGTCTCAACGAGGCCGGGGACGGATTCCACGATCCGATCCCAAAACGCGGCCTGTTGCTGTTTGGTCGTTTCTCTCGTACTGGCCGCGCTTTGCGAAGCAAAGTTGGCCAATTGATCTATCTTGGAGTCCTTCTCGGCCAGACTCTTCTCAAACACCGCCCGCATCTGATTGAATTGGGCCACAATTTCCTTCAGCGGCGCCGCCGTCGCCGGGTCGATATCTTCCGACAAATTCAAGGCGAACTCGGGAAAGGCGGACGCGGGCGGGGGCAGTACGTTCTGTGGAGCCTGAGCAGGCGGTTGCTCTCGCGGCTCGTTCTGCCTCGGCATCGACGCCATACGGCCAATAACCGCCTCATACAACAGGCCACCGTCGGCAAACGAGTTAATCTGATCGTCGGTGTAGTAGACGGTCTTCGCCAACTCGACCAACTGCGGAGAAAACTTTGTGGGTGGCGGCGGAGGAGGCCCTTCGCTCGGCGAGGGAACAAATCGGCCGCTGTCGTCGCGGGGGCGGACGGCGGACGATTCCGAGGCCGCTTGAGTCGTAACAGGTGGGGCTTCCCCCACGGGAATCGCGGTGAACGGGGTCTCCAAGACTGCTTGTTCCATTCGATGCTCCTTAAAAAAAAGGGGGCCGTCGGATTACTCCAACGACCCCCTGTAAAGGCCGCGACGAACAGGCGTCTTGCGGTTGCAACCGCTGTGCCTCGTCACGGGACCGCCGATTTCTCGACGGCCCCCTTTTTTTCCTACTCTTCAATCATGCGTTTCGGCGCCTCGTTGTCAAGCGCTCGTACTTCGTCCTTGTCGAGTATCTGATAATTCATGCCGTACACGCGAACCGCGAAACTGGGTACTGAAAGATCAACCCTTCGTCCACCTCCGTATTAACTCCTCGATAATTCCACGAAGACAAAAAAGAGCGAAGATCGCAAGGATTGGCCAAGACGAAGATAGAAACTCGGAGTAGCGGTCGAGTAGCAAAGTCATCGTCGTACCATCCCGCCACGATAACTCGCCGGTCGGGCGCCCGGCACGGTCGGAATCCGCCTTTGCTGGTATCCGCCGCTACCCGGTCGCCGGGGATCGCGTGGGTTCAGGTACCATTCCATGCCGGGACCGGGCGGTTGCTCGGCGTTGAGGCTTTTCATCTTCTGGGCGTTCGCCGCGGCCTGACCTTCCGCCGTCTGAAACCGAATGCCGGGAAACAACTCCTGAGCCAACCCGTTGGTCTGCTGGCCAAGGCCGGGGAACATCCTGGCCAACGCCTGCCACACCCCCGCGTCCCCGGAACGTGTCTCGCCCGGACGGCTTCCCGGATCGGCATTGTAAGCGTCTTGATTCACAAGCTGATGTGGGACATTAGGGTTGGCCGCGTACATTTGCCGCTGAAAATCCGAAAAATCTTGGTATTTGGCGGGGGTCGTCACCGGCTGTTGCATCCGATTACGCGCGGCAAGGATCAGCGGCATCAATCCGCGAAGTTGATCCGGCCCCATGACGGAAGCGAACCTGTCGATCTCTCGCGGGGTATACCAACCGGCGTTCGCAGCTCCGCGAGGGTTCGGAGTCCCCCTAGAAGAGTACGGCGCCACGGCCGTCAAAGCCGCCTGATCGTAGAATTGGGCCGTAGGACGATTTACGGGCGCTGGTGCGCGGAGCGAAGTGCCCGGCGCACTGTCGTAGGGCGAAAGCGGCGTCATGCCGCCTTCCGGGCCAAGGCCCGTCGTCCCCGCCGAGATTCCCTCGCCATAAGAGTTAAGCGGGTTCACGTAGCCCGGCGGCGACGGCCCGTTACGATTCGGCTGCACGGTGAAACGAAAGTCGTTCGGTTGCGCCCAACGCCGCTGCAACCCATTCAGCCAATCAAGACGATTGCCGCCGGTCAGTTGCCTGTAGAACCCGCGCCCATTCAATGCCATACCGATCCTCCTATTTGTAGTCGAAGTGTCCCGGAGCAAATTCCCGGTAGCCCGCGTCGTGGTTCACATTATGGTGCGCCTTGGACCATTTCAGGTATTCAGATTTCGTCTTGAAGCACGCCCTGCCCTTTTCGTCATAGTCGATCGAAACGCCCATCGTCGCATCCAAACGCTTGGCCTTCGCAACCTGTTGCCGGGGCACCCCGCAACTGGTGCTCTGTAGCCAATAACCGCCACTGCCGGGCTTCGCGTTTCTCCGCTCCGGTCCCGAAACGACATTCCGCTCCCCGGTCACGTAATTGACCAGGGTGACCGTCTTGACCCCGTCGCGATACTCAATCTCGCGCACCATGCCGTGAACTCCTCATGCGGCCATTGCTTCCTGCAGCGGTTGAGGCCGTCCGAACATGCGCATCAACTCCTGCATCTCCCCGGCGCCGCTGTTGCGGTCCTCGCGGACGTAATGCCCTTGCGGCTTCATCGCGTTCATGGGGGTTTCGCCCGGCCGCGCACCCATGAGCCGAGACAATTCCTCGGGATCCTGATTCAGGATCAGCGCGTCGTACAACTCCGGCAAATCCTTGTAGGCCGCAATCGTTACGGCAATAGCCTCCATGTCCAGACTTATTCCCTGGGCCGCCATCATCGGTGCATATTGATTGAGCAACTGCAAGGAACCCAGGAAATCCGCCAGCCGCCCGTCCGGTGTACGGGACCGGTAGCTGTAGGGTTCCACGTCGACCTCGAACGCCATGTCCTGAATCTGACGGCGTTTTTCGTAGGTCCAAGAGACGGGATACGACACGCCCGTCTTACCGATCGGCTTCCAAAGCTCCGCCTTCGTTTTGGGGTCGCGGATATTGAACCAAAAGGCGTCCTGGACGGCCTTTAGCACGAAAAGCCGCACAACCTCGCCCATGTCCTGCATGTTGGCAGCCGTCGCCTCGCCCAATAGCCGCTCCTGACCCAGCGTGTGCGCCGACGGCTGAAGGCCCAGTAATTGGTCCAAGCCGCCCGCCGCGTAACTGAAAAGCCGGCCAACCAACTCGGACATCGACACCGTATCCGGCGAAGCCCCGCCGACGTGCGTCCAGCGGGTCGGGCCGTTCTCCTGAAGAGCGCTCTGCAAGTCAGGCGACTCGAGGATTTGCTTCGCTTCCTCCTTTTGCGCCGCGGTGTACAGCAACACGCCCTTGGCGACCTGTTGCTGCCTCAACGCCTTCACCAACAGCACGTTTCGGGCATTCGCCAGCCGATAGACGTTCGACATGGGCGACACGGGCCACGCATGGCCGGGCGGAGAACCATAGTGGAGCAATCGGATAAAACCATTCGGCGGACCGTTCCACACGTCCCCCATCAGCATCAACTCGGGCTGCTCGACCGGCCAAACGTACATGCGGTTGTCGGCACGGTCCAAAACCTGATACAACTCGACGTAGTCGTACAACGAAGTCCGCATCCAGCCTTGAGCGGATTGCCAATTCGCCTTTTCGTCGTCCGGCTTAAAGTTCATGTAGGACGGACCGACCTTCGTCCGGGCCTGTGGGTCGTACAAGGGATGATCACGCACGTCAATCAATTTCTGAAGGATTTTCCGGCCAAGGTAGTCTGAATCATGCAGATTCCGGCAGTCCGCATCCCACACCAAATCGGGACAGGGTACGCTTTCCAAAACGAGTTTCTGACGCATCCCGCGTTCGGTGCCGACGTAGTCGGCGGTCATGCACAACGCGCCGACTGAATACAGCGATTGATCCACGACTTCGCTGACCGTCCGGCCAAAGTCCGCCTCTTCGATCGTGCGGTTCAGGGCGATCACGGCGTCTTCGGCGAATGCCTTGTACTGGGGAACTCTCGTATTGGCCATCGCCCGCGGATTGCGCATGTACAGCCACCGAGACAGCGCACGGTGGGTCATCCAAAGCAAATTGAGCGGGGTTTCCGGGTCTTTGCCGATGGCGCGCGGATAGTACTGCCCCATCGCGGCGTCCACGAGCATCTGGTGAAGTTCCCGGTGCGGACGGGTACGCTCACGACTATGCCGCACACACTCCGTCAACCGCCGAAAATGTGGGTCCAGTACCGCCAACGTCTCACCTCAGATCAAAAGCTTATCCCGTGCCCGCTTGGATTCCAAGAGCTTCAAGTGCGCGTAGCTTCCGAACGGCGGAATCTCCGCGTCGCGTTGCGGCCGATTGCGGCGGTTGGACAATTCCATGCAGGCCAATACCGTCGCCATCGTCCGATCCCCGTGGTTCTCGCGTGCCCCGCTGGGGTCCACGACGCCCTTGCCGGACGAGTGGAACGGGGGGCCGCCGGTGGGATTGTGGTTGTAGTGACGCATTTCATTCACCGTGTCCACGCTCCGCTCCAAATACCGGCCTTCCCAGAGCATCGTTTCGTGCAAGCCCCACGGCCGACGCAATTCATCCCTACTCCCGGCCTTGAGATACCCCGCCCGCACCGTCCCGTCACGGTTTGAACGATGATACACGTTGTCGTGCAATCCGTACTCCTCGGTCAAAAGACGGCCAAACTCATTGCCGCAACCGCCGGCGTCCCAGTTGAGCCAACCATGCTCATCCGTGCCGCAAAAAAAACGAGACGCGGCGACGAACAACTCGGCGAACCGAGGGACGGGCATCCCGTGGGTCGCGTATTCGGCGACCTTGGCGCACTGCAACTCACTCACCACGACAATCGCAGAATTGCTCGCTCCGCGGCCTTCCGCGTCCACGCCACCGGCCGCAACGTCAACGCACAGGATGTAGCGGTCCTCGCGGACCGGACGGCCGGCGGCATCCCAACGCAGCCAGAACTTCCACCGGCCGCTCGCCTGCGGAATGAACCCCGTCACCCACGGACCCGTCGGACCCGTTCGATAATCCAACTCGCCGACATACGCCGGATCACGAACGGTGCCTTCTTTCGTCCCAACCCCCAACATGATGTCGAACAATTCCTTGGCGTAATAGGCGCCGGTCGCCTGGGACTCATCCGCCCAAATCTCATTGTTGATGTGTACGGGGTCGTATCCGACCCGCGCCATTTCCTTTTCCAGCCACGGAGACCAGCGGCCACGATCCCCCTTATCCGGGTCAACCGTCATGCCTTCGGTATGCGCCGGATTCATCCACCATTCGAGCCGAATTTGAGGGATCGGCGAACGGCCCAGCATCGCGTGGGCCGTGCTCGGACCGTTCGGACTACTCCACCAAATGTGACAGTCGCTCGATTGGCTCGAAGAACCGATGATCTCGTATCCGTGGTCCGTGTGGGCGTGTTCGTCAAACCCGATCCCGTAATATCGTCCGCCGCGGGCGAATTTCGGACTGGCGGAGGCCCCCTCGATCAACCCGCCCAGCTCCGGATTGACGATTCTCATGAACGTTCGCACCGGCTGCGTTCTGGGTACGTACCCTTCCGGCCAAAGCCAACTCGGCTGATTTAGGTGGATGAAATCCACCTTGGGGAGCAATTTGCTCCACTGGCCGCCAAGCCCGCCACCCTTGTCGGAGTCCCGCGTCGACCCGTCGACCTCGTCCGCATTGCGGCTCCCAAGGCAGAACTGCAACATGGGCATGAAGTGCCATCCGTGCTCAAAGAGCACGATCACGAACCACGTGAACCCCATGTCTCGAGGCTTCAAGCCCCGGCAATCCGTCTGGCCGGAAAACCCCCACCACGGATGGCCCGGAATGGCCCGCTTGTCGTGCAGACACTTCCATAGGAGCGTCACACACTCGACTTGAAAATCATGCAAGAGAAAAGGAACCGGCTTCGGATCGCCCTTGGCCTGAAAAATGTACACGAACGTGGCGGTGTAGAAGAGTAAGTCCTCGCGGCACATCTTCTTGACCAGGGCACGATCACGAGCACTGGTCAGGCCGCGCATCTTGGACCGAAACAGACGGTTGGCTTCCGGCTCCAGCGGAACCTTCCCGGTCATGTAATGCGGAAAGTACGCAAGCTGTCGGCCCTCTAACGTGCTGTCGATGATTCCCCATCGCGACAAAGCTTATGATCCGCCCTTCACGCCTCGCCAAACAACCGCTTCTCCAAGCTCGCATCGTCATCCATTCCGTCCAATCCCGACACCCGGTCCGCCGCAAACACCGCGGAACTCCCACCCTTCGCGTCACCAGGAGCCATCCGCTTCGACCAGGTCATCTTCAACAAATCCCTCATCAACGGATCAACCCCGGCAGGATCATTCAACAGCAGCCACGTCTTGATCGCAATCTGACTCGGCGCAGTGGTAAAATCAGGCCACTCACGCACACGGCTCAAAATCCATTTCATTTCCGTCTGAAAATCGACCTGGTCCGGCTTCCCGGTACAGGACTCGACCGCGTCCTCCAAAATGAGCGGAAACTCCGTAGCGCTCAACACCCGAAGCTTGATCCGCTTCGACGCAACCGTCTCAGGATGGCCCGACCCGCAATCCAACAATCCAGCCTCCACGGACGACGTGGGATCGTCCCCCGGCAAACCCGCCCGCAACCAACGGCCATGACGGCCGAAAATCCCATGCTCCACGCCAATCGCGCCGCGAACCTGACGCTCCGAAAGTCCCAACGAATGACGATGCTTACTCAATAAACAAATCTCGGCGTGAACCCGCGTGGAATCAAAACCCCTCGCCTTCAACGCATCATAGAACAACCGGTTGAACTCCCGAGACACCGCATACCAAACAAAACGCAACGCCACATCCAGCGAGTCCCGGCTGATCGGCATCAACTCGCCGTCCACCATGAGCGGAGTGTCAACGACCGGCGGAACCGTAATGGCGATAACGGCATCCGGGGCGTGGTCCAGCGCCCTATTGCCGATACGTGCAGCCACAACCTCAGCCGCAGCCGCCGAGCAAATGAGAACATCACTCGTCATTCGTAACGATCGTTCCATCCACGAGCAAAGGAACTTCAGTTTCGACTGGCATGTCGACGACTGGCACTACGTGTCCCTCGAAGTATAAATCAGCTGGACCGCAAACGTCTTCAGCAGCTTGCATTACAGTTCGGCGCGGTCCACGTTGCGATACTCTATCGTCTTGTTCGCCCACTTCTCGGACACGCATTCTCCGCCAGTCTGACAAACAGTCTCCAAAGGCGGTTCCTGCGGCTTCAACACGATCGCACCGTAACTGGCAGGCGCCACCTCCACCTCCACCTCCGGCAACCGCAAATCACACGTCGAACCAACAGGAAGAACCCCCAAACCAGAACCCTCCACAACCCCACTGTCCAAAAAACGACCCATCACGCCTCGACTCCAACGCCAAACCCCGCCAAACTCCACCGGACGCGGAGCCAGACCACTCTCCACCATCTTCCGAAAATGAGCCACAGACACACGACACAACGCAGAACACTCCACAACGTCCAGCAACGACGGAAGACACTCCATCAAACAACCTCCATTCAACCCGCAGCAAACCAACGAAAAACGAGACACAGCCAAAAAGGAGAAGGGGATACCGCTACCACAAGCGCACGCGCGTAACGCCCCTTGGGAAAAAAGGTCCGCTTAGCCGTTGGGTCCCATACAAAGATAATAGCGAAACTAGCGCCGTAGTCAACCCAAAAGCACGCTAGATGCTACAACGCAACAGAAGATTGCTTCTAGGACGTTAAGTGCGTACTTTCACGCACTCCGAATGGGCCTCCAATAAGCCACAAGTAGGACCAACCGATTCGGTCACACTTCAACTTCTGGGACAACTGTGCTAATCCGCCCATGTGCGTGATTTCGCGACGTTACATGAGCATCGCGCCCGCAAATAGTACATCTATTTGCATCAAATAGGACGGAATTGTCTTGATAAGCACCTTTTAGCATGGTATAGTTTTGTCGTAAGGCTAAAGTGGCCCGCGTTCGGTGGATACGAACCGGGCCATTGGCCAAAACCGTGAAAGGGTTTTGACAATGAGTATTGTAGCAGAAATCGTGGGCAATGAGCTAGTCATTCGGCTGCCGTTGCAATCCCCAGCGCCATCGGCGTCCGGCAAAACGCTCGTAGTCGCGTCATCGCATGGAAACGTGGCAACGACGGCGGTCGTGAACGGGCAACCCGTCATCATCGGCGTCAACGCCTACATCCGCAAAGGGGGTGCATCGTGAAAGTTACAGGAATATCAGAATTCGAGCACGCTCTATCGCTGAACATACTCGAGACGTGTCGGATGGCGCGCGCAGACGGAACGGCCGCTATGAGTATGGCGTGCCTACAGCAGTGCGTACCATCTCCAAGCGCCTTGCTGCCGGGCGCGCCGCGCGGAGCTAACGCGCAGTATTACTACGCGCAATTGTTTGCAGCGGTAGCGCGTCGTATCTGCAAAGGATATTTCAAGATCACGGAAGGGGGTGGCGCGTGAAAACCATTATTTTAACGGGCAAACCGCATTTTCAACGCTACGCGGGCGGCGTGAATGGCGGTGGCCGCATGATGAGAAGCATAAATTTTGATGCATTATCAAACGCACAGCTACTGGATCTAGCGAGTCAACGATACCGAACCAAGCAAACCCCCACGCGACTAGCGCGGCTTACAGCGGTAGGCGCAACTTGGAACGAGCGCAACGAAGTTGGAGCACAAGCTGAAGCAGTATTTCGAAAGCGCGGGCGCCAACATTTGGAATCGAAACCGCTTTCAGAGCGACTCACCGTAAGACGTTGGTCCGGCGTGCGAGCCATGAATTGCAATTCACCCGAATGCTACGAGGAAAACGAAATCGCTGACCCCCACGAATTGTCAATGGAGCGCGTCGAACAGCTTGAAAACGTGCTCATGGTGTTTCTCGACAACGAGCCATTGAGGGATTGCGACGACGAGGAAGATTTGGTTCGCTTCGTAGTCGAATTCGTTTTGGAGCACACCGCGGAAATGGCGGTGACAGCGTGACCGCGCCGATGGCCAAAACCGTGAAAACGCGACGATCGCACCGGTTGGCGTTGACGGTGTGCATCGGTCTGTTCCTATCGAAGCGACTCGCGTGGAGGCGCGGTTCGTGGCGTTCGTCCTGGCCCTGGCGGATGCCGAGACGGTTCGCCGCGCGCTGGATTACGCGGAAGGGGGTGGCGCATGACGCACGAAAACATCTTCAAGGCGTTCGTAAAAGCGGGCGGGAAGAGGATGCAACTATCGGAATTGAAGCACGTGAGGTCGATGGACTGCTCCAAGTGCGTGGAATGGCCGGGATGCGTGAGACCGGCGACCGCCACATCATTGACGTAATGAAAGTCGCCGGAGCCCAAGGGCGCCTCGCGTGCTCGACCACCGAGGTCTGGGATATGGCCAACCCATGCCCGATCGAAATCAATCCGTCCGACCGAATGGCGTTTGCTGCGGCGCTGTCGCCGATAACGTGTGAGTACGGATGTAAGGTTCCGTGCATCACACGCGGTCAAGAGCGGCGCTACCCCAAGCGAGCCTCGCTCATCGGATCGGCGATGGTCGCCTCGCACAAAGCGGCGCTTGGATCGGATGGTGCGATATGACCGCGCTATTTGAACGCTATCGACCCGCTATTTGGGCCGAAGTTGTCGGGCAAGACAAGGTCGTTGCGCAAATCGACTTCATTCGTCAGCGCGGGCTTGGTGGGAAAGCTTATTGGTTGTCCGGCTCATCCGGCACCGGAAAGACCACGATTGCGAGGTTGCTCGCGGGCGCGATAGCCGAGCCGTTCAATGTTACGGAAGTCGATGCTAACGAAGTGTCATTGGATTGGCTCCGCGATGCGGAGCGCGTCAGCCCGATGTACGGGCTTGGGGCGCGGTCCGGCCGTGCGTACATCATCAACGAAGCGCATGGACTCAAGGGCATGGTGTTGCGCAAATTGGATGTAATGCTCGAAGACCTTCCTAACCACGTTTTGTGGGCATTTACCACAACTTCTGAAGGTGAAGAGCTTTTGTTTGAATCGCAACGGGACGCCGGGCCGTTTATGTCGCGCTGCATTCCATTGCCGTTGGCGCGTCGAGATATCACTCGCCCAATGGCCGAGCGCTGCAAGATGATCTTGGAGCGAGAGGGCTTGGACGGTCTGCCGATCGAACGGTACGTATCGGTCTTAAAGGAAGAACGAAACAACATGCGAGCGGTCCTTCAGCGCGGCGAGCGCGGGGATTTTATCTCGAAAGGAAAAAACAATGAACCATGAAAACGTGCTGAAAGTCTGCGAAGCGCGCGTGCTTGTTGCGGCTGAGCAGAAAGAGGAATCGGAAGCAGGTGGCGCGTGAAGCCACACATTGACTTCCTGAAATCCTTAGATGCTTGCGACGAGGCCGTCGACTGGGCTGAACAATTCGATGACTCGCAAACGGCGTGGGACGCCTGCGAGCGCGCTGACTGGATGGTTTGGCTCATGGCGTACACGGTCATCGGTGCGCCCTGGTCGGACGCGCGTCGTCCATTCGTACTGGCGGCGTGCGAGTGCGCGAGATTGCCGTTGCGGTACGTTCCAGCGCACGAACATCGTCCGCGTATCGCAATCGAATGCGCAGAGTCTTGGGCGCGCGGGGAGCATGATGACAGAAAGCGCATCGACGAAGCGGCGCGGGCGGCGGCGGCGGTGGCGTCCTGGGGGGCGATGGCCTGGTATGTGAGGGTGGCGGCACCATGGGGCGCGAGGGACTGGTTGGCGGCGTTTCTGTTGGCGGGGGCGGAACCGAGCACCATTCGCGCGTGCGCCGTCATCGTTCGTCGGCACTACCCCGTATCGCCGGACAGGATGTTGTTGAACTCGCAGGAAGAGAAGGGCGTCGCATGAAAACTGAAAAACCGGAATCGGCAAGGACCGCGAACGAAGGCCACGTGAAAAGTGGCGCGATCCAAAAACAGTTCGCCATATCGCAACCGGTGCTGTTGCGGTGGATCAAAGAGGGGAAAATTCCGTTCATCAACATCGGCAAACTCGGCGGGCGTCCAGTCTACAGGTTCCGATTGTCCCAGGTTGAGGCGGCGCTGAAGGGCTTGGCATAGCAGGAGGAGGGCGGCGAATGAACCATGAAAACGTGCGGCCTGTTGAAATTGAATGAAAGATCAACATCCGTGGATTTTTCGCTTTCGGCAGCGTTGCAGAGGGGAATTAGGGGTGATCCAATTTAGTAATGGCGTCAAGCTCCAGTTTGTTTTTTTGATTTGTCGTCGATCGTTCGTTAGATTGTGTAATGCAGGAGTCGGGCGCGCCGGCCGTGTATCCTCATCCGGCGCGCCCTGCACTCGCTGCACGTATGGGCGCTCGGGTTGCTTCCCAGCATTGCCCTATCCTCCCATACGTTTCCCATAACGCTGAAAAACCCGGCGTGCGACGTTGCGCGGCTCACGACGGTCGCACGCCTCAATGGGACTACTCCTAGTGCAGGAATAGACCGTCCGCGCTCCATCCGCCGGGTTATTCCGCGTCGAAGTAACAAAGCGATCAGGGGTGTAAGGCGTGTCGGAGTCGTCGTCGTCACGGGTCGTGGTCTCTGTCGTTTTTCATCCGCAATCCATCCTCCACTTTCCATCATTGCTATGGTTCTCGGTTCGCGCGGAGCAACCCCATCATTTTCAACAATGATGTAAGCCGCTCTTTATTTGCCACAGCCCTTCGGACAGCTTAGAGCGTTCTGCTTCTTTATCGTGGCTATCAGAACCGCACCCGCCACGCTGCAATTTATTACCGTTGGGTGGGTTATTCCAACGGGAACTTACATATTTAAGGTATCATTTCTTCCGTGCGGCAGAAGTGTTGCACTCTGCGCGCGGAAACAGTACATAAGGCGCAATGCCCACTGGCGGGCTTAGACTACGCGGAATCCTGCCGCCGTACCGCGTATCCCCCGGTGGGCCTCGGCCCTGCGGAGCGTCCGGGAAAGCTCCGTACGTTTTTTGCCGGGCCACGAGTTGGATTGACCAACGCCCGACCTCTTGGTGTTATTGGACTTCCCTCCTGCACTAGGCGCGATCGGACTGCCGCAGCATGGTCGGGAACCAACGTCGGCGCAGAAAGATACCCGAGTGCTTCGCGAATCGCGTCCAGTTGGCCCCTAGAAACTTCCCCCGAGTCTGCCGCAACATGGCCTTCTTGGTAAGGAACGGATCGATGCGTTCCGACCGTGTCCTCCGCGAAACATCTTGAGCCTCACGTCGTCTCCAGGCGGGGTCGTCTGCCGCGGCTCCTGCACCGGTGGTGTTCAGGCTCTGTGCTCTGTAGACTTGACCACCTGTCGTTGCCAAGCATGCCGGCGGCGTTTCCCTTTGCTCAACAGCCTGGCTCCGTATCCCTTGAATTCGTTGGCTATTACGTCCCCGCAATCGTTGCACGCGAATACCCGGTGCACCGTATCGCGCGAGATGTCGGAAGCAATCGGGGTCCGGGCAGCGTTGTCCGGGCTGGGAACCGAGGAAAAAGCCAGCCTGTGCCCGGACCCCGTCGCTGTGTGCTTGTCCTGTTTCACAAAAAACGCTCCTCGGTTCCGACCACAAGGGCCGAAATCGAATGGTCGTGACCGCATCAAAACCCGCCGACTCATGGCCGGAACCGAAAAGCGTTCTCCATGCGATCACGCCTTGAATATACGCTATCCTTCCCGCTCCTGCAAGAGAAAAATCTTGTCCCATTGGCGAGCGCCGCGGGAATCGTCGCATCGACGGGCAAAATGGTCCCGCTCCGCGCCCGATCTCGACGCGCTGATTGCCGTCCAAAAGATTTTCCAGAATTCTCGATTTCGCCACTTGCACATATTCGCAACCCGGCGTATAATCCCAGCATGTGCGAACACCCTTCAAACAATCCCGAGACGATACGCAGAGCAAAACTATGCGACTTGGATCATGGCATACGACTGGCCTGGGAGGCCTTCGCGGAGCTGCACCCAACTGGGAGCACCAATTCAGAGGCGTTCGCAGCGGGGTACGTCAGCGGCAGTGTGCGCGATTTGGGAAAAGACGAAATGGGGATGCGATGGACAGCACGAAGCACAAAACAGCGGACGAAATCGACGAAATGATTGAGGCAGCGTGGCGCACGTATCGCGCGAACACCGACTGTGGCGATCAAGAACGCTTCGGGTGCTGGTCGAGTCGGTACCTCGACTTCCAGGCCGGTTTCATTCGCGGGCGGATCACCGGCCTGGAACATTCGATAGCGTCGATGCGAGAGACGCTGACCGGTTACCATTATGCTTGATCCGCGACGGCGAAACCACTTGACGGCCAGCGCATTGCCGAAGATTATGAAAGACGGCTCTGGGCGCTACATTTCCGAGTTTGGCGACGAACAGGCGGTCTACAATTGGTACATTTTTGGCGTGCAGCAAGAAGCCGGTCCCGAGGCGGCGTTAGGGCACATGATGGAGCCTGGACTAACCGAGCACGCTATACGGCACTGGGGTCTTGAGACCGGCGTCCACGGCAAGAGCGAGCAGGTATTCCAAATATCGCGGCGCGAGCCGATTATGGCCTGCACCCACGACATACTGCCCGTGGGGCTGTGGAACGGCCTGCGCGTCAACGTCGAACTCAAGACAGTGTGGAGCGAGCAAAGGGCCGAACAGCTTGGGCACGAGGCGGACGAAATCTTCGACGACTGGAAGGTTCAAACCGCGGGCCAGCAATACGTCGGAGAACTGGACGCGACGTTACTCTTGGTAGCGGTGATCCCTAAGAGGGAAATGCGATACTACGTGCTGCAAACGGATTCGAGCCTTTGCGACCAACTCGTATCCCTGGGTATAGCATGGTGGAATCGGCACATTGTCCCGCGAGTTTCGCCGGACGGGTGTACGCTGCCCCCGTTGTCATACCTCAAGTCGTTGCGGCGCGATGAAGGCAGCGTGATAGAACTGCCGGACTACGTCCAGGAAGCGTGGCTGGAAATGAAGGACGTGGCCGCGGAGCGGCTTGCGGCGACGAAACAGTGTCAGGAGCGCGAGGACGAACTGAAACGGGTCATCCTTGGCGCAATGGGCGATGCGTCCGCCGGATCGATGCCCAACGGCAACGTGCTTCGGTGGGCAATGCAGAATTCGTCGCCGAGCGGGGTCAGAGGCGGGGGTTACGAGGGTCTTCGCCGGGACGGGCTGTTCGAGCAGTACTTCGAGCAGGGACAACACGGCGTTTTGCGGGAGAAACGATCACGATGACGACAACGATGCAGAAGAGTGCGCAGCCAACGACGGCAGTAGTGCGCAGCGCTCGGGTCGAAAAGCTGGGTGAGCTTGACGCTTTTTTTGAATCGCGGAAGAACGACCTCGCAAAGGCGCTGGGGACAATGCTCAGCCCCGAGCGTGTTCTGCGGATGTGGATGACGATGCTCGCGCGCCCACCGGCCCGGACTGGCTCTGCCAGTCTGTGGGAGTGTACGAAGGTTTCGCTGTTCGACAGTTTGATGGGTTGCGCGCAGTTGGGTCTGGAGCCTGACCCGACGATGGCCATCGCGTACTTTGTGCCATTTCGCAACAGCAAAGCCGGTACGATCGAGTGCAAATTGATGGTCGGGTACCGCGGCCTGATGCAGATCGCGGAGCGTGACGGCGACGTGATGTTTTACCCGCCGAAAACGATCTACTCGAAAGATGAGTGGCTTCCTCCGGCGGAGACGCCGGACAATCCGGCACCCACTGTTTTGCACCGACCGTATCAAGGGGAGGATCGTGATGTTCCGATCGCCTACTTGTCGCACGCGGTTCGTCAATTTTGCGGGCATTTGATGCATACGTATTGGTCGATGACGACGACGCAGATCAACAAGGTTCGCGCCCGCTCGAAAGCCGCAAACGATGGACCTTGGGTAACGGACTATGAGGCGATGGCGTGGAAAACGGTGATTCGCGGACACACGAAGTTCGTGAAGCAGACTGCGTTGATGTCGCAGGCGATACGGCACGACGAGGACTTCATCGACGTGGACGCTCTGCCGTCGCGGCCCGAGCAGCGCGTGGCCCTGACGGAGCGTTTGAAGCCCATTGTCGAACCCCAGCAGTTACCAGACGACGCGGCGGCAGACGGCCCGGTGTCAGATGGAGAAATGGTCGAAACGGCATGAAACAAGTTTTTCCACGAACGGCGAAACAGGCGCAGGTCGCTCTGTTTTTTTTGCGGGTTGGTCCGCGGCCACATGGCCGATCATTGGTTTCCCTGCTGATCTGCGGTTCCCTGACGATCGGCGACATCGTCGCGGGTATGGACGGCATAAAGACGTGGACGGTCCGGCGGACGCTCCGCGACATGCTGGAGATAGGCTTGCTCCTCCACGATTACGACGTGAGCCGCTACGGGTCGAGGTCGCTCTGGTCGGTGAAACAAACGGCGCGAGCGCTCGCGCGATGGCGTGTGGTACTGGAACGGGCGAGGTTGCGGTTGGAAGGAACAAAGAAAGGAACAAATGGAAAGGCGAAAAAATGATGGGCGTTGAAACGATGTGGAATTTTGTTCGCAAGGTTGCGGTCCAACTGGCGGGGGAGAGCACTCTGCCGATCGGGAATGACGGTCGGCGGCAGCTAATCCGTGAGCCGGATGGGAGCTACGTCCAAATGGACCTACCGGCCCCGAGAAGGCATTTTGAGGCTTCGTCGATTGCCGGGTTCGCCGAACTCGTGATGGCGAATCGCGGGCGATTCGAGAAAGATTATTCTAAGGATGAATGCGTTTTGGTTGACCTGCATGGCGTGACGGCGTTGCACGACGCCTACAATCGAGTCACCGTGCTTTGGCGGCCGCCCACAACCAAGGCGTTCGATAGGTTGTTGACGTGCGGGCCAAACATCACCCATCGTGATTTGATGAGAACATTTGCCGTTGAATGGCGCGGACATGTTGGCGTGGAGGTCGTCGAAGCGTTTTCGCGGTTCCATGTCATTACGGTAGACACGAAAGAGTCGGAGCAGCGGGAGACGAGATCGACCCTGGGTCGGACGATTGCCAGTGAGTTGGCCAGTGAGTTGAGTGGCGTTGGTGGGACGGGGGTGGGTCCGCCGCCTAACGGATTCGCGGTTGTGGCGGCGATGCTCGCCATGCCGAATTCGCCGCCGTTTAGTATCCGAGTCAATTCGTGGTTCGATTTTCTGAAACAGGAATTCGTCTTGCGTCCGGACGACGCGGATATGCTCCGCGCGGCCAACGGCGCGACAGAGTGGTTGGCCGCCGACGTTCGCACGGCGCTTATCGCGCTCGCCGGGTCCGACTCCATGATTCCCGTGGTAATGGGAAAGGTGTGCTGATGGGCCGGAGTGCGCGAACGAAGATTCCGCGCGAGGGTCCGATGCGCGTCGAGTGGCCGGACAAACGTCCCGCGAAAGGCCCATACGGCGGGTTCGTGCCGCCGGACATGGACCCGCACGAGCGGATACGGCAGTTGCGGGCGATGATCGGGGAAACCAAGGAACCGGGCAGAAATCGCATCCTCGAAATACAAATCGCGGCGATCGTCGCCGCGGGGAACAAAGGGAAGGCGTGACAGGTCGCCCTGGCGGGTGAGCCAATCGGCGCGAGCGCTCGCGCGATGGCGTGTGGTACTGGAACGGGCTATGGCCCTCGGTGAATGACGTGGCGAAAGTAGAACTAGAGCTAGAGCTAGAGCTTGTATGGCATCGACGATTCATCGCGCTGCTAATCAGCGGGGAAATCCGGTGGGAATGGTTGCCGAGCAAGACGTGCGGGGAAGTTTGCTTCAATGGATTTAGGCACATTAGGCACATCGGGCCTGACGGATGTCCGACAGATATATTGGGTCCATGGATGCAGGGGACGGTATGAAACTGATCTTTTCGATTTTCATTGTGTTGGTTCACGGCTGCTTGACCGGGTGCGTCGTAAGGCCCATGACCGCCAAAGATTTGGGTGGCATTCCCGAAAAGCCGCCCGGATTGCAGATCAACGTAGACTGCAAGAGCGACGGTACCGCCAAATGGTCATTGCAAACCGACGCAGACTTCAAGGGCACCGGCACGGTCGATGTAGGCCCGGAAATCGGGCGGTATAAAGTTGAATTTACCCGGCTCGATTCGAAAGCGTCCGACGTGATTGAGGCTCAGGGCGTGCGGGCCGCCGCCCTGGCTGAACTGCGGGCGATCGAGGCGGAGCGGATGGTCCAGCAACAGAAACTCATCAACGACCAATTGGCGAACGTGATGGCCAGCATTACCGGGATGCTGTCGAACGTACTGACGGCGATTGCTCCGTTGCTGGTTCCCGAGCCGCCCGCGCCGCCCAGTCCGCCGATCGAGGTTCCGCCGATCTCGATTGGTGGTGCGCCATAAAGCTCGCGGAGTTTGGCATGAATCTGATAGCGGCGAGAATATCAAAATTTATGACCGTCGAGCTTGACGGTGAGTGGCTAAATATCATTGATTCCCGCGACGGATACGAAATTTTTATCAGACCGGGCGAATGGGCGCTCTTGGTTGAATTCGCCGAGGCCAACGGCTTCGGAAAGGAGACAAATGATGGGATTGGTGAAACTTGATTCTCGCGGACTCGGGCAAGCGGAGTCCGGGCGGCGTTGGGAGATTGCGATTGAGCCGGTGGAGCAATCGCGTGAGCAGTCCGTGAATGCGGAGCCGGACGAAACGTCCTGGTATGGTGGCGACGACGGCTGGGGCGTCAAGGCGCTGTATCTACTGTCCGTCGTGTGCATCATGCTAGTGTTGTATGTGTGGGGGTAAATATGGCTAGAACGAAACGAAGCTTTAATTACGCCGCCGTAGCGGCTCAGGCCAACGCCGCCCTGGGAGAAATCATGAACAGTGGAGGATCGTTGGATGTCAGACGGATAGCGCTGGAATCTGTCGTCGGTTACGCGACCAACCTGATTGCAGCGTTGAACAAAGAACAGGCGTACCTTGGGCGCCAGAAAGATGAGGATTAGATGATTGGTTTTTTGATTTGGTTGTGCGATTGGTTTCACGGTCTGATCCCGCTCATTTCGATCGGGACGGAAGGTTGACGGGGTGAAACGATCGACGGTGGCTTCGTCGGCGTGGTGCACGCAGGTGCTTAATAGACACGCAGGAAACGGCCGTAGACAGCGGGATCAGAGTGCATTCCGTGATCCGCGCCGCGAGAAATCGCCTCGCCGGAAACGGCGACTTGTGCCAAAACGTCTAAGCCGGTCGCGCCGGCACGAAGCCATTTATCGAGAGGGATGATATGAAAAAGGCCGGACCACCGGATATTCTCACGACGAGGAATCCACCTCGAAATCGAAACATCAGTTCGCAAGAGGCAATCGGCGAATTGGCACGCTCGATAGATCATCAGCATTTGTGCGCGCTACGTCCAATCGGACACCGTACGATCGGCTATCAGCTTGAACCACTGTACGACCCGTTCCGATCCGATAGCTTCCCTGCGGGCCTCCGAATCGCCTGCCTGCGTTGCGGGCGGTACGTCGATTATCGAAGGGAAGAATAATCAAAATGAACCGAGGCTTTGAACGTGCTGCCTTCGTCTTGACTTCCATCGGCATCTGGTGCCTTATAGGATCACGCACGCCTGGCCGCGGGCCTGTCTCGGACTCTGAAGTCCTATCAGTCAACCCTAGAGGGCCTGTCGTCCAGGCACCATTGCCGGATGCCGTGCCCGATGGCTACATGCTCTGTCACGCGCACAAGTCCGGCAGGTGGCGGGCCTATGCCCTGCACTGCCCGCCGCGGTCCGGCGAGCACTATTTGTTCCTTGATGCGAACGGGAAAGTGGTTCCCAACCGGAACGCGACTACCCCCCCCTTTGCTCTGTCGCTTCCGGTTGGGGCCACGGCCGTCGAGCCGCGCAGCCGCCGGACCGTTGTCGGTCCGCCGTCCGAGTTGGTTCTGTACGGATGCGCAAATCGACCCGGACCGGGCGGTATGCCTGTCCAAAACGCCTACGGAACGCGACTTGGATTCGTGCTCAATCCGGCGAATTGCCAAGCGCCATTCGTCCTGGAAGACCCCGAGAAACGTTCGGCGCCGCATTCGCGCGAGTTCCTGGAACGGTTCGCTATGCACATTCATGATTGGTGGGGTGGGGCACCAGTGTACGGCGACGTAGCTCCATTTGGCGGGAACGGCATCGTCGATTCCGACGACATCGTCGCGGTGACAGAGGCCCTGCTCCACGGAGCGGACCGACCGGCAATCGACCTCCACCCGTGCGGCGGCGGGAACGGCGTGCTGGACTCGGACGACTTGCTGGCCGTGCTCGGAGCGTTTCGGGACGGGGGAGGATGCCCGTGACTAGGGAACTGCGGAGCAACTGTCTGCCATGCCCGGTGTGCCGCTCGATAGATGGATGGGATGTTTTAGACTCTCGCGTGCGACGCGGCTGCCATGACGGGAAGGTGTCGATTAGACGGCGCAGGAGATGCAAAGCCTGCGCTCAAAGATTCACGACCTACGAATCTATCGTCCAGGAACCACTTTCGACGATCAGCGAAGGGGTATTCGGTTGGTAAACGTATGCTGAACCAGACGGAAGAACGTGCGCAATACTGGGAGTGGGAAGCAAACAGAATGCGCAAGGCCATTGAACGCTGGGTGCACAGATACGGCAATGAACGTTGCCACGAAGAGGACTCGCGTCTCGCCAGGGCCATAGACACCAAGCTATTTGATCGCCAGCGTACCAAAGATTTTAAGATGTCTGCGTCCGAATTTCGCAAACAATGCCATCGGTATATTGCTCGTGAGTGCCGGGCGGGCCGGTTGATCGACGATCGGAAAAAATGAGCACCAACAGCAAAATCGAATGGACCAACGTGACCTGGAATCCCGTGGTCGGCTGCACGCGGGTTTCGGCTGGGTGCGATAACTGCTACGCGGTCCGCGTGTCGCATCGCTTGGAGTCGATGGATCAGAAAGCTTACGCCGGCCTCACCCGCGTGAACGGGAAGGGTCAGCGACATTTCAACGGCACGGTGCGGACGCTGCCCGAGCGGCTAAACGAGCCGCTGACGTGGCGGAAACCGCGGATGATTTTCGTCAACTCGATGAGCGACTTGTTTCACGAGTCGGTGCCTTTTGAGTTCATCGGCGACGTGTACTTTACGATGTCGCGTTGCCAACAACACACGTTTCAAGTTTTGACCAAGCGTCCAGAGAGGCGAAGAGAGTTCTTTGCCTGGTATAAAACTGCCGGACTACCCACGGGATTGTGGGATAACGTATGGGAGGGCATTTCTGCCGAGGATCAACAGACGCTGGACAAACGGCTGCCGCACTTGCTGGCTACGCGGGCGGCGGTGCGGTTCCTGTCGCTGGAGCCGTTGCTGGGACCGATTGATCTGACCCGCTGCGACCACCGAGCCGGGGAATTCATCGACGTGCTGCATGGTCAGCGCACCAACCACGGCGATGCGACCTACGAAGATTGCCCCACGATCGACTGGGTCATCGTCGGCGGCGAGAGCGGACCGAAGGCCCGCCCCATGAATCCCGAGTGGGCGCGTTCGATCCGTGACCAGTGCGTTGCCGCTAGTGTGCCCTTCTTTTTCAAACAGTGGGGAGAGTGGGCGCCAACGGACAGTGACGATTCGCGATTCGACGGCAAGGATTGCGTGCAAGTCGCGGAAGAGGACGGGGAAGTCGGGCCCCTCAATGTTCGATACGGCCCCGTCGTGCGGTCCAAAGATGGTTCGACGAAAAACGCTTCCCCGATGTCTCGGATGGGGAAAAAGGCTGCGGGCCGCCTTTTGGACGGTCGGACGTGGGACGAAATGCCGCAACGCGCTGGGAAGAAACAGCAAACAGAGAACGGTGCCGCTTTAATTTACACTCCTTTTTACGCTTCTTTTATGGGATTCGATGAGATTGATGCGGAGTAGATCGCAGTGGCAAGTTCCAGAAAGGAGTGGTGTAGGAATTGCGGGAAGATGACGCGAACGCCGAAACTATGTGCAAGTTGCAGGCGACCGATATGTGAGGCGTGCATCACGAGCGTTGTCGTTGATATCGAGACTACAGCCCACGACGAATGCCCGGCCTGCCTGTTCTACTTTATGGAAGGGCATTCCACGAAAGGAACTGGAAAAAATGCCTCTTGAATTAGACTACGAGGATATAAAGATCGAGCGCGAATACCTTCGTGCGCCACACGTTGGCGAGGCCATAGGCGAGTTCCTGAAATACTCCGGACATTGGCTATTGATCGCTGGGAACGGCGTCATCATCTATCTCCGCCGGATCGAGATTTTGGAACTGCTAGTCAAGAAATGGCCTGGAATGTACGAAGAAACGCTTGCCGACGCTCGAAAGGACTTGGATTGGTACGAGCGTCTATTCGCGTACTGGAACGAACGGCACCATTCGATGCTGATTGCGGAAGCCGCATGGGATCAAACGATGCCCCCGACGAGAGGGTAGATGCAGCGGGTGGAAGAATTCGCCTCGGACGATTCCTGGGCGATGTAGGACGAACGAAGAGAAAGGGAAAAATAGGTATGGTGAACAGAAGTACGGTTATGAGATTCGATCAGTTCGTGGACGTTGCGGACAACAACGCGCCGGGGCCGCCGATGCCCGTGATGATCACTCGGAAGTCGGGCGGCGTGTTTGGCATTACCTGGGCATTGCCTTCGAAGGATTCCGACGGCACGGAACTGACCGGGCTGACCAAGATCACGGAAGTTGCGGTCTTTCAGATTGACGGGGTCGATCCGACCGTAGGTATGGGGCCGGACGAAATTCTTGCCCATGCGGCAAGCGATACGCGATGCGCCGTCGTTGTCGCACCGATCACTCCGGCGCACGCCGGCGCCAATGTCGAGGTGGATATCAAGCCCGTGAGGATCGGCCCCTACGTCATCTGCGCCTGGGTGGAGGATGGGCCGTGAATCGCTTAGAACCAGAAACGGAAGTTGAGCGTTGGGGGCGCCGTGCCTTTGGCCCTAATCGCGTCGGACGAACCATCATCGTACACGACGGGGAAGATTTGAATCCTATCCGATGGTCCATTGTGTACCATCTGCGGCGAGCGCTGAGTATAGCGCTTGCCCCGTTGGCAAGGAAAGTCTGACCCACAGCAAGCCGCCGGACGGAGCGAAAAGCCACGCCTATTCGAAAC
>Ga0247727_10001825_pt1 | contig 49483 bp, 39 predicted proteins | sample WisWelCaveWW1625_FD_202498 | JGI IMG/M metagenome (GOLD analysis project Ga0247727, IMG submission 202498) | Biofilm microbial communities from Wishing Well Cave, Virginia, United States - WW16-25 | ecosystem: Environmental > Aquatic > Deep subsurface > Groundwater > Cave microbial mat | place...
GCCGACACCGTGCCGCGCCGCCTCGAAGACGATGTCGGGGTTGTGCGACAGCAGGACGATCGGCACACCCTGAGGGATGCCGGCCAGGGCGGCGCCGAGGTCGGGCCGGCCGGCGTGCAGGTCGTCGATCCCCGCCAGGGCGAGACGGTCGGGCGCGGCGGCGCCGGCGGCGCGGCGCTCGAGGACGACCGCGCGGTTGTGCAGGACGGCGACACCGCACTCGCCCAGCATGACCCGAAGTCGCTTCGCGCCGCCGGTGTAGTGGTCATGGTTGCCGAGGACGGCGAACACGCCGAGCGGCGCCGTTAGCGCGCGGAACGCGGCGGCGCCGGGCGGAAACTCGTCGAGTCGCGCGGTCGTCAGGTCGCCGCCGAGCAGGACGAGATCGGGCTTGGCCGCGAGCAGCCGGGCGAAGACGCGCAGAAGCGATGCGGGGCGCAGGAACGGCCCCAGGTGGATGTCGGTGATCAAGAGGATGCGCAGCCCGTCGAAGGCGGCAGGCAGGCCTGCCATCGCCACCTCGCCCTCCATCAGCGTCAGGTGGCGCTCGAGGTAGGACGAGTAGACCAGCGGCAGGGCCGGGAGCCTCGGGTAGACATGCGTGCTGAGGAAATGCTCCGTCGCCCGCTCGAAGCGGCGGAACCAGCCGGTGACCGGGTGGAAGAGACGGCGGTGCCGCGGCACCGCCGGACGGGCTCCCGGCAGGGCCCGGTGGTCGATCGGCGGCGCGCCGGCCGCCGGCGCCGGGGCCCGGCGGGCCGGGGGCAGGGTCTCGCGTCGCATGACACAGAAGATACGATTGGGGGGCGCCCGCGCAACCGCGCCCGGGCGCCCCCCTCACATCCCCCGGCCGTTCGGCAGGCGGGCCAACCTCATCGATCAGTAGATGCCGTTGCCGCACACCCCGATCGTGTCGCCGTGTGACATGTGATCCGGAAGCGACGCCGGGAAGTCGACCGCGATGGTCTTCTGGTTGTGGCAGATCACGACCTTTGACTGCCGGACGATCCACCCCTGGTACCCGAACGGGGTCGCCGCCCAGCCGCCCGCGGTCTTCGCGTCGGCGGAGACCTGGTTCACGCCGGTGATGATCCAGTCCTGGGCATAGGTGCCCTGGGCGTTCAGGAACGAGAGGTAATCGACGACCCCGGTGCCCGGCGTCCAGAGGAACGGCACCGGGGGGGCGAAGAAGTCGGCCGGCCAGGCGAGACCCGCGACGACGTTGCCGTCGTCGCTGGCGTCGTTGGCGACGGTCTGGGCGCCGTAGAAGTCGCCCAGTCGCTGCACGCCTTGCGCCGGTGTCCAGCGCCAGGCCTCGGGGGTGCAGTAGTGGTACTCGGCGCCGCTGTCGGGGTCGACGTAGAGCCGCTCCACCTGGTACCCCTCGCCGACCACGACGCTTCCGGTGGAGTTGACCGCGTTCGCCGAGCCGGCGTCGCTGAACAGTCCGGGGCACCACAGATCCTCGAGGTTGCAGCACAGCGCCGGCGGCTGCTGGAAGAGCGTCTCCTGGCCGTTCGCCCAGCGGGTGCCGCGCCAGTAGCCGGTGTTCGGATCGCTGTCCCAACCGACCACCTGCGCGCCGTCGGCGCTGACGTCGTTGGCGCGGGCGCCGCCGCCGAGGCGGCCGAGCGAGCGCATACCGCCGCGCCCCTCCCAGGTGTACCCGTTCACGTCGGCGCAGCCGTCCCAGGCGAGCCCGACCACCTTCTTGTTGTTCGACACGCCCCAGGCGCTGCTCCAGTTGCCGTCGCCGCACGGCGTCGATCCGGGCAGGCCGCCCAGCTCGAGCCAGCGCTGCCCGCTCTGCCACAGGCCGGCGACCTGGAGGCCGTCCTCGCGGAAGACCTCCGCGACGATGTTGCGGCCGTTCTCCGAGACATCGGGCTTCAGGCTCCAGGGGGCGCCGCCGAGCATCTGGATGCCGCCCGCCGGGGTCCAGCGCCAGACGCCCCACCCCGACAACCCGACCGCGACACCACCGTCGGCCGAGATGCCCGTGGTGGCGGAGTTCGGCAGCTCGATCGGCGTGAAGAGCGGCGCACCCGGGATGCGGTTGAACTTCAGGTTGGCGACCTGCGGGCTGCCGGCCGCGCCGGCGATTGGCGTGACGTCGCAGCGCAGGTCGGTGAGTCCGTTGTTCGACTCGGCGGTGTTCCAGAACTCCTCCGGCCCCGGAAGCACCGTGCGGATCGGCGTGCTGAAGGCGCCCGCCACGATGCCATCGAGGTAGACGGCGTACCGGGCGCCGGAAGTCAGACCGTGGAAGGCGTAGCGGCCGTCGGGACCGGCGGCTCCCTGCGAGTGGTCGCCCGACAGGGCCGAGATGGCGTCGGTCCAGGGATCGGCGATGTTGCGGGCGATGACATTGGCGCCGGTGTACTGGCTCGTGCCGTCCGGCCAGTAGACCGTGCCGGCGATCGCCGGGAGGGCGGCCGGCCAGCCGGGCGCGGGATAGATGTCGGAGATCGCCGCCACATCGTCGAGCACCTCGACCGTGCTCTGGGCGGGACCCGACCAGGTCACCGCGATGTACGGGTACATCGTCTCGATCTGCGCGACATCGGGGAAGCCGGCGTATGGCACCGGGCAGCCGGCGGCGCCGGTGTTCGGCTCGTAGGTGTTCATGTTGACGTCGAAGAAGAACACCAGCTGCCCGTTGGTCTGCGAATGGGCCAGGTTCAGCGCGTGGCCGAACTCGTGGGTGCTTATGCCGGCGAATGCAGCCGCCGCCTCGGCCGGGGGCAGCCACTCCGGCGCCGCCAGGCCGTTGAGGACGACGGTGGCCTCGAGGATCGCCGGACTGTCGTCGTCGACCCACTCGACGATCGCGAAGCCGAGGACGCCGTAGGCGTAACCGAAGAGCGACTCGATGATCGTGCCGTCGGCGTCATACACCACGTGGATGCCGCCGCCGTTCCAGGCCCCCAGGACGTCGAAGATGTTGGTCGCGTCGATGTCCGGCAGACCGATCGAGGCGAAGTCCCCAGCCACGGTCGCCTGGATGGTCGCGGTCGGCACCTGGTTCCACTGCTCCCACGAAAAGGCGGTCATCGCGTCCGCCTCGTCGTTCGAGAGGATGCCGAGCGTGCCGAGGTCGGTATAGACGGCCGCCTGGCCGCCGGGCCAGGTGTACGGCGTCCCGGTCGCCGGGTCCTGGATGTAGAGCGGACCGCCGGCGAACGCCGGCGAGCCGGCGAGGCAGGCCGCGAGGGCCAGTGTGGTCGTGAAGGCAAGGTGTCGTCGATTCAGTCGCATCGCCGGTCTCCTATTTCCACCAGTGCTGCTGCACGCCCTGGCGCACGAAATCGATGAACGTCCGGGCGTGGACCCCGCCCTGACGGGTGGCGAGCATCGCCGCCTGTTTCTCGGTGGGGGTGACAGTACCGGTGGTCACGCCGCGGAACAGGCCGGTGTTGCCGGCGGCGTTGGCGGCATTGCCGGCCGCGACGGCGAACTTCCCCTGCTCGAGCCCCACCGTCGTCCTGAATCCCATCGAGGACGTCGGGCCGAGGAACAGGATGACGTTTTCGCCGGCGGTGAACCCGGGCATGGCGGGGATGAGGCCGACGAAGCGCCGGCCGTTGGCGGCCTCCTGGCGCGATTGCAGGCCGGGCTGGCGGAACGTCAGCGTGCGCGCGGGCGTGCCCTGGATCGTCTCCGACACGCTCACCTCGACCTCGAGGTAGGGCAGGTTTCCCTGGCTTCCCTCGGTCACACGGCTGACGGTGCCGACGACGATGTCGTGGGACGCCCTGGTCAGTTCCGCGACCGACTGCGGTGTCATCGACGTCGCCAGGCCGGGTGTGACCCCGAGCGCGGCGACGGCGAGACCCGCCAGCAGGTCTGTCCAAACGTGCCTTGTCTCTTTCATCTGCCTCTCCTCTCCTCCACTGCGCCGGACCCGGGGTCCGGACCTGATGTGCCGCGGCGGCGGCGCCGTTCCGCGAAGTCGCGATGATGCCCGAAGACCGCGATCGTGTCTGTCGGGGGAACCCCGGTTCGGGGCGGAAAATGTGTGTAGAAGAAAGGAGTGTCGCCGCGGCGGGCCGGTGAAGCGCCGGGCGGACGCCGGGCGGATGTCTGCCGGGCGGACCTACTCGCCGGCGGGGATCAGCCCGGCGCGGATGGCGAAGCGGACGAGACCCGCGACGTCGTGGATGTCGAGCCGCTCCATCAGCCGCGCTCTGTGGGTCTCGACGGTCTTCACGCTCACGTCGAGGCGGCCGGCGATCTCCTTGGTCGAGTGCCCCTCGGCCACCAGCTGCAGGATCTCGCGCTGACGGCCGGTGAGCCCGGCGAGGGGGTCGGCGGGGCTGCCGGCATCGCGCAGGTACGCCTCGATCACCGAGCGCGACACCCTGGGCGTCAGGTAGGTCTCGCCGCGCATCACCGCCCTGATCGCCAGTGGCAGCTCCTCGACGCTCGCCCCCTTGAGCAGGTAGCCCGCCGCCCCGGCGCGCAGCGCCTGGGTGACGTAAGTCGGGTCGGCGTGCATCGACAGGATGATGACCTTCGTCCGTTGCGCCGCCTGGCGGACGCGCTTGAGGACTTCGAGTCCGTTCAGCCCGGGCATGCCGATGTCGAGCAGCGCCACGTCCGGCAGGTGCCGGGCGATCAGATCGAGGGTCTCGTGGCCGTCGCCCGACTCGGCGATCACCTGCACCCCATCGATCGACTCGAGCAGGGCACGGATCCCGGCGCGGACCAGGGTGTGGTCGTCGGCGACCAGCACGCGCGTCGGCTTCACGACGCGCCGCCGAGCGGGATGCGCGCCCGCACCACGGTGCCGCGGGCCGGGGCCGAGTCGATGGCGATCGTCCCGCCCAGAGAGCGGATGCGCTCGTGCATGCCGAGGAGGCCCAGCGCCTTCCCCGCGGTCGATTCCATCGCCTTCGTCACGTCGAACCCCCGGCCGTCGTCGCGCACCTCGAGCAGCAGGCCGCCGTCGCGCCGCTCGACCCCGACCGCGATCCGCGACGCCGCGGCGTGGCGGACGGCGTTGGTGACCGCCTCCTGCACCACCCGGAAGGCGTGGATCTCGATCGCCGGCGGCAGGCCCTCGACCGCCGATCCTATCTCCACCGGGATCTCCAGGCCGGCGCGCTCCGCCTGGACCTCGAGATAGCCGCGCAGCGCCGCCGGCAGGCCCAGCTCGTCGAGCAGCGGCGGCCGCAGGTCGAGCGACAGGTCGCGCACGCGCTGCACCAGGCGGTCGACGATCGCGATGGCGTCGCGGATGCGGCTGGCGGCGCCCGGCGCCGCGGCGCCGCGCAGCAGCAACTGCAGATTTATTATCACCGCCGTGAGCGACGGGCCGAGCTCGTCGTGCAGCTCGCGGGCGATGTGCCGGCGCTCGTCCTCCTTGGCGGCCTCGAGGCGGCCGGTCAGCAGCCGCAGCCGCTCGTAGGCCGCCGTCAGCTCGCGCTGCGCGCGCTCGCGCTGCTCGTGCAGGGTGACCAGCGCGCGGTTGCGGCGCTCGACCGCCAGGAGGCGCGCCCGGTGGCCGACGAACGCCAGCCCGATCACCGCCAGCAGCGCGGCGGCGCGGAACCAGCCGGTGAGCCAGAACGGCGGCACCACGCGAAGACGCAGGTCGGGCGTCGGCGCGCTCCACACCCCCTCGGTGTTGCGGCCGCGCGCGGCGAAGGGATACTGCCCCGGCCGCAGGCCGGTGAAGGTGATGGTGCGGACGGTGCCGAGGTCGACCCAGTCGCCCTCGAGCCGGTAGGCGTAGCGGTGGCGGGGCTCCGCCGCGTAGTCGAGGACCGCCAGCTCGATCGCCAGCCACGCCCCGTACGGGACGTCGAGGTGGTCGAGGTTCCAGGCCGGACGGTCGCCGCGCACCTCGCCGTCGGGGGTCCGGATCGATCGGACGATGAGCGGCGAGGGGACGCGCGCCGGCAGGGGCGTCCCCGCCGGGATGGCGATCGGCCCCTTGATGGTCGAGAAGTAGAGCCGGTCGCGGTCGCGGCCGGCGACCCCGGCCTCGAACTCCTCGGTGGGCAGGCCGTCCGACGCGTGCAGGCCGAGGAACTCCGCGGTCGACGGATCGAAGCGCGCCAGTCCGTGGCGCGTGGCCAGCCACAGGCTGCCATCGTCGTCCTCGAGGATCGCCATCACGTCGTTGTCGACCAGCCCATCGTCCTCGGTGAAGCGGCGGAAGCGCGGCGTCCCACCCGCCCGACGCTCGACCAGGTTCAGACCGCCGCCCGCGGTCCCGACCCACAGACGGCCGGCGCGGTCCTCGTGCAGGAAGGTCACGCAGTGGTGCCCGAGGCTCGCCGGATCGTCCGGGTCGGGGGCGAAGCGGGCGAACGAGCCATGGTCCGGGTCGAGGGCGTTCAGCCCGCCCGACCGGGTCCCGACCCAGAGGGTCCCGCCGGCATCCTCGTGGATCGCGGTGACATAGTTGTCGCTCAGGCTGTGCGGATCGGCGGGGTTTCGCGCGAGCCGCTCCACCACCCGGCCGTCGGCGTCGAGGCGCTGCACCCCGCCCTCGCCCGTGCCGATCCAGATCCGGCCCTGACGATCGATCATGACCACCCGGACGTATCCGGGCCCGATGCTGGACGGATCGGCCGGGTCGTGGCGCAACTCCATCACGGCCGCATCGGCGGCCGGTGCGCCGACTGCGCCCGCTGCGCCGGGGGCGACTGCCGCGCCGGCGGCGACGGACAGGCGCAGGAGCCCGCGGCTCGTCCCGCACCACAGCCGCCCGGCTCCGTCCTCGGTCATGCCGAAGATCGAGTAGGCCCCGGGCAGCGGCCTGCTGCGCTCGCCTTGACGGGCGCCGCCGCGGGTGTCGACCCGGACGAGATCGCCGGCCTCGGTGCCGAACCAGACCCTGCCGCGCGCATCGGCCATGATCCCGGTCACGGCGTCGCGCGTGAGCCCGGCGGGGAGCGCGGCGCTGCGCGCCTCGGAGCAGAGCACGAGCGCGCTCGCCGACAGCCGTCGCAGGCCGCCGCCCCAGGTCGCGACCCACAGCGCGCCGCCGCCGTCGCCGAGCAGCGTCTCGATCTGGCTCGATCCGAGCGGCAGGCAGTCGTCGCGGTCGCCCGGCCAGGGGCCGAGGACGCCGGTCGCGAGATCGACCTCGTAGAGGCCGACGGTGTGCGTGCCGACCCACATCCGGCCCGGTCGGCCGGGCGCGAGTGCCTTGACTAGGGGAACACCCGCCGTGCCCGGGCGATCGGCGCCCCCCGTGGAATGCCGGAACGACCCGTCCTCCGGGTCCATGCGGTCGAGACCGTTCACCGTGCCCACCCACAGCGCCCCCGCGGGATCGTCGAGAATGGCGGTGACGCCGTCATCGGCGAGCGAGCGCGGATTCCCCGGGTCGTGGCGAAACGCGGTGAAGGCTCCGGCGCCGGGCTCCCAGCGGTACAACCCGCCGCCGAGCGTTCCGAACCACATCCGGCCGCGGCCGTCGCGGTGGATCGCCAGGATGTAGTCGTTGCCGAGGGCCCCCGTCGCCACGCCGGCCGGGTCGGCGATGAAACGCTCGAATCGCCCGGTCTTCGGATCGCGCCGGTTCAGGCCGCGCTGCGTGCCGACCCAGAGCGCGCCGTCGCCGTCCTCCTGGATGGCGTAGACGCTGTCGTGGCTCAGCGTTTCCAGGTCGGCCGGATCGTGGCGCAGGCGCTCGAAGCGCCAGCCGGCCCGATCGAGGCGGTTGAGCCCGCCGCTGTTGGTGCCGATCCAGAGGTCGCCTTCCCGGTCCTCGTGGATCGCCCGCACGGCGTTGTCGGAGATCGAGGCGGGGTCGGAGGCATCGTGCTCGAAGACGCGCACCGTCTGCCCGTCGTACAGCAGCAGGCCGTCGCGCGAGCCGACCCAGAGGAGGCCGGTGTGGTCCCGGCACAGCGCGGTGACGACGTCGGGGATCGCCCCGCCCTCGCGGCCGATGCCGTGCTGGCGCGGTGCGGCGGCGCCGGCCCCGGGCGCCGCCGTCAGCAGGAGCGCGAGCAGCCCGGCAGCAGCGGTCATCCGGCCGGGGCGGCGCACGCGTACGCACCCGGTAGGGCTCACCATCGGCGATCGTCCAGGGCGATCCCCATGCCAGGAAACGCCTCCGCCGCAGGGGCAGGCCTCTTGGTCCCGGTGGAACCCCTGCTCTCGGAGGTGCGGTTGGCGCCATTCTACGCCGGGTGACCGGCACGCGAGCGCCGGAAACAGGGTAGTCTCTCCCCGGAGGTCGCGATGCGAAACCCCGTCATGCTCGTGCTGCTGGCTGCCGTTGGCGCGCTGATCGCCGCGGCGCTGCCCGCCGTCGGCGCGCCGCCCGCCGCGCCGCCGGCCGCTGCTGCCACGCCCGCCACCGGCGCCCCGGCCGACACCTGGTCGATCGACGCCGACACGGAAGTCGCGGTCGAGGCGAACGTCCTCTACCGCCGGGCGAGCGGCGTCGACCTCAGGGCCGACATCTACACGCCGTACCCGCCCGCCGGGTCGACGCCGACGATCATCGCCATTCACGGCGGCGGCTGGGTCGAGGGGACGAAGGACGAGAGGTCGCTGAGCTTCCTGCCGTACCTCGAGCGCGGTTTCAGCGTCGTCAACATCGCCTACCGGCTGGGGCGCGTCGCGGAGGCGCCGGCGGCGGTCGAGGACGCGCGCTGCGCGCTGCGCTGGGTCGTCGCCAACGCCGACCGCTACCGCTTCGATCCGCGGCGCGTCGTCGTCATGGGCTGGTCGGCCGGCGGCCACTTGGCCCTCACGACCGGCATGCTGCCGGCGTCGGCGGGCTTCGACAGCACATGTCCCGCCCCGGACGCGACCCGCTGGAGCTCGGGCGAGATGCCCGAGGCGAAGGTCGCGGCGGTGATCAACTGGTTCGGCATCACCGACGTCGCCGACCTTCTCGTTGGCGCCAACGCCAAGCACTACGCCGTCGAATGGCTCGGCAGCCGCGCCGATCGCATGGACCTGGCCCGCCGGGTGTCGCCGATGACCTACGTCCGCGCCGGCGGGCCGCCGGTCCTGACGATCCACGGCGACGCCGACCCCTACGTCCCGTACGGCCACGCCACGCGCCTGCACCAGGCGCTCGACAGGGCGGGCGTCCCGAACCGCCTGGTGACGATCGCGAAGGGCGGGCACGGCGATTTCTCGCGCCCCGAGCGGCGCACGATCTACGCGGCGATCTTCGCGTTCCTCGGCGAGCGCGGGTTGATGCCGGAGCGCGCGGGTGCGGGCGGGCGCTAGGCGTGTGTCCGAGTAATGGCATGGGCCGCGCGCATGGGGCTTGCGAGTCCCAGGCGAGGCGCGAGGAGGGATCGATGTGGTGCATCGACGCCGACGAGCAACGAAGCATGGGGCCGCAACCCCCATGCGCCCTGCGGGTTCGCGGCGGCGCGGGGCCGTCTGCGTCGTTGCCGCTCCGCGCCGATGTCCCGCATCGCCTCGTCGCGGCGCCTCGCATACGGCCCCGCGGCGCCGCGAACGCGACCCATGCCATTACTCGGACACACTCCTAGGTCCGCAGTCCGGGGGAGCGTAACGAGCGCGGCGGCGGTATGCTCCCGGCATGGCCGCTCGACTCAGCGAAGCCTGGTTCATCGAAACACTGCGGCGCCTCTCCGCCCGCGCCGGCCCGCGCCCGATCACCGGGATCGGCGACGACGCCGCGGTCCTCGCCCTGCCGCGTCGCAGCGAGACGCTCTTCACGACCGACTTCCTGACTGAGGGTGTGCACTTCATCGCCGCCCTGACGCCGGGGGTGCTGCTCGGCCGCAAGGCGCTGGCCGTGAACCTGAGCGACATCGCGGCGATGGGAGGGGTGCCGCACTCCGCCGTGGTATCTATCGGCCTGCCGCGCGGCACCGCATCCGCCTACGCGCGCGCGATCGCACGCGGCCTGGCCGAGGCAGCCCGCCGGTACTCCGTGGCGATCGTCGGCGGCGATACGTGCGCGGCGGAGCGCCTCTTCGTGAACGTGGCGCTGCTCGGCTACGTGGAGCCCGGCCGCGCGGTGCGCCGCTCCGGCGGCCGGCCGGGCGACGGGCTGTACGTGACCGGCGCGCTTGGGGCGAGCGCCGCCGGACTCGCGGTGCTCCTCGGCCGCGCGCGGCGCGTCGGCCGGGTGTCGGTCGCCGCCCGGCGCGGCTCCGTGCCGGCCGCGCACCGCGCCGCCGTGCGCGCCCACTTCGACCCCGAGCCGCGCACCGCGTTCGGCCGGGCCCTGGGCCTGTGCGGCCTCGCGACCGCCATGATCGACCTCTCCGACGGCCTCGGGCAGGACCTGCCGCGCCTGTGCGCCGCCAGCCGGACGGGCGCCGTCATCGTCGCGTCGTCGGTGCCGGTCAGTTCCGCCGCGACCGCGGTTCTCGGCGGTGAGCGCGCGCTCGCCGCCGCCCTCGGCGGCGGCGAGGACTACGAGTTGCTCTTCAGCGCCCGGCCCGAATGGGAGAGCCTCATCGCCGGCCTGGCGCGCCGCCTGCGCCAGCCGATCATCCGCATCGGCACGCTGCGTCCGGCGCGCGAGGGGATCCGGCTTCTGACCCGCGAGGGGCGCTATGCGCCGCTGCCGCGCGGCGCGTTCGAGCATTTTCCGCGGCGGGGGAGGTCGGTTGGGTGAGGCGACCGCTGATAATCACCGGATAGGCCGTCAACGGGGTCTTGATCGAGCGCGGTGACCTACTTGTCCAGACCAGGCGCGTTGGTCCAGTGGTTAGCCGTCGATCTACGGACCGGACAACGTGAGGGGCGGAGAGCCCAATCAACGGCGAATGGCGACGATCCGGACGTTCCACAGGAAGTGGCAGGCTGTAGAGGGCGCTAGGCTGCCGAGCCTCTCGCGTAGCAAGACCAGAACCAGCCCGATGGCGAACGTCGAGACGGTGGCGCCGAGGGGGCGAGTATGTGCCAACGCGAACACGAATGAGCCAAGGACTGCCGCCGGAACCATAGGGAACACGCGTCGCAATGCCTCATGCAAGACACCGCGGTACAACACCTCCTCTGTCGTGGCCCACAGAAGGAGGAGGGGGGCACCCCAGAGCCACGATCCCATGGGAAGAGTCAGATCGGTGCTGAAGTGCCGGTTGGGATCCAAGCCTGAAGGCACGAGCCCTAACCACTGCAGGGGAATAGGAAGAACCGAAGCGAGGACCACGCCACCCAGAATGCCTCCCAAGATTGACACCACCAGGCGAACGATCCGCCGCCGGTCGATAGCGAAGACTCGCGCGATTGACTCCCCGCTCAAGACCACGACAAGCACAGCGACGGACAGGATGATGTCCGCCCCCTCGTAGAAGCGCAGGAATGACATCACGCCTGGATCCTCCAGGTCCGTGCATGACACGATCGCGAAGTCGCGCAATAGTCGAACGCTTTCGAGCCCGAGCAGGAGGCCTACCGTCATCCATATAGACCATTGGCGGACGAAGACCCAACCTGGGACAGTTGTGAGGGGCCCGTTGCGTCGACGCAGAAAAGCAACCAGTAGCACGATAAGCCCTAGTGCTCCGGCCAGTATGAGCAACGGGACAAGCTTGGCTGCGATCTCAATGCTCCTCGACCGCTCGATGCCCAACTGTCCATGGAGCAGATCGCGATCGAGCCACTTCATCAACCGGTCGAGCGACGGACTGAAGATATAGAAGTGTAGAAACTCCAAGTCAGACTTGGCGAACTGCACAACCTTCAACCCCGGGTGGAAGGGATACTCCGTGGTCTCGGGATACTCGTCGACTACCTTCTGGAAGTAGTGGGTGGCGCGATCGCGCGCTTCACGATCGCGGTAATGCGTGCCTATGGTCCAAAGCGCGATGGCCGCTTCGGGGTTGCCGGCCTGTTCCTGCGCGACGCGTTCGAGATCGCGAAGTCCTTCCTCCTCGTGGCCTGCGGCTCGGAGGCAACTCCCGGCCCTGGCCAAGATGACGCGAGCCGCCTCACGGGTCGGGCCGAAGCGGCGAAGCAGATCGTAGTAGAGAGGCGATGGGGGGCCGCACGCCGCTCGTCCGAACAGATCCCTTCGGGCGAGGACGGCCAATGCCTTCACGCCGGCGGGTTGATTCTCGTACTCACTGGCTATTTCACGGAGCACTATGGCTGCCTGCTCTGCCCCCTCTACTGCCCTCAGGCAGCGATCCAGTCCTTCATCCGGCTCGGTTGGCCTGCCGATCTCGACGTTTTCCGTCAGGAGGCGGTTGAACTGGCGGATCGCCTCGCGGTACTCGCCCTGATCGCATGCCACCTGTGCTCGGGCCAGGTCAACAGAGGAGGAACCACCCATGGTAAGAGGTGCCACGGCTGACAACGCGAGCGCACAAGCTAACGGCTTGGTCAATCGACCATGGGTCTGTCCACCCTGCGGAAACACGTCCCGCATTCGGTCGATCAGCCGCTGGAGCAAGAACCTCGCTCCAAGAGTCACGGGCGCCAGTGCTTGGGAGAAGGGGGAGACGCAGGGTCTCTTCGTCGCCGCAATCGCTATCCGCCGATATGAAACCGCCACCTTTATTGGTCCCGTGACAGGTCCTGCCTAGATCTTCAGCGTGCACCACTCCTTCGTGTACGGCACGCTCGACAGTTGCATGCCGCGCTCGCGGCCGACGAGGACGACGTCGGAGTGGTTGTACCCGAAGCCGAGATCGGGGGCGTACAGGCCCGGCTCGTTGCTGAAGGTCATGTTCTCCTCGAGCATCGTGTGGTCGCCGAGGGCGATATAGGGCGGCTGGTGGCCTTCCCAGCCCTGGCCGTGGGCGGGACGGTGGTAGATGTACTTCGCCATGCCCTGCGCCACCTGGTGGTCGTGCACGCGCTTGGCGACGTACGAGCAGGTGACGCCGGCGGCCGACTCCTCGGCCTGGATGCGCGAGCAGTCGGTGTGCACCTGCCAGACCTTCTCGCGCGTCGCGTCCCAGGGCTCGATCTGGTAACCGCGGTAGAGCTCGCCGCCGCAGCCGGCGATGGTGACGACGCCACTCACTTGCAGCGCGTCGCCCTTGCGGATGCGGTTGTGATGGAACTGGTTCGGGTGCGGGTAGGCAGTGCCGACACCGGTGCGCACGCCGATGTCGATCTGGACGCCGACGGCGGTGTGCGGGCGGCCATCGCGCTTGATGTCGGCGAGGATGAGGTCGGCGCCGTAGCGGGTGGCCTCGACCTGCACCTCGAAATCGGTCGCGTCGGTGGCGCGGCTGAGGATGTAGTCGCGCGCCCAGGCGTGGATGCGGCTGAAATAGTTCATCGACCGCTGGGTCAGGGCGATCTCCTCGGGCGTCTTCACCATCCGCATCTTCTCGCACAGCGCGCCGGCCTTGCGCAGCGCCGTGCCGGGGAGGATTTCGTCGGCGGCCGCCGTGACCTCGGGGGTGATCGGGAAGTCGACCCCCAGCGGCTTGCCGCCGTGGCCGCGCTTGCGCAACCCCTTGAAGATCCAGCGCTGCAGGTCAACGGTCGCGCCCATCTGTACGACGCCGAGGTTGGGGAAGGCCCCTTCGCCATGCAGGAAGTCGAAGTAGGTTTCGGTGTCGCTGATCCACCACGAGCCGACGAGGTCGCGGTCGAGGGCGGGGTGGAAGAAGGTCGGCTCGCCTCCGGGAGAAGGGATGAAGAGCATGAACGGCCGCTCGGTCGAGGTGAACCAGAGGCCGCTGTAATAGATGATGTTCCAGCGGTCGGACAGGAGCATGCCGGCGAGGCCTTCCTCCTGCATGCGCCTCTGAAGCAGCGCGACCCGGCCGCGGTGCCAGGCTTGGTCGAGACGATCGAAGGTCGCCGGTTTCGGGTGCGCCGGGTTGCGCGTCAGCATGGCCTCGGAGCCGCCGCCTTTGCCGCCGGCCGCCGCGGCGGCGCCCGAAGCCGCCGCGACGCCACCCGCGACCGCTCCGCGCGGAGCGGCGTCCGTGGCCGCAGCGGCGACGCCGGCCGCAGCGGTCACCGAACCGATGACGAATTCCCGTCGTGTGCTGTTCATCGCGCCCCTCCCCGTGTCGTGAGGCGCGATGGTGGGGGAGGGCGCGGAGGTTGTCAACAGCGCGGCTCGGCGGCGGCGCCGGCCATTGACCGCGCTCACGCCCGCCCGTATAAAGCGCTGGTGAATGAGACCGGCCACGAGACCGACCTGGTGGAGCGCGCCGCCGCCGGCGACCTCGACGCCTTCACGGCCCTCGTCGACACCCGGCGCGAGCGCGTCTTCTGGATCGCCTACCACATCGTCTCCGACGCGGAGCTGGCGCGCGATGTGGCGCAGGAGGTTTTCCTGCGCCTGTACCGCGTGCTCCGGCGCTTCCGCCGGGGCGGCCGGTTCGACGCCTGGCTCTACCGCATCACCCTGCATCTCGCCATCGACGCCCTCCGCAAGGAGCGCCCGCACCGCCAGGCCGCCTCGCTCGACGACCTGTTGGAGGGGGCGGCGCCGGCGGGCGAGCCCGGGACGGGAGCGGGGTCGGGGCCCGGGCCGGGCGGCCCGATGGGGGCGGGGGCCGGGGCGGGCGGCGGCCCGAGCGCGGCCCTATACCGCCGTGAGGTGCGCCGCATCTTCCAGGAGCTGGCCGGCTGCCTGGGGCGCAAGCAGCGGGCCGCGTTCATCCTGCGCGAGATCGAGGGGTTGCCGACGGCCGAGGTGGCGGCGATCCTCGGGACGACCGAATCGACGGTCAGGAATCACATCCTCCAGGCCCGCCGGCTCCTTCAGGAAGGGCTCCGGGCCCGGTATCCCGAGTACCTCCCAAGGGCAAAAGGGTAATCGGCTAGACGCGGGCTCGGGCGGGTCCGTAGATAGGGCGTCGCCGGTCATAAGAGGTGGAGTACGTCCGGACCGGCGGGGGGTGTCCCCACATGGATGACACGCGTGACGACTGCGGCGCCTGCCGCGCCCGCCTGAAAGACTGGACCCGGGAGGGGATGACCGACGCCGACCGCCGGGCGGCCGCCGCCCACCTGGCCGCCTGCGATGCCTGCCGGCGCGAAGCGGCGGCTCTCGACCCGGCGCTCCTCTTCACGACGCTACGCGGCGGGGCGCTGCCGGAGCGATTCTGGGACGGGTTCGACCGGGAACTCCGGGCCCGCATCGCGGCCGAAGCCGCGCGGCCGGCGCCGGCACGCGCGGCGGCGCGGCTCGCCGCCTTCGCGGCGGGGGTGCGGAACGCCGTCGCCTGGGCGCCGAACCCGGCGATCTGGGCGGCCCCGGCGGTCATGGTGCTGGTTCTGGGGGTGACGGTCGCGGTCCTGCGCCACGACATCTATGTGCCCGGCCCGCGATCGCCGCGGGTCGAGGCGCTGCGGCCACCTTATGCGCCGCCGGGCGGGGCGGTCCGGCCCGACGGGACGGTCCGTCCGGGCGTCGCGCCCACCGGGCAGGCCGTCCCGCCGCCCGCACGGCCGGCGGTGACCCTCGTGCCGGCCCTCCTGTCCGGCGCCGGCGACCCGCCGACGCTCGAGGAGGTCGCTTCGCCCTCGGCGCGGGTCTACCGCTTCGACGCCGCCGACGGCGGCGCCGGGCCAATCTACTTCGTGGTCGACGAATCGATCGAGTTCTGAGGACGCCATGCGCCACCGGACCCTGCTCATCGTCGTGATCGTCCTGGCCGTTCTGCTCCCGCCGGCGCCGCTCGCCGCCGACCCCGACGGCCTCACCAGCCGCGTGTTCAATCTCAAGTACCGCAATGCCGACGACGCCTACATCCTGGTGAGCCCGTACCTGTCGCCGCAGGGGTCGATCCGCTCGCAGCCGCACCAGCGCACGCTCACCGTCGTCGACACCCCGGATGTCGTGCGCCACGTCGAGACGTTGATCGCCGGCTTCGACCTGCCGCCGCGCACCGTCGAGGTGGCGGTGCAGCTCATCCTGGCGTCGGCCGAGAAGGCGTCGCAGGCCCCCGCCCCGCCGCCGATCCGCGGCGTCATCGAGCGGCTCAACGCCCTCAACACCCGCTGGAGCGACTACCGGCTGGTCGGCGATGCCCGCGTCCTCGGCACCGAGGGGGAGCGCTCGAGCATTCAGGTAGGAGACGACTACCGGGTCGACTTCCGCATCGACCCGATCGACGAGGGCAGCCGGGTGATCCGCTTCAAGCCGTTCGAATTGGCCCGGCGCGAGCTCACCGTCGAGGGGAACGAGCGCTACACGCCGGTGCTCAACACCGTCCTCAACCTGCGCGATTCGCAGGTGTTCATCGTCGGGGCGTCGAAGATGGAGCGCAGCAACCGGGCGCTGTTCATGACCATCACCGCCTCGATGCCGAAGCCGTAGGGGACGCCGCCCATGCCCGAGTTCCTGGCCCGCATCGGAACCTCCGACGGTTCGATCCTCGAGCGCACCTTCAGCGCCGAGGACGAGAAGGCGCTCCGGGCGGATCTACAAGCGCAGTACCTGGTGCTCGGCATCCGCCGCAAGAGCACGCTCGCGGCGCTGGTGCCGGGTCTCGGGCCGAAGCGCGGCATCAAGATGAAGGAGTTCCTGCTGTTCAACCAGGAGCTGGCGTCGCTCCTCAAGGCGGGGCTGCCGATCCTGTCGAGCCTCGACATCCTGACCGAGCGGCGCAAGAACCCGGTGTTCAAGAAGGCGCTCATCGAGGTGCGCGACCGGGTCCGGGGCGGCATGTCGCTGTCGGAGGCGTTCGGCGAGCAGGGCGACCTGTTCCCCAGGATCTACTGCTCGACGCTCGCGTCGGGGGAGCGCTCGGGCGAGGTCGCCAACGTCCTGCACCGCTTCATCTCGTACCAGAAGACCCTGCTCACGACCAAGCGCAAGGTGATGTCGGCGCTGATCTACCCGGCCTGCCTGTTCGTGCTGTCGATCGGCGTCATCTTCATCCTGATCACGATGGTCGTGCCGAAGTTCGTCGACTTCTACGGCGATCTCGGCGCCGACCTGCCGCTGATCACCCGGCTCCTGATCGGCCTGTCGACGCTGGTCACCGACTACATCCTGGTGATGCTGGGTGTGATCGCGGGCCTGGCGATGGCGTTCCGCGCCTGGCAGCGCACCGACGCCGGCAAGCTCACCATCGACCGGATCAAGCTGCGCATCCCGCTCGTGGGCGGCATCCTGCAGCGCTTCTCCGCCAGCCGGTTCGTGCGCACGCTTGGGACGCTCCTGGCGGGCGGCATCCCGGCGGTGTCGGCCCTCGGCATCGCCGGCCGGGCGGTCGGCAACCTGGTGTTCGAGCGCGCCCTCATCGAGGTCGAGCGCAAGGTGCGCGAGGGGTCGTCGCTGTGGCAGGCGCTCGACGACACCCACCTGTTCTCCGACATCGCCATCGAGATGTCGCGCGTCGGCGAGTCGACCGGCGCCCTGAGCGAGATGCTGATCAACGTGGCCGATTTCTACGACGAGGAGATCGACACCAACCTGTCGACCCTGATGGCGCTGCTCGAGCCCTTCATGCTGATCTTCATGGGGATGATCGTGGCGCTGATGCTCCTGGCGATCTACCTGCCGCTGCTGCGCTCGTACGCGCAGGCGGGCGGCTAGAGACGCGGCCATGGCGAACACGGCGAAGGACGCCCAGACGCGCACGGTCCTCGACCCCGAGGCCGGCGCCGGCGCCACCGGGGCCGGCGACGAGGCCGAAGCGCAGCGGATGGCGGCGCGGCTCGGCATCCCGTACGTCGACCTGACCGATTTCCCGATCAACCAGGAGCTGTTCCGGCCGATCCCGGTCGACCTGATGTTCCGCTACAACTTCGTCCCCTGGAAGGAGGAGGGCGGCCGTCTGGTGGTCGTCATGTCCGATCCCTCCGACGTCCTGATGGTGGACGAGCTCGAGACCCTGCTCGGCCGGCCGCTCGGCGTGAGCGTCGGCACGCGGCAGGCGATCGCCGAGGTCCTGAAGAAGTCCGAGTCGGGGCAGCGGGTGCTGGACGCCGCGACGGAAGAATTCCGCATCCAGGTGGTGCGCGACGAGGACGACGAGAAGGGCGACGAGGCGCTGTCGATCGACAAGCTGACCTCGGCGGATTCGCCGATCATCAAGCTTGTCGACTCGACGGTGTTCAACGCCCTGCAGCGGCGCGCGTCCGACATCCACATCGAAACCCGCGACCGCGAGGTGATCATCAAGTACCGGGTCGACGGGGTGCTGTACCAGGCGATGGACCCGATCGACAAGCGCTTCCACTCGTCGATCATCTCGCGCATCAAGGTCATGTCGGAGCTCGACATCGCCGAGAAGCGCATTCCGCAGGACGGCCGCTTCAAACTCAAGATCAAGGGGCGCACCATCGACTTCCGCGTCTCGATCATGCCGTCGGTGCACGGCGAGGACGCCGTCATCCGCATCCTCGACAAGGAGTCGGTGAACGAGGAGTTCGCCGAGCTGCGGCTCGACATCCTGGGCTTCTCGGCCGACGACCTGAAGCGCCTCAGGAAGTTCATCCGCGAGCCGTACGGGATGGTGCTGGTGACCGGGCCGACGGGGTCCGGCAAGACCACGACGCTGTATGCGGCGCTGTCGGAGATCCGCTCGAGCGAGGACAAGATCGTCACCATCGAGGACCCGGTCGAGTACCAGCTCCCGGGGATCACCCAGATACCGGTCAACGAGAAGAAGGGGCTGACCTTCGCGCGCGGTCTGCGGTCGATCCTGCGCCACGACCCCGACAAGATCATGGTCGGCGAAATCCGCGACGAGGAGACGGCGCAGATCGCGATCCAGTCGGCGCTCACCGGCCACCTGGTGTTCACGACCGTGCACGCCAACAACGTCGTCGACGTGCTGGGCCGGTTCCTCAACATGAAGGTCGAGCCGTACAACTTCGTGTCGGCGCTCAACTGCGTGGTCGCCCAGCGCCTGGTGCGCATCATCTGCCCGAAGTGCCGGCACGCGGTGCGCTACGGCGCCGAGCCCCTCGCGGAGTCCGGCATCGACCCGAAGCACGCCGCGCACACCTTCTACGAGGGGAAGGGGTGCAGCGACTGCAACGGCACCGGCTACAAGGGCCGGATGGCGATCGCCGAGATCCTCGACATGAGCGACCGCATCCGCGAGCTGATCCTCGATCGCAAGTCGGCGGCGGAGATCAAGCGCGCCGCCCGCGAGGAGGGCATGACCTTCATGCGCGACGCGGCGGTGCAGCGCGTGCTCGACGGGCACACGACGCTGCGCGAGATCAACAAGGTCACGTTCGTCGAGTAGGGGAGCGGGGGCCGGACGCGGTGAACCCATGGGCCTGAAGGGATCGGCGGAGCGGATCCGCATGCTGTTCGAGGGGACGTCCCTCGACTCGCCGCTGCCGCCCTCGTACCCGCCGGCGGCGGTCGAGATCGCGCCGGAGCGCGTCACCGGCGTGCGCGTGGCCCGCGAGCGCCGCGGCGGCGGCCTGAGGATCAGGGCGATCGCCTCGAGAGACCTCCCCAGGGGGGCCGTCGAGGCGTCGCTGGTGCGCCCGAACATCCTCGACACGGCAACGGTCGGCCGGGCGCTCGACGAGGTCCTGAAGGAGGTCGCCCCGGGGGAGCATCGCATCTCGCTGCTGCTCCCCGATCCGGTGGCGCGGGTGTCGCTCCTGAGCTTCACCGCCCTGCCGGCGACGCGCAGGGAGATGCTCGAGGTGGTCCGCTTCCGCATGGGCAAGGCGCTGCCGTACAAGCCCGAGGACGCGGCCATGGACCTGATGCCGGTCGGCCGCGCGGCCGCCGGCGCGCCGGCCGCGGGGGCGGTGCTGGCGATCTTCATGCACCGGCCGATCCTCGACCAGTACGAGGCCCTCCTGACGGCGCGCGGCTACTGGCCGGGGCTCGTCGGGCTGTCGACGCTCGAGCTGTTCAACCTGTTCCGCGGCCGGCTGACGCCGGGAGCCCCGGACAAGGACCTGATGCTCCTCAACCTCACCCCCCAGTACCTGGCGCTCCTGATCGTCAGCGCCGGGCAGATCATCTTCTACCGCTGCAAGCCGCACCCCGGCGGCGCCGACGGTGACGGCGGGCTGGGCGCAGTGCGGCGCGAGATCTACACCTCGCTGGCGTTCTACCAGGAGAAGCTCCTCGGCCGCGGCCTCGGGCGGGTGTGGCTCCGATCGGCCGGCATCTCCGCGGCGGCGGCGGCCGAGACGGTGGGTGGCGAGGCGGGGTGCCCGGTCGAGAGACTGCGGCTCGAGGCGGTGCTGCCGGCGGGGGCCGCGCTGCGCCTCGACGAGGACGGCGGCGACCTGGCGGCGCCGGCGGCGGGTGCCGCGGCCGGGAGGCGCGGGTGAGACCGGTCACGCTCAACCTGGCGTCGCGCCCCTTCCGCAACAACGTGCTGGTGGGCTCGCTGCTGACCGTCATCGGCGTCGGCCTGGTCGCGGCGACCGGCTACAACCTGTATGTGTTCCTGGGTTACGGCAACGCCTACGCCCGGCTGCAGCAGGAGCAGACCGATGACCGGGCCCGCATCGTCACGCTTCAAATAGAGGAGCGCGGGCTGGCCGAGCAGGTCCGCGGCCGCGACTTCCGCCGCGCCTTCGAGCGCGGCAAACTGGCGAGCGAGCTGGTGCGCAAGAGCGCCTTCTCGTGGACGGCGTTGTTCAACACTCTCGAGGGGGTCGTGCCGCCGGACGTCGTGATGACCGCGATCCGGCCGAACATCAGCGCCGACGGGATCGTCATCCGGATCGAAGGGGTGGCGAAGAACAGCCTCGCTTTCCTGTCCCTCCAGGATCGGCTGCTCACCAGCCCGTTGTTCACCCGCGTCTATCCGTCGAGCGAGCGGCGTCTCAACCCGAACCTGCCGGACATCAGTTTCCTTCTGACCTGCGACTACCTGCCGCAGGCGCCGCCGACGGCCGACAAGGTTGCAGCGGGGACCGGCGCCGACGCGGCGGGCGCGGCGGCGCCGGCAGGGGGCGAGGGAGCCGAGAGCACGGCCGCGGCCGCAACCCCGGTGGCCGAGGCCGGGGCCGTGCCGGCGGCGGGCGCGGCGACGACGGCCGGCGCCACGCAGCCGTCGGCGGGCGGCGGCGCCGCGCAGGGCGCGCCGGCCTCGGCGCACGGCACGCTGCTCGCGCAGTCCGCGATGGTGGTGGGACGCGACGGCCGCCCGGTGGATGGCGGCGCCGAACCGTTGCTGGCGCCGGGCGCCATCTACACGCCGCCACCCGCCGCGACCGCGGCGGCGCCGGCGAAGAAGGGTGGCAAGCGCCGCCCCGCACCCGCCGGCGCGGGACCCAGGGCGGAGGTGCCGGCGCCGGCGGCGAAGCCCGCGGCCGGCGCCGGGACGACGGCGAAGTCACCGGCCGCGACGCTCCCGGCATCCGCAAAACCCGCCGCGACGGCCGGTTCCACGGCGCCCGCCGCGACCGTGGCGCCGGACGCCGCCGGCACGGCCGAAACCGCCGGACCCCGGCCGGGCGCGCCGGCGCGCACCTCGCCCGACGGACGCGTGTGGGATCCGAACCTGCCGCGCACCATGCCGGCGCAGCGGAAGGCGGCGCTCGCCTCGCAGCCGAAGGCGCCCGAGCGCGCGACCGCGGCGACGCGACTCGACGTGCCGCTGTCGTTCGCGGCGGCGCCGGCCGGGGACGTCTACGAGCGGCTGGCCGAGGCGCACGGCGTGCGCTTCGAGTTCCGCCCCGGCGTCGACAGGGCGGCCCCGGTCACGCTGAATCTGCAAGGCCGGCGCCTCGAGGATGCGCTCGCCCTGGTCGGCGGCCAGACGCACCAACGCGTGACCCGGATCGCCGACGGCGTCTACCAGGTCGAGGGTCCCGAGTCGGGTCGCGCCCTCGGTGTCGCGCCGGTCGCCGAGGAGCCGATCGTGGAGGAAGCGCCATGAAGAGGGACGCCGGCCGCCGCGCCCGCTTCGACCTGCGCAAGGACATCTGGACCGTGGTCGCGCTCCTGGGCGTCCTCCTCCTCCTGAACATCGCCTTCTACATGTTCCTGAACCTGCCGCGCCTGCGGGCGCTGTCCGATCTCGCCAGCGGGCGCGACGCGGTGCGCCGGACCCTGGTGGACATCACGACGTCCTGCCAGGCGATGCGCGACCTCGTGGAGCGCTACGATCACGAGACCGGCCGCCTCGACCAGTTCTACGCCGAGAGGCTCGGCACGCAGCTCGAGCGCATGACGCGGATCCAGCAGGCGCTCCGGGCGATTGCCACCGAGTTCCGCATCGACCCCGAGTCGATCGACTACAACACCAGCGAGGTCGAGGACAGCGACCTGGTGCGGTTCCAGGTGACCCTGCCGCTGGTCGGCGGGTACCCCAACCTGCGCCATTTCATCAACCGGGTCGAGACGACCCCGTACCTCGCGATCATCGATTCGGTCGAGCTGGCGGGCTCGCGCGAGGGCGGGGCGATGCTCAGTTTGACGATCCGGATCTCGACCTACTTCCGCGGCCCGGAGCGCCCGGCGGGCGAGGGCAAGGGGTCGCCGGCGTGAGGGCGCGCGGCGCCGGGTGGGCGCGATGATCGGGGCGCTGGCGAAACGCCGTGAGGTCATGCTCGGGCTCCTGCTCGTCCTGCTCGCGGCGGCCCTGTGGAAGAGCCTGGGCGGCCTGACCGGCGGCGGGAGCGGCGGCGACCCCGGCATGTCCGGCCATGGCAGGCGGCCGGACGTCGGCGGCCTCAAGCTGTACGCCATCGACTGGGTGTCGCTCGACGCGTCGCGACCGGCCTACGATCCGAACGGCCGCAACATCTTCCAGTTCGGCGTGCTGCCGCCACCGCCGCCGCCGGTCCTGTCGAAGGCCGAGCAGGAGGCGATCCGCATCGCGCAGCAGAAGGCCGCCGAGGAGCGCGAGCGCCAGCAGGAGCTCCTGCGCCAGCAGCAGGAGGAGGCGGCGCGCGTGCAGCGGGAGCAGGCCGAGGCGAACCGGGTGGCGCAGGCGAACCTGCCCCCGCCGCCGCCCCCGAAGCCGCAGCCGCCGCCGATCACCTACAAGTTCATCGGCTATTTCGGCCCGATGAACGCCAAGGTGGCGGTGCTCTATGACGGCGCGGAGACCCTGTTCGTGCGCCAGGGCGAGGAATTGCCGAAGGGTGTCAAGGTTCTCGATATCGGGTACGAATCGATCAAGTTCGGGTTCACCGACCCGCAGTTCAAGGACGATTCCCGTACGCTGCCGATGAGCAGCTCGTACTGAGGAGGCGATGGTGTGGCGGATTCCGGCGAGCCGAAGTGATCGGATGAAGGGCGCGGCGCTGGCGCTGGCGCTCGGGTTGGGGCTGGCATCGGCCGGCTGCGCCACCGGCCAGGCCTACCGTGAGGGCGAGAAGGCGATGCAGGCCCAGAACTTCGACCAGGCCGTCGTCAGCTTCTCGAAGGCGCTGGCCGCGAAGCCCGGCGACACGCGCTACAAGGTGGCCGTCATCCGGGCGCGCACCCGGGCCGCCCAGGTCCACTTCATGAAGGGCAGCGAGTACATGAAGGGCGGCCTGTACGAGGATGCGATCGCGGAATTCCAGCAGGCCGTCTATCTCGACCCGTCGCACCAGTTCGCCGCCAACGAGATGCAGAAGGCGCTCACGGAATGGCAGAAGGCCCAGGCGCGCGCCGACTGGAGTATCGACCAGATGAAGAAGAAGGTCTCGCCCGGCCGGGACGCGCCGCGCCTCAATCCGTCGTCGCACATGCCGATCGTCCTGCGCTTCAAGGACGAGGGCGTCAAGAAGATCTACGACGCCCTGTCGAAGGCCTCGGGGATCAATTTCATCTACGACGAGCGCGTGCCGCTCGACAAGAAGGTCTCGATCGACATCGCCGACGTGACCTTCGAGCAGGCGCTCGAGCAGCTCATGATGATGAACAAGCACTTCTTCAAGATCGTCGACGAGAACTCGATCCTGATCGCCGAGGACACGGCGCAGAAGCACAAGGAGCTGGACGACCTGGTGATCCAGACCTTCTTCCTGAGCAACGCCGACGTCAAGGACGTGCAGGTGCTGCTGCGCACGCTGCTGGACGCGCGCCAGATCGCCCAGAACGATCGCCTCAACGCCATCACCATCCGCGACACGCCCGAGCGCGTCATGGTCGCCAAGAAGATCATCGAGGCGAACGACAAGGCCAAGGCGGAGCTGATCATCGACGTCGAGCTGCTCGAGGTGAACCGCAGCCTCCTGCGCAACCTCGGCATCGACCTGACCGGCGTCGGCTCGGGCGGCGGCACCGGCAAGTCGCTGACCATGTCGTACGGCGGGGGCAGCTCGGTGTCGCTCAACAATCTCGATCTTCTCAAGCAGGCGGGCTCCTGGCTCGTCGGGCCGATACCCGGCGTGGTCATCAACTTCCTGAAGACCGAGGGCGACGCGCAGGTCCTCGCCAAGCCGCAGCTGCGGGTCAGCGAGGGGGCCAAGGCGCAGGTGCGCATCGGCGACCGGATCCCGATCCCGAACACCACGTTCAACGCCGCGCCGACCGTCGGCGGCACCGTCGGGGTGCCGATCACGTCGTTCACCTACCAGAACGTCGGCATCAACATCGACCTCGAGCCGCGCGTGCACCACAACCGCGAGATCACCCTCAAGGGGAAGGTCGAGATCTCGAACCTGGCCGGCACGGTGTCGGCGGGCGGCGGCCTGACCCAGCCGATCATCGGCACGCGCGAGATCGAGACCACCATCCGCCTGCGCGACAACGAGACCAACATCCTCGCCGGTCTCATCCGCGAGGAGGAGCGCAAGTCGATGTCGGGCGTCGCCGGCCTGTCGGACATCCCGCTCCTCAAGCGGCTGTTCGGCAACACCGAGACCGACATCAAGCAGACCGACATCGTCCTGATGATGACGCCGCACATCATCCGCATCCCCGACATCACCGACGAGGACCTGCAGCCGCTGTGGGTCGGCACCGAGTCGAACGTCGAGCTGCGCGGGGCCAGCCGCAAGAGCGCCTATGCCTCACCCTTCGATGGCGGCCAGACGGCGCCCAAGTACCCCGGCATCGCCGACGTCCCCGAAGAGCCACCGGCTGCGCCGGCCACCGACGCCGCCGCGGCGCCGAAGTCCGGGAGCGAAACGCCGGCCACCACGACGGACGGCGCCGGCACGGGCGGCGCGCTGCCCCCGGGCACGGTCATCCTGCCGCCGGGTGCGGTGGTGCCGACCGCCGCGCAGCCGCCCGCTGGCGGCACTACGACGCCTGCCGGGGGAGGGACCACGGGACAGTCGCAGCCGTCCGGGAGCGGCTCGCCCTCCAGCCCGCCGCCGGCCACGCCACCTGCCCCCCAGCCGCCGGCGGGCGGCCCGGCGACGATCGCGTTCGATCCGTCGTACCTGACGGCGACGCTGGGCAGCCCCTTCACGGTGCGCATCGTGATCAGCGGAGCCGCGGGGGTCGGCAGCGTGCCGTTCCACGTCGCCTTCGATCCGCAGTTCGTCGAGTTCGTCGCCGCCGCCGGCACGTCGCCCTTCCTGAGCCAGGACGGCACCCCGGTGTTCGTGCTGGCGACGGTCGGGGCGGGCGGACGCGAGGTGATCGCCGGGTTGTCGCGGCAGGGGAGCCGGCCCGGGGTGTCCGGGACGGGGACGCTGCTCGAGATGACCTTCCGGCCGAAGAAGCCGGGGACGACGACGCTGTCGTTCAGCGACCTGTCGGTGCTCGATCCGCAGGCGCAGCCGCTACCGCACGAGGCGCTGCCGATGACGGTGGTGATCCAGTGACCCGGCGGGACCGATAGGAGATCGGGGACGCATGTGGTTCCAGGGACGGCGCGGGTCCGGGGGGCGGCGCGAGCGGGGGGTGACCCTGCTCGAGATGGTCGTGACCATCGGCGTCCTCCTGATCCTCGCCAGCGTCATCGTGCCGACCGCGCGCTTCGCGGTGAAACGGCAGAAGGAGCTCGAGCTGCGGCGGTCGCTGCGCGACATGCGCAAGGCGATCGACGAGTACAAGAAGTACTGCGACGCCGGGGCGATCCCGAAGGAGGGGGTGGACTCGGAGTGCTACCCGACCGAGCTCGAGATCCTCGTCGAGGGGGTCGACAAGGTCGGGACGGTCGGCCAGAAGATCAAGTTCCTGCGCCGCATCCCGATCGATCCGTTCACCAAGAACACCGACTGGGGGAAGCGATCGCTGCAGGACGATGTCGATTCGTCCTCATGGGGCCAGCAGAACGTCTACGACGTCTTTACGACCTACGAGGGCACGGCCCTCGACGGGACGGAGTACGAGGACTGGTGAGTCCGCGCGGCGGCGCCGCCATGACGGCGGCAGCGGTTCGGATCGGGGCGCCGGGCCGGGCGGGCGCGCAGGCCGGGTTCACCCTGATCGAGCTGCTGATCGTCGTGGCGATCATCGGCATCCTGGCGACGATGGCGGTGGTGCAGCTGCGGCAGACGCCGCAGCGCGCCAAGGAGGCGGCGCTCAAGGAGAACCTCTACGTCCTGCGCAACGTCATCGACCAGTACTTCACCGACAAGGGGAAGTACCCGGACTCGCTGCAGTCGCTCGTCGATGACGGGTACATCCGCAAGATCCCGATCGATCCGATGACCGATTCGGACACCACCTGGGTCGAGGAGGCGTCGGCGGGCGCGGCCGAGGAGGACCAGGACGATCCGAGCCTGCAGGGCGGCATCGCCGACGTCCACAGCGGCTCGAGCGAGAGCGCCCTCGACGGGACGCCTTACAACGACTGGTGATTTCCATCCGCGGCCGGCGCGCGCCGTGCTGCGGGGAGTACAATGATCATCGCGTGGAAGGAGTGAGGCCCATGAGTACGAAAAGGACGTGGTCCATTGTCGCGGCGGCCGGCGCACTGCTGATCGCCGCGGCCGCCTGTCAGGACTCCGAGACCGTCGCCCCGGACGGGTCGACCATCAGCCTGAGCGCCTCACCGGCGACCATTCTGATCTCGAATGGTACGCAGGCCGGGAAGGTGACTATCCTGGCGACCGTGCGCAACGCCATCGGCGTGCCGCTCCCCGGACAGGACGTCAGGTTCACGAATACCTCGGGGGACCTCGACCCGAAGGCCGGCACACCGGTCCCGACCGATGACGACGGGAACGCGATCACCATCCTGGATCAGGCAAGAACCCAGACGACGGTCACGGCGCAGTCGGGAAAGGCCACGGCGACCATCCAGCTCCAAACCGCCACCTGCAACATCCAGAACATCGCTCTGGACCAGGCTGTGCTCAACTTCACGGATTGCACTGCCCCCGGGAACACCGCCACCCTTGTTGCCACGGTGACTGACACCTCGAACAATCCTTGCGTGGGGGTCTTGATCTCGTTCAAGTCGACGGTGGCAGCACCGCCCGCGGAGGATGTGGGTATTGGAATCTCGCCGGGGTCGAGCCCAACGGACAGTAACGGTCAGGTCACGACGAGGATCACGCTCCAGTCCGACTGCTCGGCGGAGTGTCCGGGTCAGGATTGCAACACGAGCAATCAATCGATCGTGGCCTCCGGTGGCGGGGTGACAAGCGACCCGGTCACGCTGAACATCAATATCAACTGACATCCTGCCGGGCGCCGTGCAGGCGTGGCGGCCGGTACTGCGGTGCCGATGAGCGAGACGATGATGGCGGCCACACGGCGACGCGGGGGCGAGGAGGGCGGCCTCCTCCTCATCCTGATGGTCGGGGTCGCGGTGATGTTCATCGGCGTCTCGGTCGCCGCGCAGGCCTGGTCGGTCACCTGGAGGCGGGACAGCGAGGAGGAGTTGATCTTCCGCGCCAACCAGTACGTCGACGCCATCCTCGCCTACCGCAAGGAACACGGCAACCAGTTCCCGACCGATCTCGAGGAGCTGATGAAGATCGGGCCGCGCCAGGTGCGCTACATCCGCAAGCTGTTCAAGGACCCGGTCAATCCCGGCGGCCAGTGGGGACTGCTCTACCTCATGCCGGCCGGCAACGCCATCTACGACCCGGTCGCGGCGCAGCGCGCGGCCGAGCAGCCGCCCGACGAGGGGATGGGCGGCGCGGAGGGTGGAGGGGGCCCGACGTTCACCGGCGCCTTCACCGGGGGCGTGACGCCCATCGGCAACCTCGACCCGATGGGCACCGGCGTGCCGCAGGCCGGCGGCCTCGGAGCGCTGATGACCCCGGGGCAGGGCGGCGCGCCGGGCAGGGCGCTGGGAGGGCGGGCCCTGCCGGGGAGCGGGGTGGCGAGCGGTTTCGGCGGCGCCATCAGGGGAGCGGCGGGGGCCTCGGCCCTGCGTCCCGGTGGCGGGATAGCCGGTCTCGCAGGGGCGGCGGGTGGATATGGCGCCGGCGCGTTGCCGCCGCCGAAACCCAGGAGCTCGTCGTTCGACGACGATTCGCCGAGCGAGCCGCCGATCGGCTGGCCGATCGTCGGCGTGATCAGCCGCGCGTCCGGGCGCATCAGCGAAGGAACCTTCAAGATTTACAAGGGCCACGAGAAGGTGAACGAGTGGCAGTTCCATGTCTTCGACCGCACCATCGACATGGCGCAGACGCCGCAGGGAACCGTTCCGGGCGGCTCCCCGCCACCCTTCATCGGCCCCGGCTTCGGCGGCAGGGGGCCGATCGGCGGCATCGGCGCCGGCGCCGGGCAGGGCGGCCGGAACAAGCCGGGCGGCGGTCGCCAGCAGTCGGGCGGCGGCGGCCGTCAGTGGCCGGGCCAGCCGCCTCCCGGCGGCAACCGGTAGTCCACGACACGATGATCGTCATGAAATTCGGCGGCACGTCGCTGGCCGGGCCGGGCCCTGTCCGCAAGGTCCAGGCGATCGTCCGCCGCTTCGCGGCGCGACGGCCGGTGGTGGTGGTTTCGGCGCTCGCCGGCGTCACCGACGAACTGCTGGCCGCGGCGCGCGGCGCCGCCGCCGGCCGGCCGCACGAGGTGCGCCGGCGCCTGGCGCGCCTGGTGGCGCGGCACGCGGCGTTGGTCGAGGGACTCGGGCTGCCGCGCCCCCTCGACGCCTCCCTGGCGCGGGCGCTGGCGGCCGAGTTCGACGAGCTCGACGGCGTGCTGCAGGGTGTGCTCCTGCTGCGCGAGCCCGGCCGGCGTTCGCTCGACCTCGTCGCCTCCTTCGGCGAGCGGCTGTCGGCGCGCATCGTCGCCGCCCACCTCGCGGCCGCGGGGCTCGGGGCGCGCTACGCCGATGCCCGCGAGTTCGTCGCCACCGACGACACCCACGGCGCCGCGCACATCGAGGTCGCCGCCACCCGGCGCCGGGCGCGGGCCCGTCTGGCGCCGCTCATGCGCGGCGGCGGGCTTCCGGTCGTGACGGGATTCATCGGACGCGGACCGGACGGCGCCACGACGACCCTCGGCCGCAGCGGGTCCGACTACACCGCCGCCATCCTGGCCGAGGCGCTCGGGGCGCGCGAGCTGTGGATCTGGAAGGAGGTCGACGGGGTGTGCACCGCCGACCCCGGACTGGTCGCGGGCGCCAGGGTGGTGCCGCGCCTGTCGTACGAGGAGGCCACCGAGATGTCGCACTTCGGGGCCGAGGTGATCCATCCGAAGACCATGCAGCCGGCGCGCCGCGCCGGCATCGGCATCCGCATCAAGAACACCTTCCGCCCCGAGGCGCCGGGGACGGTGATCGCGGCGCGGCCGCAGGGCCGGCGCGGGCCGCTCATGGTCAGCAGCCTCGACGGCATGGCGCTGGTGACCATCGAGGGGGCCGGCCTCTTCGGCCAGCCGGGGATGGTCCTGCGTCTGCTGTCGCCGGTGGCCGCGGCGGGCACCAACATCTACATGATCTCGATGTCGTCCTCCGAGTACAACATCTCGTTCGCCATCCACGAGGACGAGGTGGCGCGGACGAGGCGGGCGCTCGATCGCGACTTCCGCGCCCGCGGCTGGCTCGGCGATCAGGTGGCGCGGGTCACCGTCGAGCGCGGCATGGCGGCCGTGGCGGTGGTCGGCGCCGGCATGAAGGGGCAGCGCGGCATCGCCGGGCGGATCTTCAGCGCCCTCGGGGCGCGCGGCGTCAACGTCGTCGCGATCGCGCAGGGGTCGAGCGAGTACAACATCACCATCGTGGTCCGGGGGCGCGACATGCGCGCCGCCGTGCGGGCGATCCACCAGCGCCTCGCCGGCGCCCGGCGCGTGGCGCGCCGGTGAGGCGGCGCCTCGACGTCTTCATCCTCGGACGCGGCCGGGTCGGCGGCTGCCTGGCGCGGCAGATCGCCGCCGCGCGCGGCCGCCTCGCGCGCGCCGGCGGCGTCGCCATCGCCGTCGCCGGGACCGCCGGGCGGAGCGGGGGTGAAAGGCTCGTCGAGCGGGCTCTCCGCGCGCGCGGCGCGCGCCTCCTGGTCGACGCCACCGCCGCCGACGGCATGGCCGCGGTGCACGCGCGCGCCCTCGCCGCCGGCGTCAGCGTCGTCACCTGCAACAAGAAGCCGCTCGGGGGGCCGCAGGGCGACTGGGACCTTATCGAGCGCGCCGCGCGGCGCTCGGGCGCCATGGCCCTGCGCGAGGTCACCGTCGGGGCCGGCCTGCCCATCATCAGGACACTGCGCGACCTGCGCGACACCGGCGACACGATCGAGAGCGTCGAAGGGTGCGTCTCCGGGACGCTCAACTTCCTGTGCGCCGCCCTCGAGCGCGGCCGGCCGTTCTCCGCCGCCCTCAGGGAGGCGCGCCGCCTCGGGTACACCGAGCCCGACCCGCGCGACGATCTCGCCGGCGGCGACGCCGCCCACAAGGTGATCATCCTGGCCCGAACAATTGGCTGGCGCGTCGCGCCCGCGGCGATCCGCCTGCGCCCGTTCGTGCGCTGCGACCGGCGCGCCGCCACGGCCGAGTTCCTGGCCGGCGCCGCCGCGCTCGATGCGCCGCTGGCGCGGCGCTTTGCCGCCGCGGCGCGGCGCGGGCGGCGCCTGCGCTACGTGGCGCGCGTCGCCGCCGGCGCCCGGGTGACCGTCGGGCTGCGCGCGGTTCCCGCCGGTGGCCCTCTCGGCCGCCTCGCCGGCCCCGAGAACGTCTTCGTCGTGCGCTCGCGGAGGTATCATCGCCACCCTCTCGTGGTGGCGGGCCCGGGCGCCGGGCCCGAGGTGACGGCGGCGGGGGCGCTCGCCGACATCCTCGAGGTGGCGCGCGCCCTGGGCCCGGGGAGGGCGCGATGAGCCGTCGGGCGGGTGGGCGTGCAGGCGGGCGGGCGGCGCGGGCGGGGCGCGCACGGGCGGGGCGCGCACGCGCCGGGCACACCGGCGCCGGTCATGATTCGATCCCCGTGGCCGTTCTCGGTGCGACCGGCGCCGTGGGGCAGCGTTTCGTGGCGCTTCTCGACGGCCACCCGTGGTTCCGGGTCGCCGCCCTGTGCGCATCGGACCGCTCGGCGGGGCGCCCGTACGCCGAGGCCGCCCACTGGTGCCTCGACGTGCCGATGCCGGAGTGGGCCCGCGCCATGGAGGTGCGGTCGTGCGACCCGGGGCTGCCGGCCCGGCTGGCCTTCTCGGGCCTCGACGCCGCGGTGGCCGGCGAGCTCGAGACCCGCTTCGCGGCTTCCGGGTACGCCGTCGTCAGCAACGCCCGCAACCACCGGATGGACCCGAAGGTGCCGCTTCTGGTGCCCGAGGTCAACCATCGGCACCTCGACCTGGTCGCGGCGCAGCGGCGGCGTTTCCCGCGCGGCGGGTTCATCGTCACCAATCCCAATTGCTCCACCGTCGGCCTGGTGATGGCGGTGGCGCCGATCCACGCGGCCTTCGGCGTGCGGCGCATCGTCGCCACGACGCTGCAGGCGGTGTCGGGGGCGGGTTACCCGGGGGTCGCGTCGCTCGACATCCTCGACAACGTCATCCCGCACATCGGCGGCGAGGAGGAGAAGATCGAGGCGGAGAGCCGCAAGATCCTCGGGGCCACCGGACGGCCGGCGGCGATCCCGGTGAGCGCCCACTGCCACCGGGTGCCGGTCTCCGACGGCCACACCGTGGCGATCTCCGTCAGGACCGCGCGTCCCGCCACGCCCGCCGCGGCGGCCGCCGTGCTGCGCGGCTGGCGCTCGCCGCTCGCAGCGCTCGGCCTGCCGAGCCTGCCGGAGCGGCCGGTGGTGGTGCGCGACGAGCCCGACCGACCGCAGCCGCGGCTCGACCGGATGGCCGGCGGCGGCATGAGCGTCACCGTCGGCCGCATCCGCCGCTGCCCGGTGCTCGGGCTGAAGATGGTGGCGCTGGTGCACAACACGATCCGCGGCGCCGCCGGCGTCGCCATCCTCAACGCCGAGCTGCTGCGGGCGAAGGGGTTCCTCGGGTGAGCGGCGGCGCCGACAACGTCCGGGTCTTCGCCCCGCCCACGATCGCCAATCTCGGTCCCGGGTTCGACTGCCTCGGGGTCGCCATCGACGGCCCCGGCGACACGCTCGAGGCCCGGCGCGTCGACGGCGGGCCGGCGGGCGTCACCATCGAGGCGATCACCGGCGACGGCGCCGGCATCCCGCTCGAGGCCGGGAGCAACTGCGCCGGGCGGGCGGCCCTGGCGGTGCTGGCGCGCGCCACGGGCAAGGGCGCCAAGGACGCCGCTCTTGCCCTGCGGCTGCACAAGGGGCTGCCGCGCGGCAGCGGCCTCGGCAGCAGCGCCGCCTCGGCCGTGGCCGGCGCCGTGGCGGCGCACCTGCTGCTCGGGACGCCGCTCGGCAGCAACGCGCTGCTCGAGGCGGCCCTCGAAGGGGAATGCGTCGCCAGCGGCGGGCGGCACGCCGACAACCTGGCGGCGGCGCTCCTCGGCGGCTTCACCATCGTCCGGAGCCACGAGCCGCTCGACGTCGTGCGCCTCGAGGCGCCGGCGCTCCTGCGCTTCGTCGTCGTGCTGCCGGCGATGGAGCTCGAGACGCGCCACGCCCGCTCCATCCTGCCCGGGAGCGTCCCGCTCAAGGCCGCCATCGCGAACTGGGGCAATGTCGCCGCCATGGTCGCCGCGTTCGCGCGCGGCAGCGTCGCCGACATCGGCCGCGCCGTCGTCGACCGCGTCGTCGAGCCGGCGCGCAAGCACCTGATCCCCGGCTTCGACGAGGTGCGCCAGGCGGCCCTCGACGCCGGGGCGCACGGCTGCTCGATCAGCGGCGCCGGCCCGTCGCTGTTCGCAATCGCCACCGCCGAGACCGGCGCCGCGGTGGCGGCGGCGATGCAGGCGGCGTTCGCGCGCCACGGGCTGGAGTCGCGCCCCTTCGTATGCGCCCCGGACAACCGCGGCGCCCGCCGGGTGGACGGATGAGCGGCGAACCGTACGCGACCCTCCGGTGCATCGCCTGCGGGCGGCCGTGGCCGCTCGACGCGATCCGCTACACCTGCGACGACTGCGGCGACCTGCTGGAGGTGACGCACGACGTGGGGCGCCTGCAGGCGCTGCGCGGACCCGGGGCATGGCGCGCGCTGTTCGACACCCGGCTCGGGACGCGCGACGGCCCGCACGCCAGCGGCGTCTGGCGCTACCACGAGCTGATCCTCCCCGATCTGCCGGCCGATGAGATCGTCACCTTCCCGGAGGGGAACACCAACCTCTACCGCGTCCCCACGCTGGAGCGCGAGGCCGGCTCGACCGACGTGCGCGTCAAGCACGAGGGGGAGAACCCGACGCTGTCGTTCAAGGACCGCGGCATGACCGCCGGCGTGTCGTGGGCGCGCCACCTCGGGGCGCGGGTGGTCGCCTGCGCCTCGACGGGCGACACCTCGGCGGCGCTGGCGGCCTACGCGGCGCGCGTGCCTGGCATGAAGGGGCTCGTCGTCCTGCCGCGCGGCAAGGTCACCGCCGAGCAGCTGTCGCAGCCGCTCGCCGCCGGCTGCCTGACGCTGTCGCTTCCTACCGATTTCGACGGCTGCCTGCGCATCCTGCGCGAGGTTTGCCGGCGCCGGCCGCTGTACCTGCTCAACTCGGTCAACCCGCTGCGCATCGAGGGGCAGAAGGCGATCGCCTTCGAGATCGTCCAGCAGCTCGGCTGGCGGCCCCCCGACTGGATCGTCGTGCCGGTCGGCAACGCCGGCAACATCTCCGCCATCGGCAAGGGGCTGTTCGAGCTCGCCGACCTCGGCATCATCGACCGGGTGCCGCGACTCCTCGGTGTTCAGACCGAGGCGGCGGCGCCCCTGGCGCGCGCCTGCCGCGAGGGGTACGGCGCGCGCGTCCGGGTGACGGCGGGTGAAACGGCGGCGACCGCGATCCGCATCGGCGACCCGGTGTCGTATGACCGCGCCGTCAAGGTCGTGCGCGCCTCGGGCGGCTTCTTCGAGTCGGCCGGCGAGCGCGAAATCCTCGACGCGAAGGCGCTGGTCGACTCGTCCGGGGTCTACATCTGCCCGAATTCGGCCACCGCGGTCGCCGGTTTCCTGAAGGCGCGGGCCGCCGGGCGGATCGCCGCCGCCGAGCAGGTCGTGGTTGTGGCGACTGCGCACGGCTGCAAGTTCAGCCGGACTACAATCGAGTACCATACCGGCCGGCCCGAGGGGGACGGGCCGCGCCGCGCCAACCGGATCGTCGAGATCGACGCCGATCCGGGCGCCATCGAGAGACTCATCGACGGAGCCTGAGACGAGGGGGGGACCTTCCATGCCGAGGACCAAGACCCGCGCCCCGCGGCACGCACCGGCCGCCCGGTCCGGCGGGGCGCGGCGGCCGGCCGCGAAGCCGAAGGGCCGTCGCACCGGCACGAAGGTTGTGCGCGTGCTGCGGGCAGTCAACCTGATGACCCGCGACCCGATCACGGTGCGCCAGGACATGACGGTTGCGGACCTCTGCGACCTGTTCCAGGAGAAGCACATCAACGGGGCGCCGGTCGTGGATCATCGCGGCCGACTTGTGGGGGTGGTGGCCCAGGACGACATCATCTACGGCGCCATGGGGAACCCCGCTCTCCCGCCTGCCGAGGCCGGTCAGGCCGCCGGCAAGGAAAAGGCCGGGCCGGCGGGTGCTGCGGCCGGCCCCAACCGGAGCCCGGCGCGGCGCGCCAGCCGCCGCGTCGTGGCGATGCTGCGCGAGCGCCACCTCGCCGGCCTCCCCGACTCGGGGCCCCGGCCGGGCGAGAAGCCGTTCTGGGCCGATGCCCGTCCGTCCAACGATCCGCTGCGGATGCCGGTGAGCGCCATCATGACCAGCCCGGCGATCTCGGCCGAGGAGCACACACCCCTGCGCGATCTGTGCAACGTGATGTGGAACCTGCGCATCCACCGGATCCCGATCGTGCGCGGCGGCCGGGTGACGGGGCTGGTCTCCTCGCTCGATCTCTGCCGCGCCATCCTCGACGGGTTGATCGAGACGTGACGTGAGACCGCGGCCGACGGTCCGCCGCCGCGGTTCGCGGGCATCCGCGGCCCTGGCCGCGGTGGCCGCGGCCGTCCTCCCGCTCGCCCTGGCCTGCGGGGGCGGACCCGCCGGGCCCGGGGGGGCCATCCCGGGGCTCGCGGCGCTCACCGGCGAGGGCGAAACCGTCCTGTTCGCGCGCCGCTTCCTCCTGGGTCCGCCTCCCGCCGCCGGCGAGGCCCCCTGGGCCCTCGTCGCGGTCGTCCGAATGGCCGACGGCCACGAGGAGATGCGCCTCGGCGAGCCCGGGGATGGGGCCTTCTCCCGGGTCTACGCGACGCGGCCGGGGGACGAGTTCCGCAACCTCGCCATCGAGGACATCAACGGCGATGGCCGCCCGGAAATCGTCGGCCGGTGGGCCGGCGGCCAGCTCGAGGTGGTCGAGGTGATCGGGCGCGGGCCCGAAGGGGGATGGCGCCCACTCCTCCAGAACGCCGGCCAGGTGATCGAGGAACGCCGCCGGGCCGACCGCACGGTCGCCTTCTGGATCACCAGCCGCACCTACGAGGAGGAGAGCGGCCTCCCGCCGGTGTACGAGACCCGCGTCTGGCGCTGGGACGGGACCGCCTTCAGCGAGGAGTCCAGGTAGGGGACACCGGCGCCGGCGCGTCTCGCCGCGGCGCCCGCGCGGCCCGCCCGGTGCCGGCGCTGCGCGCCGCCTCGACTGCGCTATACTGCCGCTCCCGCGTCGGGAGCCACAGTCCAACACGCCCCCAAAAGGTGATCCGAAGCCGATGAGCCTGTCGATGAACGGAATACGCCGGGAAGCCCATCCCAACGGCCTGGTGTTCATCAGCGAGCGGATGCCGAACATCCGCTCGGTCGCCCTCGGGGTCTGGATGAAGAAGGGATCGCGCCACGAGTCGGCCGAGCAGAACGGCATCTCCCACTTCATCGAGCACCTGCTCTTCAAGGGGACCGAGACCCGGACCGCGCGCGACATCGCCCTCATCATCGACTCGGTCGGCGGGCAGATGGACGCCTTCACGACCAAGGAGAACACCTGTTTCTATTTCAAGGTGCTCGACCGGCACGTCGACGTCGCCATCGAGCTGCTTTCCGACATCGTCCGGCACCCCAAGTTCATGCCGGAGGACATCGAGAAGGAGCGCAAGGTCATCTACGAAGAGATCAAGATGGTCGACGACACCGCCGACGAACTGGTGTACGACATCTTCAGCGAGGCGTTCTACGGCGACCATCCGCTCGGGCGGCCGATCCAGGGAACGGTCGAGTCGGTCGGGCGGATGCGGACCGAGGGGCTGGCCCGCTTTTTCCGCGAGTCGTACCGGCCCGCCAACCTGCTGGTGACCGCCGCCGGCCACCTCGACCACGACCGGCTTGACAACGCGCTGCGCACCGCGTTCGGAGACATCCCGAGCGGCTCGGCCGCCGTGCTCGGCCCGTCGCCGCACACCCGATCGGGCCTGACGGTGCGCGAGAAGAGCGACCTCGGCCAACTGCACCTGTGCCTCGGCCTGCCGGGCGTGGCGATGAACGACGCGCGCCGCTACCCGGCGTACGTCCTCAACACCGTGCTCGGCGGCACCATGTCGTCGCGCCTGTTCCAGCACATCCGCGAGGAGCGCGGCCTCGTCTACTCGGTCTTCTCGTCGGCCAACTCGTATCTCGACACCGGCAACCTCATCGTCTACGCCGCGATGTCGCCCGAGTCGGGCCACGAGGTGCTGACCCTCGTCGTCGAGGAGCTGCGCCGGATCAAGGACGAGCCGATCTCCGACGCCGAGCTGCAGCTCGCCAAGGACCATCTCAAAGGAAACCTCATGCTCTCGCTCGAGAGCAGCAGCAGCCGGATGTCGAACCTGGCGCGCCAGGAGCTCTACTTCGGCCGGCAGTTCTCGCTCGACGAGATCCTCGTCGGCATCGACCAGGTGGGGCGCGACGAGACCCAGCGGCTGGCGCGCGACCTGTTCGATCCGGGCCACTGCGCCGTCGCCGCCCTCGGCAAGGTCGCGGGGGCGCGCCTCGACGCCGTGCGGCTCGACTTCTGATGCCGGCGCTATCGCCGCAGGGGGTCACCGTCGCGCTGCAACGCCTCCCTGGAAACGACGATCTGCCGATTCCCGCGAAGGCCACACCCGCAAGCGCCGGCTTCGACCTGCGGGCCTGCGTCGAGGACGAGACGACGCTCGCGCCGGGCGCCCGGGCGCTCATCCCGACCGGGTTCGCGATCGCCATCCCGCCCGGCTACGAGGGGCAGGTCCGGCCGCGCAGCGGGGTGGCCCTGCGGCAGGGGCTGACCATGCTCAACACCCCCGGCACCATCGACTCCGACTACCGCGGCGAGGTCGCCGTGGTCGCGGTGAACCTCGGCCAGGAGCCGCTGACGATCCGCCGCGGCGACCGCATCGCTCAACTCGTGATAGCACCGGTCGCCGACGCCCGCTTCGAGGAGACCCGGGAGCTTCCCGGCACGGGCCGGGGCGCCGGGGGATTCGGGCATAGCGGAACGAGCTGACCACCCCGCCCGCCGCCGGCGCGGGCTCGCGAGGGCCGGGTGCGGCCCCAACCAGCCTGAAATCGCTTGACCCGGGCCACGGGAGGAAGAAGATTCGTCCGAGGTTCGAAACCGATGAGACAGTGGGGCGGCGCCCCGCCGGGCGACAGTGACGACGTGTATCCACTCGCCGGGGGGGCGATCCGTCGCCATGTCCCTCGCCCCGTCGGCCGGGCGGCAGCGGGGCGGATTACCGCGCTCGCGGCCGGCACGGCCCTCGTGCTCACGTGGAACGCCGGCGCCGGCGCCGCCGCGTCTCGCGGCCGCGGCGACGGCCCGGGGCCCGGCCCCGCCGCCCTCGGCCCCGGCCCGGCGCTGGTCAGCCTGATCGATGCCCGGGTGCTGTCGCAGGCCGATCGGGGGGATGCCTACAACGATCCCGGCGATCGCTTCGGCGAGGGGCTGGCGTCGGGCGACTTCGACGGCGACGGCATCGCCGATCTCGCCGCCGGCGCCCCGGGCGATCGCTTCGACAGCGACCCCGCCTCGGGGGTCGTGCATCCTTTCCGCGGCTCCGGCGGCGGACCGACGCGTGCGGCCTACCGGCGGGTCGACCAGGGGTCCGTCGGCAGCGCCAACGAGGCCGGCGACGAATTCGGTGCGGCGCTCGCCGCCGGTGATTTCGACGGCGACGGCCTCGACGATCTGGCCACGGGCTCCCCCGGCGAGGCGCCGGGCGCGCTGCCGCCTTCCGGCGCGATCTGGATCTTCCCTGGCTCCGCCTCCGGCCCGTCGGGCGGCGACCTCTTCCTCGAGGAGCAGGCCGGCGAGACGAGCGCGGCGGACGACGGCTTCGGCCGGGTCCTGGCCGCCGGCGATTTCGACGCCGACGGCTTCGACGACCTGGCGATCGGCGCGCCGGGCGAGGATCTCGGCGGCACGGCCGACGCCGGCGCCCTGGTCATCTTCCGCGGGTCGGCCGCCGGGCTCGGAGCGGGGGTGGTGGTGACCGCGGCCGCGTTCGCGCAGGCGGCGGGCGCGGGCGACCGTTTCGGCGACGCGCTGGTCGCGGGGGATTTCAATGACGACGGGTTCGCCGATCTCGCCCTCGGCGTGCCGGGGCGGGCGGTGGGCGGGCAGACGGCGGCGGGAACGGTCGCGGTCATGATCGGGTCGGTCGCGGGCCTGGTGGCGTCTTCGTGGATCGTCCAGGAAGACGCCGGCGAGACCAGCGAAGCAGGCGACCGCTTCGGCGCGGCGCTGGCGGCGGGCGACCTCGACGGGGATGGCGCGGCCGATCTGATCGCCGCGGCGCCGGACGAGGACCTGAACGCGGCCGCCGACGCCGGCATCGCCTGCCTGTTCATGGGCGGCGGCCCGGTCCTGATCGGCGGCGCCTGCCTCGCGCAGTCGAGCGCCGGGCTGGCGAACGAGGCGGGGGCGCGCTTCGGCGCCGGGATCGCCGGCGGCGACCTCGACGCCGACGGTCGCGGCGACCTCGTGGTCGGCGCGCCGGGGAGCGCCCTCGGCGGCGCCGCCCAGGCCGGGGCGCTGTTCCTGTTCGCCGGGATGGCGGCCGGGCCGCCGCAGATAAGAACCGTCCTCGTCCAGGAGGATGCCGGCCAGTCGAGCGAGGCCGGCGATCGCCTCGGCGCGATCGTGGTCGTCGCCGATCACGACGGCGATGGGCGGGCCGACATCGCGGCCGGGGCGCCCGGCGACGCTCCCGACCCGGGCGTGCCGTCGGGGAGCGTGCTCGTGCTGCCGGGCCTGGCCACGGCGGCGGCGCTCAAGACCGGCCCGCTGGCCGGCGGCGTATCCCACGCCGGCGTGCGGCTGTGGGCGCGCGCCGACCGTCCCGCGGCGCTGGCGTTCGAGCACCGGCCGGCGGGGACCGCGTGGCCCGGGACCATCTCGGCCGCCGTCGCGGTCGATGCTGCGAGCGACCTCACCGGCGCCGTGGCGATCGCCGGCCTCGCGCCGGCCGCCGCCTACGAGTACCGCGCCCTCCTCGACGGCCAGCCGGCGCCGGGCGGGGAGGGGACCTTCCGCACCCTGCCGGCCGCGGCGACGCCCGCCCCGATCACCTTCGCCACCGGCGCCGATCTCTGGTTCGGCCGCGATCCGTACTCCCTGTTCGACCAGGCGGCGGCACGCGATCCCGACTTCATGCTCCTGACCGGCGACCAGATCTACGCCGACGAGCCGACGGTCATCCCCGACACCGCGAAGGCCTACGGACGCAAGTACCGGGAGAACTGGGCCGAGCCGCACTTTCTGGCCGCCGGACGTGGGACGCCGCTCTTCCTGACGTGGGACGACCACGAGATCGGGAACGACTGGGACGGCGGCACGTCCGGGCGCTACGTGCCGGCGCGGACGGCGTTCGACCGCTACCAGGGCGGCCTGAATCCCGCGCCGCGCGCCGCCGGCGCGCTGCACTACGCCTTCGCGGCCGGCGCCGCCGGTTTCTACGTCCTCGACACGCGCTCCTACCGCGACGCGAACGATGCGCCGGACGACGCCACGAAGTCGATGCTCGGGGCCGGGCAGAAGGCCGATCTCAAGGCCTGGCTGTCGTCCTCCACAAGCCGCTTCAAGTTCCTGGTGTCGTCGGTGCCCTGGAACGACTACGGGACGACGAGCGACGACAGCTGGTTCGGGTTCCGGACCGAGCGCCAGGAGATCTTCGACCACATCCGCCAGAACCGGATCTGCGGTGTCGTCCTGCTGTCGGGCGATCAGCACTGGACGGGGGTCTTCCGCCTCGGCATCGGCGGCGCGTGGGCGCTGCACGAGCTCAGCCCGACGCCGATCGGCAACACGAACCGCCCGGCGACGACCTCCCCGTCGCCCGAGATCCTGTTCCGCTACGATGCCAGCCGGGTCTATGGCGTGGTGACGGTCGACGCGTCGGTCCAGCCGGGGACGATGACCTGGGACGTCTTCGATGACCAGGATCAGAACATCTACCACCTCGTCCTCGACTGGGCCGATCTCTGCCCCGACAGCGACGGCGACACGGTGCGCGACGATGTCGACTGCGCCCCCGCGGACGCCTCGCTGTGGACGCAGCCGGGAGAGGCCATCCTCGGCTGGGTCGATCCGGTGACCCTCGCGTGGACCGCGCCGCCGGCGGCCGGCGGCCTGGCCGCGCCGGTCTACGATCTGCTCGGGTCCCCTTCGCGGAGCGACTTCTCCGCTCCCACGGCGGTCTGCCTCGAATCGGGCACGAGCGGCCTTTCGTCCACCGACGCCGCCGTTCCGTCCGTCGGGCAGGGGCGCTTCTACCTGGTGCGCGCCCGGAACGGCTGCGGCGGCACCCTCGGCGCCGGCTCCTCCGGCCTCGAGCGCCTCGGCCGCGCCTGCCCCTGAAGCCGGACATCCGAACCCCTCCCGCTGACCCGCCACCGGTGCGCGGTACGGCTCGACATCGTCGTGAATCCTTGCGGCGCAAGGCCTCGCCGGCGATGGCGGGCCGCGATCGATTCCGGTAGACTCCGCGCTCTCGTATCCGGATGAGGTGAATGGCGATCCGGCTGGCGGTGCTCGGAAGCGGCAGTGGCGGCAACGCCACCCTCGTCGAGGGGGGCGGGGTGCGGGTGCTGGTCGACGCCGGGTTCTCCTGCCGCCAGCTGACGCGGCGCCTGCGCCTCGTCGGCCTCGAGCCCGAGGCGATCGACGCCCTGCTGATCACCCACGAGCACGGCGATCATGTCGGCGGCGCGGCCGCCTTCTCGGCCGCGTTCGGGGCGCCCATCTACTGCACCCGCGGGACCGCGGCCGCGGCGGGGTTCGGGACCGGAGGCGCCGCGGTGCGCACGATCGTGTCGGGCGAGCCGTTCGACCTCGGGGCGCTGCGCGTCCGGCCGTTCGCGGTCCCGCACGACGCCGCCGAGACGGTCGGCTGCGTCCTCGAGGCGGGCGGCGCGCGCGCCGGCTACGTCACCGACCTCGGCCACGGCCCGGGCATCGTGCGCGACGTCCTGCGCGACTGCGACCTCCTGGTGATCGAGTCGAACCACGATCTCGACATGCTGCGCCACGGTCCGTATCCTGAGCACGTCAAGGCGCGGGTCCTGGGGCGCCACGGCCACCTCGACAACGAGGCGGCCGCGGACATCCTCGGGGAGGTCGCCGGCCGGACGACGCGGGCGGTCGTCCTGGCGCACCTGAGCGCGACCAACAACAGCCCGGGGCTGGCGCTGGGCGCGGCGCGGCGGCGGCTCGAGGAGTGCGGCCGCCGCGTGCCGGTGCTGCACGCGGCCGGGCAGGGCCGCCCGTCGCCATGGTTCGAGGTGTGAGCCGATGATCGCGCGCTATTCCCGCCCGGCGATGAGCCGGATCTGGGACGAGGAGAGCCGCTATCTCCGGTGGCTCGAGGTCGAGCTGGCGGTGTGCGACGCCTGGGCCGCGGTCGGGCGCATTCCCCAGAATGCGATCCAGGCCATCCGCGCCCGCGCCGGTTTCGACGTCGCCCGGATCCGGGAGATCGAGGCGACCGTCCAGCACGACGTCATCGCCTTCCTGACCAGCGTCGCCGAGAGGGTCGGGCCGGAGTCGCGCCATATCCATCTGGGGCTCACCAGCAACGACGTGGTCGACACGGCGCAGGCGCTGCAGATCCGCGAGGCGGCGGACCTGCTCCTCCAGGGCCTCGAGGGGCTGCGCCAGGCGATCGAGACGCGCGCCTTCGAGCACAAGAACACGGTGATGATCGGCCGCACCCACGGCATGCACGCCGAGCCGATCACGTTCGGCCTGAAGCTGGCGGTGTGGCACGACCAGGTGCGCCGCGACGTCGCGCGGCTCGAGGCGGCGCGCGCCCGCATCGCGGTCGGCAAGCTGTCGGGCGCCGTCGGGACCTTCGCGCACCTCGATCCGGAAACCGAGGCGCGCGCCCTGCGCGCGCTCGGCCTGCGGCCGGTCCCGATCGCCTCGCAGGTCATCGCGCGCGACCGGCACGCCGAGTTCATCGCGGCGATCGCCCTGGCGGCGACGTCGATCGAGTCGTTCGCGGTCGAGATCCGCCACTTGCAGCGCTCGGAGGTGGGCGAGGTCGAGGAGCCGTTCGGCAAGGGGCAGAAGGGCTCCTCGGCGATGCCGCACAAGAGGAACCCGGTCGGCTGCGAGCAGATGGCCGGCCTGGCGCGCCTGCTGCGCGGTTCCATGACGGCGGCGTTCGAGAACGTGCCGCTGTGGCACGAGCGCGACATCTCGCACTCGTCGGCCGAGCGGGTGATCCTGCCGGATGCGACCATCCTGCTCGATTACATGCTGCACCGCTTCACGGGCATCGTCGCCGGCATGGTGGTCGACGCGCGGGCGATGCGGCGCAACCTCGAGGCCTCCGGCGGACTGATCTTCTCGGGGAACGTGCTTCTCGCCCTGGCCGGGAAAGGGGTGACGCGGGAGCAGGCCTACGACTGGGTGCAGGGGGCGGCGATGAAGGCGCGCGCCGGCGGCGGCGATTTCCCGGATCTCTTGAAAGCGGAGCCGGGTATAGCGGCGACGCTTACCGCGCCGGAGATCGAGCGCTGTTTCGATCTCGACCATCAGCTGCGCCACGTCGAGGAACTGTTCCGGCGGGTCTTCGGACGGGCCTGAGTCGCGCGCGGGCCACCGGCCGCGCGCGGCGCCGGGGAGCGCCGTCCGCGGTGCCGAGGAGCGCCGTCCGCGGCGCCGCCGCGTCGGGGGCGCCTGTGCTATGCTTCCCGTTCCTGCGGCGGGAGGCGGATTCTTGAAGGCTCGCGTCTACGTCACACTGAAGCGCGGTGTGCTCGATCCCCAGGGCAAGGCGGTCTGTTCCGGGCTGCACCAGCTCGGCTACCGCGAGGTGACCGACGTCCGGATCGGCAAGTACATGGAAGTGACCCTCGGCGGCCTGCCGCGGCAGGAGGCCGAGAAGCGCCTGCACGCGATGTGCGAGAAACTCCTCGCCAACCCGGTCATCGAGGACTACCGGTTCGAGTTCCACGAGGAGTGAGGGGGCGACGGTGAAGTTCGGGATCGTCGTCTTCCCCGGCTCCAACTGCGAACACGACATCTACCACGTCGCCAAGCACCTGCTCGGTCACGAAGCCTCCTTCATCTGGCACAAGGACACCGCCTTCGCCGGCGTCGACTGCCTCGTCCTGCCGGGCGGCTTCGCGCACGGCGACTACCTGCGCTGCGGCGCCATGGCGCGCTTCTCGCCGATCATGGGGGCCGTGAAGCAGTTCGCCGAGCGCGGCGGCATGGTGTTCGGCATCTGCAACGGCTTCCAGGTGCTCACCGAGGCGGGGCTGCTGCCCGGGGCGCTGGTCAGGAACGCCGGCCTGCAGTACATCTGCCGCGACGTCCGGCTGCGCGCCGAGCGCCAGGACACGCCGTTCACCTGCCGCATCCGGCCCGGCACCGTGCTGACGATCCCGATCGGCCACGGCGAGGGGTGCTACTTCGCCCCCGACCACGTGATCCAGGAGCTCGAGAAGAGGCGCCAGGTGGTGTTCCGCTACTGCGACCCGAAGGGCGAGGTCACCGCCGACGCCAACCCGAACGGCTCGCTGCACGCCATCGCCGGGGTGTGCAACGAGAAGGGAAACGTGCTGGGCATGATGCCGCACCCCGACCGGTGCGCCGAGGAGGTCCTCGGCAACGCCGACGGGCGGCGGATGTTCGACTCGATCGTGCATGCCTGGACGCAGGCGCGCCGCAACAGGATTTAGCCGGGCGGCGGCAGCGCCGCGCGGGGGACGGGACGGACGACATGGCGACGATGCGCGACCCCGAAGTGACCCGCGAGCTGGCGCGGCAGGAGGGGATGACCGGCGAGGAGTACGACCGCGCCTGTGCCCTGCTCGGCCGCACCCCGACGTTCACCGAGCTGGCGATCATCGCGGTGATGTGGTCGGAGCACTGCTCGTACAAGAGCAGCCGGATACATCTGAAGAAGCTGCCGACCGAGAGTCCGCGCCTGATCCAGGGGCCGGGCGAGAACGCCGGCATCGTCGACGTCGGCGACGGCATCGCCGCCGTGTTCAAGATGGAGAGCCACAACCACCCGTCGTTCGTCGAGCCGTACCAGGGGGCGGCGACCGGCGTGGGCGGCATCCTGCGCGACATCTTCACGATGGGGGCGCGGCCGATCGCGTCGCTCGACTCGCTGCGGTTCGGGGCGATCGACGCGCCGCGCATGCGCTACCTCGTCGGCGGCGTGGTGGCGGGCATCGCCGGCTACGGCAACTGCATCGGCATCCCGACCGTCGGCGGCGACGTCGTCTTCCATCCCTCGTACAACGACAACATCCTGGTGAACGTCTTCAGCCTCGGCATCGCCCGCGCCGAGAAGATCCACAAGGGGATCGCCGCGGGGGCGGGCAACCCGGTCATCTACGTCGGCTCGCGCACCGGCCGCGACGGCATCCACGGCGCCAGCCTGCTGGCGTCGGCCGAGTTCGACGCCGAGTCGGAGGCCAAGCGGCCGACGGTGCAGGTGGGGGACCCGTTCACCGAGAAGCTCCTGCTCGAGGCCTGTCTCGAGGCGATGAAGGAGCGCGGCGTCGTGGTCGGCATCCAGGACATGGGCGCCGCCGGGCTGACCTGCTCGACCCTCGAGATGGCGGCCCGCGGCGGCGCCGGGATGGACATCGACATCGACAAGGTGCCGCTGCGCGAGGCCGGGATGACGCCGTACGAGATCATGCTGTCCGAGTCGCAGGAGCGCATGCTCCTGGTCGCGACCCCCGAGAGCGAGGCGCGCGTCCGCGCCCTGTTCGAGAAGTGGGACCTCGAGGCCGCGGTCATCGGGCGGGTGACCGACGGCGGCCGCGTGCGCATCGCCTGGAAGGGGACGACCGTCGCCGACCTCCCGGCCGCCGCTGTCGCCGACGACGCGCCGCGCTACGACCGGCCGCACGCCCGGCCGGCGTGGCAGGACGAGGTCCAGCGCCTGCAGCTCGAGCGGGTCGCCGAGCCGTCCGATCCCGGCGCCGCGCTGCTCCGCCTGATGACCTCGCCCAACCTGGCGTCGCGCGAGTCGATCTACCAGGTCTACGACCACATGGTGCGCACCAACACCGTCGTCCGGCCGGGGTCCGACGCCGCCGTGATCCGCCTCAAGGGGGGGACCAAGGCACTGGCCCTGACCTCCGACTGCAATCCGCGCTACTGCTACCTCGATCCCGAGGAGGGCGCGCGCCTGGCGGTCGCCGAGGCGGCGCGCAACCTGGCGTGCGCCGGAGCGGTGCCCATAGGCACCACCGACTGCCTGAACTTCGGCAATCCCGAGCGCCCGGAGATCATGTGGCAGTTCGTGCGCTCGATCGACGGCATCGCCGACGCCTGCCGCGCGTTCGAGGCGCCGGTCGTCGGCGGCAACGTGTCGTTCTACAACGAGACCGAGGGCAGGCCGATCCATCCGACCCCGATGATCGCCATGGTCGGCCTGCTCGAGGACGTGCGCGCGGCGCTGACCCAATGGTTCCGGTCCGAGGGTGACGCCGTGCTGCTCCTCGGCGAGCCGGGCGGGAGCCTGGCGGCGAGCGAGTACCTGGCGGTGGTACACGGCCTCGAGGCGGGCCGCCCGGCGCCCGTGAACCTGAGGGGCGAGCGCGCCATCCACGACGCGGTGCGCGCGGCGCGCGACGCCCGGCTCATCGTCTCGGCGCACGACTGCTCCGAGGGCGGCCTGGCCGCGGCGCTCGCCGAGTGCTGCATCAGCGCCCCCGGCGGGGCCGTCGGCGCGCGCATCGCCCTCGACTCGCCGGGGCGTCTGGACGCCCTGCTCTTCGGCGAGGCGCCGTCGCGTGTCGTCGTCTCGGCGGCCGCCGGGAACCGCGCCCGCCTCGAGACGATGCTCCACGCCATGGACGTGCCGCACCGCGTCCTCGGCGAGGTCGGCGGCTCCAGCCTGAAGATCACGGTCGGGAAGACGGTGGCCGTCGATCTCGACGCCGCCGAACTGCGCGCCGCCTGGAAGACGGCCCTGCCGCAGGTGCTCCGCAAGTAGAATGGACATCGCCCGGCATGGCACCGCGCTCGGAGGCGCGGCCGGCGTACAATGCGCCGGTTCTCCATGGGGGATACCGCGTGACCCGCAGCCGAGTCCTGTTCGGCGTCCTGTGCCTCGTGCCGGTGCTTATCGTGACCGGCTGCTCGATCGCCAGCCGGTCGATTCGCAGCACCTTCGCCGACTACAACCAGACGGTCCACTTCAACGAGGGGCAGGAGATGCTCCTGAACCTCGTGCGCATCAAGTATCGCGAGACGCCGCTCTTCCTCAAGGTGGGGGCGCTGTCGTCGTCGTACTCGTTCGAGGCCAGCGCGGGCGCGAGCTTCGGCAAGTCCACCGCGGCGAAGGCCTACGGCCTCGACATCGGGTCGAGCGTCTCCAGCCGACCGACGATCACCTACACGCCGATCGAGGGGAACACGTTCGTCAAGCAGATCCTGGCCGAGATCGACCGCGAGACCTTCGTCCTGCTGGTGCGATCGGGCTGGCGCATCGGCACGCTGTGCCACGTCCTGATCGAGCGCATCGGCGACGCCCTCAACGACGACGATGCGCCGTCGTACGGGCGCTTCACGTCGATCGTCGATACGGTGCAGGAGGCGCAGGATGCCAACCGCATCGAGTTCACGCTCGACGGCGACGTCCTCGGGATGGCGGTGCGCACTCCGAGGACGGCGCTCGGGAGCGACGAGCAGGCCGCGGAGATGCAGCGCCACGTCGTCGACTTCAAGATGGTGCAGTTCCGATCGCTGCTCGACGTCCTCTACTACCTGTCGAAGAACACCGAAATCCCCGCGGCGCACCGCACCTGGGTCAAGGAGAGCGCCCCGAACGGCTGGATGCGGATCCGGGTCACCGAGGGCGAGCCGGAGAACGCGCTCGTCTGGGTCCGGCACGAGGGGTACTACTACAGCATCGCGCACGATGACATCAAGTCGAAGGACACCTTCGCGCTCGTCCAGCTCCTGTTCCAGATGCAGTCGGGGGACATCAAGAGCGTCCAGCCGATCCTGACCCTGCCGCTCGCCGCGCCCTGAGGCGCGGCGCACCGGCCGCTCACGCCAGCAGGTGGCGGAACAGCGCCTTGACGATGTCGATGTTGTTCGCCAGCAGGTCGAAGAAGTCCTCCGCCTCGATCGCCAGCACCAGGGTCTCCTTCGCGGCCACGGCGCTCTCGCCGCGCAGCCTGCCGCACAGGATGTCGCGGACGCCGAACGTCTGCAAAGGCCCGACGAGGCGCGCCGGCCCGTCGGCGCCCTGCATGCGCACCTCTCCGTGCACGACGGCGTACAGGCTGTCGGCCGGGCCGTGCACCGGGTAAATCGTCTCGCCTGCCGCCAGCGGACGCTCGCGCGCGATGCCGGCGAGGCGCAGGACCTCCTCCGCCTTGCAGAACGAGAACAGGTCGGTGCTCTGCAGGCAGAGGACGATCTGGATTCGCGTCAGCTCGGACATGGTGCGGTTTCCTCGAGGCCGAGCCGGCGGGCCACCCAGGCGGCGGTTTCGCGGACGATCGGATCGCGGCCGCCGCCGGCGAGCGGGCCGACGCGCGGGTAGAGGTCGGCCAGGCGCTCGCTGTAGACCGTGTACAGCGCGGCTACGGTAAGGGCCGGTCCGTCGGCGTCGCCGTCGCCGCGGCCGTCGAGGAACCGAGCCACCGTCGCGGCGCGGCCCGAAACTTCGACGCCGTACGGTCGCGCGGCGCGCCGCAGGCGCTCGTCGATCGGGGCGTCGTCGAGGACCGCGAGGACGTGGCGCCGGACCTCCCCCGCCAGGGTGTTGTCGAGGTACTCCAGGACACGGGCGCGCAGGTCGGGACGGCCGGCGGCCAGGCTGCGGCGCGCCGCCCCGACATCGTGCGGGGGATAGAGCAGCGCCAGGAGGCCGAACAGCGTGGCCAGGTGGTCGTCGTTGCGCTCGGCGATCATCTGGGCCAGCAGGTTGAGCTCGCGCGCCTCCGGGGCGGCGGGGGCGCCCGAGGTGCCGGACGTCGCCGCGCCGACGCCGGCCAGGGCGCGCAGGTCGCCGAGGCGGCGCAGGTAGATGCCGGCCTCGGCGGCGATCGCCGCCTCGACCCGTGGCGCGAAGCCGCCGTCGCCCATCTCGTCGCGCCGCAGCGCCAGCGCCTCGACCACCGCGCCGCGCAGCAGCGCGTCGTCGGCCGTCTCGAGGGCGTCCACCAGCGCCGCCACCGCGGCGCGGCCCGGGAGGCGCGCCAGCGCCTTCGGCAGGGCGCGCCGCACCGCCACCGACTCGCCCGGGTCGTTCATGAAGTGCACCAGGGCCGGCACGACCGGCTCCCCGAACGCCACGAGCGCCTCGCGGACGTCATGTTTGACCCGGCGGTTGGTCAGGAGCGCCACCAGGCTCGGCACCATCGCCGGGTTGCAGCCGTCGCGCGCCACCATCCGCCGCACCGCCTGCACCGCCTCACGCACCACCCGCGGATCGTGGTCGTAGAGCGCGGTCAGGAGCAGGTTTTCGGCCTCGGGATCGCGCAGCACGCCGAGCACCTTGACCGCCTCACCGCGCCGCTCTGCGGCGGCGTCGGACAGCATGTCGGCCAGGGCCGCCCGGGCCTGGCGCCGCATCGCCTCGTCGCCGTGGTTGACGAGACAGGTGATGGCGGCGCCCCGGACCCGCGGGTCGGGCTCCTTCAGGCGCGGCAGCATGACCTCGCACGCGTCGCGGGCGTTGAACGTGGTCAGGACGCGGATCGCCTCGGCGCGGACGTCCGGATCGTCGTCGCCCAGGCGGCGCTCGACCAGCGCCGCGGCGTCCCGGCGGCCGGCCGCGGCCAGCACCTGGAGCGTGCGCCGGCGCACCTCGGCGTCGTCGTGGTACAGCAGGAGCGGCGGCACCAGGTGCCCGCGCCCGTTCGCCTCGAGGATGTCCAGGCTGTGGAGCACCTGGCGCGGGTCGGCGCTGCCGAGCGACT
>Ga0247727_10001826_pt1 | contig 49479 bp, 41 predicted proteins | sample WisWelCaveWW1625_FD_202498 | JGI IMG/M metagenome (GOLD analysis project Ga0247727, IMG submission 202498) | Biofilm microbial communities from Wishing Well Cave, Virginia, United States - WW16-25 | ecosystem: Environmental > Aquatic > Deep subsurface > Groundwater > Cave microbial mat | place...
ATCATCCCCCCTGCGGGGACGCGCGACTGAAAAAAACAAAACACGCCCGGTAACTCGGACGTGTTTTAGCGGGGAGGGCGGGATTCGAATATCATCCCCCCTGCGGGGACGCGCGACTGAAAAAAACAAAACACGCCCGGTAACTCGGACGTGTTTTAGCGGGGAGGGCGGGATTCGAACCCGCGACTGGTTTAACCCAGCACTCACTTAGCAGGCGAGCCCATTCAGCCACTCTGGCACCTCCCCATTTCAATTTACGATTGACGATTTTGGATTTACGATTGGCAAATCATCAATCGTTAATCACCGAGCGGAGGGAGTGGGATTCGAACCCACGTTGGTGTGACCCAAACATGTTTTCAAGACATGCGCCTTCAGCCGCTCGGCCATCCCTCCAGGCGGACGAGATTTTACCATAAGGTATATGTCATTGCGAGGAACGAAGTGACGAAGCAATCCCGCAAGGGGATGATATCTCAAGTAACCTGTAAACATGAGATTGCCACGTCGGCTCTTCGAGCCTCCTCGCAATGACGGGCAAGATAAACTTGGTATAATCCCAACCCTATGAAATACCACATCTGGACCGAGGGCTGTCAAATGAACGTCGCCGACTCACAACGGGTTGGCTCGTCGTTAGAGTATCTCGGTTATACGTTTACCGAAACAATTGAAGAGGCGGATGTCATCGTCCTCAACACCTGTGTCGTGCGCCAGTCTGCGGAAGATAAAGCCATGGGGCGGGTTACTTCACTTGCTCCTCTCAAAAAACAAAACCCGAATCTCGTGATCAACTTAATGGGGTGCATGGTCGGTGTGCGCGGCGCGGAGAAATTGCGCGAGAAACTTCCGTATGTGGATGTATTCTCGCCGCCATCAGACCCAGGTCCGCTGATCTCGCATCTCACGCAGGGCGAAGTCCATTCGCTTGAAAACTCCGAAACGACGCGCCGCTTCCTGATGATGGACGATGAACTCATCCTGCCCGTTGCAGAGCAGGGCAAATTGATCAGCGCGCACGTGCCGATCGTGTACGGTTGTTCGCATGCCTGCACATTTTGTATCATCCCCTCCAAACGCGGCGGCGAACGTTCCCGTCTCGTTGGCGATATTGTGTCAGAAGTCCGCTCGCTGGCGCGGCAGGGCGTGAAAGAAGTCACCTTGTTGGGTCAGATCGTGGATCGCTATGGCAAGGATATTCCCGATGGACCGAATCTCGCGGGTTTGTTGCGCGTCATTCACGAAGTTGATGGCATAGACCGCATTCGCTTCCTCACGTCGCATCCCAACTACTTCACCGAAGAACTCATGGATACGATTGCGGCGCTTCCCAAGGTGATGCCGCATATCGAAGTCCCGATTCAAGCGGGTGATGACGAAGTGCTTCTCAACATGAAGCGCGGTTACTCACAGCAGGACTATCGCAATCTCATCGAAAAGATCCGCGAACGGATTCCAGACTGCTCCATCGCGACGGATATCATCGTGGGATTCCCCGGCGAGACCGACGAACAATTTATGGAGACCCACCGCGTCTTATCGGACCTTCGGCTTGATGTGGCGCATCTGGCGCGTTATTCCTCCCGAGAAGGGACCGTCGCCACGCGTCGCATGAACGACAACGTACCCGAAGAGGAAAAAATGCGCCGCCTGCATTTGCTGGATGACCTGCAAGAACAGATTGTTGCAGAGATCAACAGGAAATACCTCGGCGAGACCGTGGACGTGTTGTTCGAAGAAAAAGTAAAAGGACGTTGGCGTGGCCGCACACCCACAAATAAACTTGTCTTTGTTGAATCAGAAGATGATTTGAAAGGCAGGATCATGCCCGTCACTGTCACGTGGACGGGACCGTGGTCCATGCAGGCGAATCTGCAACGGCAACCTGAATTGATTACTGTGTAGAGCGAGATATTATCTCGGCTTTACTTTTCATATGTCATGCTGAACGTAGCGAAGCATCTTGGACATTGTGATCGAGACCCTTCGGTCGCTAAGACCGTTCCCTCAGGGTGACATCAATGGGAGATGAATGAATCAAATCCGTCCGCTTGCCATTTGTGTATTTCGCAACCAAAACCGTATTCTTGCCGCTGAAGGGTATGACCCTGTAAAAAATGAAACCTTCTATCGTCCGCTCGGCGGTGGAATTGAGTTTGGCGAGAGTAGCGTGGATACAATCCGACGCGAATTGAAGGAAGAGATCAATGTGGATGTGGAGGAACTAAAATATCTCGGCGCGCTGGAAAATATCTTTACCTTCAACGGCTCCTCAAGTCACGAGATCGTCCAGGTCTACGATGGGGCGTTGACCGAGTCTGGGTTGTATGAGCAGGCTGTGGTCGTGGGAAAAGAAGCGAACGGGGAGGAAATCCGCGCGGTGTGGATGAGTCTGGATGAGTTCGGGGAAGGGAAGTCCAGTCTGTATCCCGATGGGTTGCTCGAATTACTGCGTACCTTGAATCAATGATTGGGGGTTAAAGTTATCAGATCAGGACTTACGCAAAATAGGCGTTTAACCACCAAATATGGTGTTTTGACAATCAAAGAACTAGCAAATATAGGGGGTTTTGCGTAAGTCCTACAGATAAGGAATTGATGTTTTCGTGCAGTTTACGAAGGAGGAATGCCATGAAACCCAAAGAGACGAACGCCACTGCCAGAAAAAATTCCGGTTTGATAGATATTCTGGTGAGATTGGGCTGGCTTGCTGTTGTAATACCATCCATTGTGTATAGCCTGACCACCTCGATTCTCGACATGTCGAGAATCGAAACCGAAATTATGAGGTGGACCTATATTTACCTGAATTTCGGCTCGTTTGTGGTGGGTGTGATCGCGGCGTTGATCATTTTCTGGCGTAAATCGAAGGACTGGCTTGCGGTGACTGTGTCTTTGATGCTTGTCACGTGGACCAGCACAAGCCATGGGTATGATTTTTGGGTTGAAACCGGCATCGGGGGATCTGAGTTGAACTGGCTGTTCGCGTATTTTCTTTCGCTTCCATACATGTTGCTGCTTTCAATTCTTCTCCTGGTCGTGCTTCTGGCTTTTCCAGACGGAAAGTGGACGCCAAAATGGACGCGCTGGCTTTTCATCCTAAGCCTGATTGGCGCGTGTTTATTACCGTTCTATGTGGGTGGGATGATTGGTCTGAGGGAGATGGTTGATATACCATTTGAATTTCAGGTTCTTCTTCTGGATGTTCTTCCCGAAATATTCCGGCTGGGCGTTCTTGTGCTGGGCGCCTTAATGCAGATCTATCGCCTATTAATAACCAGGGATCCGTTTCAACGACAGCAACTCAAATGGATCGTCCTGTCTTTGGTGGGTATGACCTTGTTTTACGTGTTTTACAATCTCGCGACGTTGATTTTCGAGTTGCCAGCCGATTCAACACTTATCCTTACCCTCTTCCTGTTGACGTTATTTTTTACCTACGGTTTCATCGTCACCTTCGCGATTTCGATCCTGCGATACCGCATCTGGGATATTGACATTGTGATCAATAGAACATTGGTGTACAGCGCCCTGACCGCCATCCTCGGGTCACTGGGCATTGCGGGGGCGGTATTGTTCGATTATTATGCCAAATTGTACCTGAATGAAAGTTCGTCGGTGGTGGGATTGTTCGTGATTCTGCCTTTGATCATATTGTTTACGCCGTTGCGCGATGCCCTGCAAAATTTCGTGGACCGTCGTTTCAAGCCGGAGGAAATAGATTTCAGCGGGACGATTGTGGAGTTCGCGCCTGAAGCGCAATTGATGCTGACATCCGGCGATATTTTGAAAATCCTTGCCCGGCAGGCAAGGGAACAGTTAAATGTATCGGATGTGGAGATTTTTCTAAAGCATGATAATGGAGATTTGATCTTGAGCGAGCCTCCGCAGGAGGATTCCACCGCGCGTTTATTGTCAATTCCCGCGAAGGAACGTGAGTCGCTGGAAAAGGGTGAGGTGGTCGTTCCGGTTGATACTTCGTATTCATCCCTGTACCTGCCATTGACCTTGAAACGCGCCTCCAAGCCCGAGTTTCTCGGTGTACTTTCCCTGGGCTCGCGGGAGAATGGAATCGGGTATTCATCGTCCGTGATCAGGAGCTTGCAAAAATTCGGCGCCGATGCAGGCAAAGTTCTTTACGTTGCAAAACTACGCGAGAGCACCGGCAAGAACATCATCGAACGCCTGGCTTCTATTGAAAAGGGTTTGGCGAAACTTAAACCGGACCTTGCCTGAGAAACCGCATGGAATGAAAATAAAAAGAGACTTGCCTCACGACGAGTCTCTTTTTACGCAGTACGCAATACGCACTATCTGACCAAATTCCTCAACACGGTATGGAGAATACCTCTATTGCGATAGTAATTGACTTCTACGTCAGTGTTTAGCAACGCGGTGGCTTTGAATTCGACAATTGAGCCGTCAGGTTTCTTTGCTTTAACAGTGATAACAGATTTAGGTGCCATCTTGTCGCTCAAACCCTCGATGTCGAACACTTCATCACCTTTCAAGCCCAGCGACTCGGCGTTTTGACCTTCCATGAACTTCAATGGCAGGATGCCCATACCGACCAAATTCGAGCGATGGATGCGTTCGAACGATTCGGCAATCACGGCGCGTACACCTTGAAGGAGAGGTCCCTTCGCCGCCCAGTCGCGGCTGGAGCCGGTGCCGTATTCCTTGCCCGCAATGACAATCGTGGGGAATCCTTCGCTTTGATATATCATCGCCGCGTCGTAGATGCTCATCTCTGCGCCATCGGGGAAGTGCTTTGTGAGGTTGCCTTCCTTTGGCGCGACGAGCAAATTCTTTATGCGGATATTTGCAAAAGTCCCGCGCGCCATCACAAGGTCATTGCCGCGACGCGAACCATATGAGTTGAAATCCTTTGGCTGAATGCCGCGCTCCTGCAAATATTTTCCTGCAGGGCTGTCTGCCGCGATGTTGCCAGCAGGGGAGATATGGTCTGTTGTAATGGAATCAGCAAACAGCCCGAGAAGACGCGCCGATTTGATGTCGCTCACGGATGGCAGGTCGAGAGTCAACGTTTGGAAGTAGGGCGGGTGATGAATGTAGGTCGAAGCCTCATCCCATTCATATAAATCGCCGCCCGTCACCTTGATTTCCTTCCACATGTCTGACCCCTCGAACACGCTGGCATAGCGATCTTCAAACATGCCTACGTTCAAACTCGAAGCAATCGTCTCAGAGACCTCCTGTTGAGTGGGCCACAGGTCTTTCAGATAAACAGGCGTGCCGTCTTTACCTGTGCCGAGCGGTTCCTTATCGAGGTCAATATCCACTGTCCCCGCGAGGGCATAAGCAACAACCAGCGGAGGCGATGCAAGGAAGCTGGCTTTGACCAGGGGGTTGATGCGTCCTTCAAAATTGCGGTTGCCCGATAAGACCGCCGCGGCGACAAGTTCATTCTCGGTGACTGCCTTCGCGACTTCTCCTGGAAGTGGACCTGAGTTGCCAATGCAGGTTGTGCATCCATAAGCCACGATATTGAAACCGAGTTGCGCGAGCGGGTCAATCAGATTCGCTTGTTTGAGGTATTCGGTGACAACGCGCGAGCCTGGGGCGAGGGAAGTTTTGACGTAGGGCTTGACGGTCAATCCTTTTTCGACAGCCTTCTTCGCCAGCAATCCCGCGCCGACCATCACAGATGGATTCGATGTGTTCGTGCAGGATGTGATCGCGGCAATGACAACCGCGCCGTGCTTCATCTTCATCGAGCCGCCGTTGGTTCCATAGGCGGCTTCAACATTCAACGCTTCGGGCTTGAGTTCATATCCGCGTTCTTTGACAGGAGCAGTTAATGCCGCTTTGAATGTCTCTTTCAATTCAGACATCGCCACGCGATCCTGCGGACGTTTGGGACCAGCTAAGGATGGCACAACTGACCCGAGGTCCAGTTCGAGCGTGTCGGTGAATTCGGGGTCGGGCGTGGATGAGTCGCGGAAGAGTCCCTGCGCGCGCATGTAGGCTTCAGTGAGGGCAACAGTTTCTTCGGAGCGGCCCGTCAATCGCATGTAACGAAGCGTCTCTTCATCCACAGGGAAGTAACCCATCGTCGCGCCATATTCGGGAGCCATGTTGCCAATGGTTGCGCGGTCGGGCAGTGACATGGAATCAAGACCAGGACCGAAGAACTCGACGAACTTATCCACCACGCCTTTTTTGCGAAGCATTTGAGTGACAGTGAGAACAAGATCGGTTGCGGTGACGCCATCGCGCAGTTTGCCATGCAGTTTGAAACCGATGACATCGGGCAGGAGCATATCCATCGGTTGACCGAGCATGACAGCTTCGGCTTCGATGCCGCCCACGCCCCAGCCGACGACGCCGAGTCCGTTGATCATCGTGGTGTGGGAGTCGGTGCCAACGAGGGTATCGGGAAAGGCATAGACTTCCGAAGTCTTTAAGACTTCGGAAATCTTCTTTGTCATCACCACATCCGCTAGATATTCCAAATTAACTTGATGGACGATACCCGTCATCGGTGGGACGACGCGAAAGTTACTAAATGCTTTCTGCCCCCATTTAAGGAATTCGTATCGCTCGCGATTGCGGAGAAATTCCATTTCAGTGTTGCGGTTGAGCGCATCGGCTGTGGCGAAGAAATCAACCTGAATGGAATGGTCAATGACCAGGTCCACTGGCACAAGCGGATTGATCTTCTTCGGGTCGCCGCCGAGACGTGCAACTGCCGCGCGCATCGCGGCGAGGTCCACCACTGCGGGGACTCCGGTGAAATCCTGCATCACAACGCGCGCGGGCAGGAATGGGATGCCAGGGCGTGCCCTCACCCCTAACCCCTCTCCCAAAGGGAGAGGGGAAGGTGTCCACGCCGCGATGTTTTTTACATCGGCTTGCGTGATCTCTTTGTCGTTGCATTGGCGGAGGGAGGCTTCCAGCACGATTCGGATCGAAAACGGAAGCCGCTTGAGGTGAGTCAGACCCGCTTTTTCCAGCGCGTCGAGTCGGTAGATGACGTATTCTTTATCCCCAACTCTTAATACGTCGCGTGAGTTGAATAAATCCTTCATGGGTTGCTCCTTTGGTGGTTTTACCCTATGCTCCCCTCTCCTTCAAGGAGAGGGGTTGGGGGTGAGGTCACCACAAAATCACGAAAAGTTCAAAGGAGCGCCTTTGATACCCTTGGGGTCTTTGTGGTGAAATTTACAGTTTCAAATCTTTTTCAAGTTGCTTCACAAGTTTACCTTCCTCATTTTCTGGCAGAAAGCCTGCCTTCGCCGCGGCGATGATGCGTTCCTTCAACGTGCTTTGCGGCATACGCAGGTCTTCGCAGGCGGTGTAATACTCGTGGCTCAAGGTGATGCGCGAGATGCTCGGGTCATCGGTGTTGATCGTCACGTTCAAACCGGCCTCCAGCATTTTCATGATTGGGTGCGTATCCAGTGATTCGAACACGCCAGACTGATAATTGCTCGTGATGCAAACTTCAAAGGCTGTGCCGCGTTCACGCGCCAGCGCAACAATGGATTCGTCTTCGAGCACGCGCACGCCGTGACCGATCCGTTCCGCGCCGATCTCTTCGATGGCTTCCCGCACATTGTAGGCGGGTCCCCATTCGCCCGCGTGGATGGTCACATGCAAACCAGCCTGCTTCGCCTCCTTGAAGATCCCATAAAACGGTTGTGATGGAAAGTCCGCTTCGTTGCCGGCAAGGTCCATGGCTACCATGCCATCTTTGACGTGTTCCGCCGCCAGCCATGCCACCTGCTCGGCGAGGTCGGTGCCTTCGTGCCGGTTGACGGAAGCGATCAGCCGCACGATCATGCCGTGTTTTTTCGACGCCTCTTTCGCGCTGGACATTACCCAATCAATGACATCGTGCAGGGGAAAGCGTTCCGCGCGGCTCAAGGCAACGGGCGTGAAGCGTAATTCCATGTACTTCACATTATCTTTCGCGGCGTCTTCAATCGCTTCGCGCGTAATGCGATGGATCACATCCGGTGAACGATAGAACAAACGCAGGGTATTGAATTTGGCGAGAAAATTCTGGAATGTGAATTTGTCTTCTTCCTGAATTTGCACGAGCGTGCTGAGTCGCAGGACGTCGGCAGGGATGGTGATGCCATGCTGTCGCGCAATGTCGAGCATGGTGTCGAGGCGCAGTGAGCCTTCCAGATGACGATGTAACTCCACCTTTGGGAGTGCGCGATACGTGTTGAGCGAAGCAGTGACTCGTTCGGCCATATAAAAGTAGTAGGCTCAATGCTCTCGGCGGCGTCCTTCGCGAAGCATCCCTGTGGGACGCCGCCGAGGACGGCGGCTTGAGCAGAAGATGAGGCTAGTGTCGTCGCCGTTTCTTCTTCTTACCGTCATCCATGTGTGTGGTTTGCGATGCCACTGGAGCGTCCGTTGTTTCCACAGGCTTGATCTCAACAGGTCTGGGTTGGTATGCGAAGGCACGACCAATCACCAGCCCTCGAATGTCGTCCACCAACTGCGCGAACATTTCAGAGGCGCGGCCTTTATATTGTACCAGCGGGTCTCGCTGTGCGTAAGCCTCAAGACCGATCGAAACTCTTAAGGCTTCGATGCGCGTAAGATAATCCACCCAGAGTTCGGATGTGGCGCCCAACAGCAATTGCCGATGGACTTCGTTCAATACATATCTTCCAATGGACTCGACCAACGCCTCACGGTCAGACTCACCCAGGCTTGATACGGTTTCGTTGAGCCGTTCCTCCCCGAAAGCGATCTTCGCGGCGACGCCGAAATCCGCCAGCCGTTGCGCGTTCGCGGAGAGACGGCTGTACTCGCGTTGCCCCCAAGCCATGCGCAAGGCTTCCTCGGCTTCTTCGAGATGAGTTAAGACATCTTCAATGATCTGATCTGCTTCCTGCCCATCGAGCAATTGCGCGATCAGAAAGATATAACCGAATCGGGTGAAGACCTGCTTTACCTGCCGATGTGTTTTCTGGTCAAAGATCGTCCGCGCGCCTTGTGAGAGGGAGAGCAGGAGTTGAAGTTTGGTTGTGTCGTTCCATCCATGCCCTGAGCCTGTCGAAGGGTCGGAGGGCATCAGGCTCTCAATATCGCGCGCGATCTGCCCATCTTCGCCAGCCAGTCGTTCGCGGCGACGAGTAAGGGCATCCTGCGCGGCATCAAGGATCTGGTCTGCGGCATCGTCCCAGTTTGAGATTTCAAACTTTTCACTGAGCGGTTCGCCGATGCGGTTTTGCACCGCGGCAATCACGCGCGCGGCAAAATTGCCAACTAATTGCGCCGAGAGAAGGGACTTGATGTCATCCTTCACATCGGATGGATCATCGCCGAGTGAGCGCATCTGGTCGTTGTTGAGTTTCAACTGGGACCCCGCGAGGCTGTTGATCTCCTCCAGCAGCTTTTGCGGGCGCGGACGCTCCGCGTCTTCCATGTCGCGCAAGCCGTCGAAGTAAGCATCCAATGTATCTTCGCGGCTGGCGATTTGAGATTGGAGACTTTGTTCTGTGTTGTCAATCAGGTTTTCGATAGCGCGCAGGTGATGGGCATTTTCCGCTTCGATGGCGCGGGAAATTATTTTCTGGAGTGCAGGAGCTCGTGTGCCCGCTAGGGTATGCTCCTGCACCGACAGCAAGCTGTCGGACTCCAGAGTCAACTCTTTTAGCAACAGAGACAAGCCGAAGCTGGGGAAGAGGCGATCTCCCGTCATAAACGGAGGCTGCACCTGCTCGAGCCACGCGATCAACTTCCACGGACCCTCTTCATCGGCGAGTCCGGTTTCGACGCGGTGTTTGACTTCGGTTTCCAGTAAAGCGTTGATGTCTTCGCTCAGGTCTTCTTTCACGAAGATGCGGTCGCGCTGGCTGTATACCTGCTCGCGTTGCTTGTTGAGCACGTCGTCGTATTCGATGAGGTGTTTGCGAACGTCGAAGTTTGCGCCCTCGATGCGGTGCTGCGATTGCTCGATCACCCTGCTCACTGCGCGGTTTTCGAGCGGCAGGGATTCATCCACGCCGAGTGATTCCATGATGTTGCTCACCTGCGAGCCGCCTTGGATGCGCATGAGATCGTCTTGCAGGGAGAGATAAAAACGCGAAGAGCCCGGGTCGCCCTGGCGCGCGGCGCGCCCGCGCAACTGGTTGTCAATGCGGCGCGCGTCGTGCCGCTCGGAGCCAACGACGTGCAAGCCGCCGAGTTCCTTCACGCTTGCCATGTCTTCAAAATATTGCAGGAAGAGTTGAAGTTCCGCTTCGTAGATTCCAAACGTGGAGGGGTCCACCTGTTGCAATGCGACGCGGCGTTCCTCCTGTGTCATGTCAAACGGATTTTCGTGCCCGGCTTTTCGCAGCACGCGATTGACGGCGGAGATCACTTCTTCCGCGATCTCACCGCCGAGTTTGATATCCACGCCGCGCCCTGCCATGTTTGTGGCGATGGTCACCGCGCCGAACGCGCCCGCGCCGGCGATGATCTGTGATTCTTCTGTGTGCTTGCGCGCGTTGAGCACTTGATGAGGGACGCCCGCTTGTAGTACCGACTTCAGTCGGTTGATGTTTGATTCGTCAATACGAAGAATATCCAAAATCTGATTAATGTTTGATGGATCTTCGGGATTGATATTCGTCAGCCCCCTCACCCCTTCCCCTCTCCCAGTGGGAGAGGGCTGGGTGAGGGCGAACTTTCGCAATGCATCAGGCGAAATCTTTTCGAGCGGTTCGTTGAAGGGTTGCAATTCCGGGATGAGCCGCCCATCTTCTTCGCGGTCGTTTGCGTCCATCCACGCGCGTCGGGTGAGGGCAACCTGCATTAAACGGCGAACAGCCTCCGCCTTGAGGCGATGCGAGATCACTTCCGATGATTCGACGGAGGTGGTGCCAACCAGCAGGGGACGTCCGAGCACATGTTCGCGCACGATCTCCATTACGATGGCGCGTAATTTTGCTTCACCAGTTTTGTAAATGACATCGGGATAGTCTTTGCGGCGATAAAAGAGGGGAGCGGGTTCGCCCTCACCCCTAACCCCTCTCCCTGAGGGAGAGGGGGAGTCGCGTTTCGCAAAATAGGAAAAGGCGTAACCATCTTCATCTTTTGTTTTGATCTCGATGAGAGGCGCGTCTTTGCCGAAGGCTTGATATTCCAAATTTGGCGGAACGGGCGTGACTTCGAGATTGTATATCTTGCTGAACTCTTCCGCTTCGGTGAGCGCGGTACCGGTCATGCCCGCGAGTTTTTTGTACATGCGGAAATAATTTTGTAACGTGACGGTGGCATAGGTCACATTTTCAGGTTCGACCTTCACGCCCTCTTTGGCTTCCACGGCCTGGTGTAAGCCGTCACTCCAGCGGCGGCCCGGCATTAACCTGCCCGTGAAATCGTCCACGATGACGACCTTGCCCGCCTGCACGAGATATTCCTTGTTGCGATGGAACAGGAACTGCGCGCGCAACGCCTGTTCAAGATAGCCTCTCAGCCGCGCTTGTTCCGGGGTTACATCTTCGGGGCGGTCGAGGTCAATGAGAGGCTGACCCAGCAATTGCTCCGCGCGCGTCAAGCCCATCTCAGTGAAGGCGACGTTGCGATCCTTCTCGTTGATTTCATAATCTTCCGGTTTGAGTTGGCGAACCACCTGCGCCATCTTCCCATACCATTCCAGGTTGCCCGATGCCGGACCTGAAATAATAAGCGGCGTGCGCGCCTCATCAATCAACACGTTATCCACTTCATCAACAATTGCATAGTGATGACCGCGTTGCACACGGTCGCTCAATCGCATGGTCATGTTATCGCGCAAATAATCGAATCCGAATTCAGAGTTGGTGCCATAGGTCACGTCCGCTTCATAGGCGAGTCGCCTGTCCACCATGCGTAAATGATTCTGATCCTCATGTGGCGACTCGCGTTCAAGGTCAACGATAAACGCTTTCTTCCCATTCTCCGTTACCGCCGCCATTTGCAATACACCGATCGTCAGACCGAGCATGTCAAAGATCGGCGCCATCCAGCGCGCGTCACGCCGCGCAAGATAATCGTTCACGGTGACGAGATGAATCCCCCTGCCCAGCAACGCGTTGAGATAAATCGGCAGCGTGGCAACGAGTGTTTTCCCCTCACCGGTTCGCATCTCTGCGATGGAGCCGCGATGCAGTGCGATCCCGCCGATCAACTGGACATCAAAAGGACGAAGCCCGATTGTCCGTTTGGATGCTTCGCGCACCGCCGCATACGCCTCAGGCAGGATTTCATCCAACGCCTCCTGCCGCGCCTCGAATTGATCCTGTTCATCAGACCCCCCTCCGTCTCCCCCCATTTTCGCAGAAAATGGGGGGAGCGCTGAGGGGGGAATCTGCGCGCGGAACTCATCCGTTTTGGCGCGCAAGGCGTCGTCGCTCAACGCTTCAAATTGAGACTCGAGCGCATTGATCTGATGTGCGATTCCGCTGTATTGTTCAATCGTCTTTTTGTTGGGGTCTCCCCCAAAGATTCTAATAAAATTATTCCACATTGTTTGCCTTTTCGATGGAAGATTATACTTCCACTTATGTAAATCACTAGGCTCGGTCCTGGGTCTGGCTTGCAGGGTGATGCTATCGTAGCATGAAAGTATTAGCGAAACATAAAAAAAGACACGAGACGCCAATCTCATGTCTTTTATATTTCAAAAAAACGGATTTATTTGTTTTTGCCGTTACCTTCATTGTTATTGTTGCCGGGGTCCTTTGTCCGATCCGGCTTTGGTGTCTGACCAAAGTGGTGGCCGCTATCGCCGTTTGGATCTGGCGTGGAATTGGCTTGATTATTTCCATCACCTGCAACGCTTGTTGGCGCTATTGTACCGGTGGGGGTTTCTGTAGTTGTTGGCGTTCCTGTTATTTCGGGCAATTCAGTGATAATCAACTCAGGCAAAGGCGACGAGGTAATTTCCAAAACCTGCGGATTCGATGAATAAGATTGAATGATCTCCGATATCTTATCGCGATAAAAATATGCGGCTGTACTTGCTTCCGCGACAATGGCAACGATCAGCGCTGTTTCAAGTAGACCGCCTGCTGTTGGTGCAAAACCTCCGCTTTTTCCACTCTTGATTGTGCTTCGTAAACCTGCGGCAACCCCCAGCCCAACGCCAATTTCCGCGACGCGGCGAATGTAATTCTGACGACGCGAAGCGAACAAATCTGTAGGATATGTGTCGTTCGCGGTTTTTAATTTCGTCAACATCTTGACGACATCATAATCTTTCGGGTCAAGTTCCATGGTTGTCTACCAGCTCTCCTCAAGTTGCATACCAAGGGATTTTCTCAATTTGGCGATGCCTCGGTTCTGGATCACTTTGATATTGTTTACTTCCTTGCCGATAATATCAGCCGTCTCCTTCAGGCTGAAATCCTCCAGGAAACGCAGAATAATTACGTGACGTTGATCGTCAGTCAATTCCGAGTTCATGGCTGAAATCAACGCGTCCATCATGACTCGTTCTTCGATTTGGGATTGGGTTGGTGTAAACTGTCCCTTCTCGTATTTGTCCACGGCAACTTCCAGTGGGGCGTTATGCTGGTTGTCGCGCGAGCGATCTACAACAAGGTGATAGGCTGTCTGGTAAAGATACGACCGCAGGTTTGTGCGAGGACCTTTCCCAGCCGCAAATTGTTCCAGCAGTTGGGCAAAGACGTCGCCCACAATGTTATCTGCGATGATCGGATCGTGGCATAACCGCAGGGTATATTTGTAAATTGCGGGCGCAAATTGATCGAAGATCGCAGTGAGCGCTTCTTCGTCCAATTTTTGAGCGGCTTTGAGTAGAGCGACTCCATCTTTCATGAGGCTTCGTTTCTACTTTCCTGCGCTATATATAAGACGCTGCGGATGACTATAAAGTTACGTAATGACATGGTGAAAGACAAAACCGATTTGTAATCCTATTATAAACCTATTCTCTTGTCCAGAGATCCTGTGTGATTGCACTTTGACGCTCGCAAAGTCGAAACTTTCTCTAATATTCCTATTATAGGGCATCTGTAACAAAATCTCCCCTCAGCGAGTCTATTCTGTGCGGAAATTGATATAATTTTGAAGAGGAGCAATTTATGTTTTCATCATTCGAGGGACCTGATCGTCGCAAGGAAGAAGACCGGGTCCGCAAGGAAGGGCGACTCCCGCCCGGGCAGTCGCTGACCTTCAAATTTCCGGTTCTGCACTATGGACCTGTGCCGCACTTCAACCCTGCCGCATGGGACTTCCGCGTATGGGGCGAGGTGGAGCAGGAAAAACAGTGGACGTGGGATGAGTTCAACAAACTGCCGCGCGCCAAAATCCAAATGGATATTCATTGCGTCACGCGCTGGAGCAAGTTCGATACGGAATGGGAAGGCGTCTCCGTCAAAACGATGGTGGAGAATGGTTTGTTCAAGATTAAACCAGGCGCCACTCATGTGATGCAACATGCCGAATATGGATTCACAGTCAATCTCCCGCTTGAAATTGTTTTGCAGGATAACTTTTTACTCGCCACACACTTCAACGGCGAGCCGATCACTGCCGACCATGGATACCCGTTGCGAGGCGCAGTTGGGTTCATCCCGGGTCGCGAAAATTTGGAAACGCCCTATCTATGGAAAGGCGCAAAGTGGCTTCGCTCTCTCGAATTCATGACGCGTGACCGGCGCGGATTTTGGGAACAAGCCGGTTATCACAACACCGCAGACGTTTGGCGCGAAGAAAGATTTGGGTAAATACGTTGAGACGGCAGTTGAACTGCCGTCTCAACATTTTAAGGGCGTTTGCCCAACGTGACCGTTACATCTACAAGTTGACCGTCGCGCAGAACAGTCAATACGACAGCATCGCCGGGGGATTTGTTTGTGATGAGATAACTCAACAATTCATCGAATGTATTGATGGGCTTGCCATCGAACGCCGTGATTAAATCTCCGCCTGCGAATAACCCGTCTATGCTGGTGGGTGTGCTTCCCGCTTGAATCCCTGCCTGTTCGGCGGGACCTCCCGGAACAACAGCGACAACATACGCGCCGGTGTAGGTTGTTAACCCAAGCGCTTCGATTTCAAATAATCCCAGATCGCTATTGGAGGAGATTCCCAAATAGGGATATTCATATTTTCCATCACGAATCAAAACAGGAACAACACGCTTCACGAGATTGATCGAGATGGAGAAGCCAACGCCGGAGTTCACCGCATTGCCCGTCGTCTCGTTAAAAGTATCCGTGCGGATGGATTGGTTGATGCCCACAACTTCACCATTCAAGTTGAAAAGCGGACCTCCCGAATTCCCCGGGTTGATTGCCGCGTCGGTTTGGATGATATCGGCGGTGCTGAAGAATCCGCCGCCCGGCGCGGCTTGGCTGGCGGGTTGCGTGCGCCCGAGACCCGAAATGATCCCCAGGGTCATTGTGCCGCTCAAGCCAAAGGGATTCCCAATTGCCACGACAGGCTGACCAATATTGAGCGCGCTCGAATCGCCAATGGCTAGTGGATGGATCTCTTCACTCGGCGCGTTTACCTTGATCACCGCGATGTCGGCGTCGGCGTCAAAGCCAATTACTGTGCCATACGCTTTAAAGCCGGAGGAGAATGCGACCTCCACTTCGCTTGCGCCCTCGACAACATGATGATTTGTAACGACATGCCCTTCACTATCGAACATGAATCCAGACCCGAGGCTTGCGCCTGTGTCGACGGCAACAACACCGGGGATCACCTGCTGATACAGTGATTCAAGCGATCCATCCAGTGGAATGGGCTTAACGGTGACAGGCGAAAGGGGAGGATTGGTCTGGATTTGCGGAACAACCGTCGGCTGGGGAAGAGGCGTGACTCCGGGTAGTTGACATGCCATCGTCACAAGAATCAAAATTGATAATGCAAGAAATAATCGTTTCATAGTCGCCTTTCTAGAATTTGAGCCTGGAAGCTTCTTCCAATAATTCGCGTTGTTTTGCGGAAAGATATTTTGGAATTTGCACTTTCAAACGAACGTACATATCGCCCTTGTCGTTCGGGTTCTTCACATGCGGCATGCCGCGCCCGGCAAGCCGAAAGACCTGCTCGGGTTGCGTGCCCGCGGGAATGTTGAGTTTGATTTTTCCATCGAAGGTTTCAACATCGGCTTCGCCGCCGAGAACGGCAGTGAAGACGCTGGCAGTTGCGGTTGTGTGCAGATCGTTGCCGCGTCGTTCAAAGCGTTTATCGTCCTGCACCTCAACAATGAGATACAGGTCGAGGTTGTTGGGTCCCGCGCCAGCGACGCGTACTTTTGAACCCGTGCGAACGCCCGCAGGAATGCGGACTTGTTTTTCTTTTCCTTCCGCTTGAAGCAAACGGGTTGCGCCTTTGTATGCTTCTTCGAGCGTGATCTCAAGTTCCTGTTGATAGCCTTGCATTTGCGCGCGCGATCGCGAAGCAGGTCTTGCGCCGCCCATGCCAAAAATGGTTTGGAAGAAATCAGAGAAGCCCCCTCCGCCAAACATTTCGTTGAGGTCATCAATATCCACGCGTCCGCCGGGGGCGCCGCCGTATTGATCCCAATTAAAATTACCCGGCGCGCCGCGCCGTTGCCAGTTGGAATAATCGGAACCAAGCCTGTCGTAATGCCCGCGCTTTTTTGAATCGCTCAATACTTCGTACGCTTCGTTGATTTCCTTGAAGCGTTCCTCGGCTTGTTTGTTGTTGGGGTTGTAATCGGGATGATATTGCTTCGCGAGTTTGCGATACGCCTTGCGGATGTCATCGTCGCTGGCTTTGCGATCCACGCCAAGAAGTTTGTAGTAATCTTTGTAATCCATGCTTGTATTTTTACACCGCGCAGGATTCAAGTCAAGCATCCGTTTGGATGTCTAACACAACTCTAATTCAATTGTGACGTAGGGGCGACCCGCTATTTGCACAAATGGATTTTGGATTGCAATGCGCGCTGACTTAACATTACGATGGATGACCGTGAAGGGTCGCCCCTGTTCGTGATTATCCGCCTCTTTCCCAGCCGAATCTTGATTCTGCTTAACCAAGTTTTTTCGTGAGATAAAGCTCGCCCCGCTCAAACCCGCGCCCGAGATAATATCCCCGTGTGCCGACGGCTGAGATGACAGCCATGCGTTTGAATCCATTCGTTTTGGCAATTCGTTCCGCCTCTTCCAGCAGACGAGTCCCCAGCCCCGCATGTTGCGCCGCGCCATTTTTTTCTGCTCCCACTGGCAGGGACTGTCCGTACACATGCACTTCACGGATCAATGCCGCGCCATCCAAATCGGATAATCCCGTTTGTGGGGAGTTTTCTTTCGGCAGAGATAATCTCACAAAGCCCGCGAGTTTATCATCTGGTGTGACGTACGAAATGAAATGTTCCTCCGCCGCGCCTGCCTGATAAACCATATCATCCAATTTCAGTGATTCGGCGCTCACAGATTTCCCGCGCACCTCGCGACAACGCACACATTCGCAACGCGTGCCGCGCCGTTTCATTTCATCCTGCACGTCCTGCCTGAGACTCGTGCGGCGATTCCCTTCCACCACGTTCGTGGATGGAATATCGCGGATGACTCGGTTCACGCGGCAATATCTTGGGATGCTTGGCTTGATGTCGGCGATTAGGTCAATGAGTTCTTGTGTAGTGTATGGCTTGAACTCACCGCGTTGCCAGTATTCGTACAACTCGGCATTTGCAAGTAACTGGTTGGGATAAATTTTTATCTCGTCGGGGCAGAAGTCATTCCACAATTTCGCAAAATCTTCGCGGTCTGATTCAGGAGTTGCGCCGTGCAAGTTTGGCATCCAATGCAAAACAATCTTGAATCCCGCCGCGCGGAGCAGGGCAGTGGCTTGACGCGTACACTCTACATCGTGCCCACGTTTGTTAATGTCGAGAATGCGGTCGTCCAGACTCTGCGCGCCCATCTGCACCTTCGTCACACCGAGATGCCTCAGCCAGCGAATCTCATCAGGATTAATCTCGTCGGGTCTCGTCTCGATGACAAGCCCCACGTTGCGATGATGAGTTGTCTCGTTGAAAGAGTGAGCTTGATTCAGTTCGTCTTCCCCTATTTTCATTTCTTCCAAAGGGCGATCCACAAAGTCATTCATGGCATCAAAACATCGTTTGACGAACCATTCCTGATAATCGCGTTTATACGATGACCATGTCCCGCCAAGGATAAGCAACTCGATCTTGTCAGTGGGGTGTCCCAACGATTCCAATTGCGTGATGCGCGACATCACCTGGGCATACGGGTCGAATTCATGCTGAACCGCGCGCATGGCGCCGGGTTCATCGGGTAAATACGATTTGGGCATCCGCACATCAGTGGGGCAGAAGATACATTTACCCGGGCACGGATATGGCTTGGTGAGAACCGTCACTGTCGTCACGCCTGAAAGCGTCCGCATCGGCTTCATGCGAATCCGCTCGAGCAGGCGCGTGTCCTCGTCCATCTCTCCCGCCGCGACCATTTCGTTGTAGATTGTCACCAGCATGGACTTGTTGAGATAGCCGCTACCATCGGCAAGCGGGTGACCTCGCAAAGTCTTCGTCACATCGCGTCCGCGGCGAATTTCATCCAGCACGAATCGCGCCAGTTGCTTTTTATCGGGTGTGAGGAGATGAGTTTCTCTCCAGCGGACTTGTCTTTCTGTATGCATAACTGGCGGGATTATACCCGTTATAATCGCCGCATGGATTCAAAGACCGCGTCGCGCCTCATTGAACTCAACCGAGATTTTTACACCCGCTTCGGTGATTCGTTTTCAGCAACCCGTCATCGGATTCAGCCCGGAGTCCGACGCGTGCTCGAGACGCTGAATGGGGACGAATCCATATTGGACTTGGGATGCGGCAACGGGGAACTCGCGCGCGAACTGGCGAAGCGCGGTCATCGCGGCTCGTATCTTGGCGTGGACTTCAGCCTGCCCCTGCTCCGAGAAGCGGAATCCCAGCCCAAGCATTTTTCCGCCACCTTCTTGCAAATAGACCTGACATCTAAAAACTTAATGTCCGTCATTGCGAGGAGCCGTGAAACGGCGACGAAGCAATCTCCGAGCGAGTTGGGGATTGCTTCGTCGGACTACCGCCCTCCTCGCAATGACGGGTTTGATATTGTTTTTTTATTCGCCGTTCTGCACCACATTCCATCACGTGAAATGCGTTTGAACATCCTGCGAACTGTTCGCCACCTCCTCAAACCAAACGGTCTCTTCATCCATTCCAACTGGCAGTTCTTGAACAGTGAAAAGCTCAAGGCGAGAATCCAGCCGTGGGAGGGCGCGGCAGTTTCAGGGTCAGATGTAGACGCGGGGGATTATCTGCTCGATTGGCGGAGCGGGGGAGAAGGTCTGCGTTATGTCCATCATTTTAGCGAATCTGAGTTGGGCGATCTCGCAAGTACGGCAGGTTTTCAAGTGGTGGATACTTTTTACTCCGATGGCGAGGGAGGAAATTTGGGGTTGTATCAAGTTTGGAAACCTGCCTTGTAAGATTATTCGAGTTTGGCGTATCTAAACAAATGTTCTACTTATTGGGTTGACCCGGATTGGAGACTGACATGGCAATTGAAATTCTTGATCGTATTCAAACGAGTTTGGTGGAAAAACGCCATAACGTGACGGAGTTCCTTGAGACGGCACCAGACGCCGAAAAGGATATCTGCCTGTGTAACGATGATCACTGCCTGCAGGATCATTTGCAGGTTATCACAACCAGCCTTGAGAAACTGGAGAGCAATTCGCTAGGGCTTTGTGAGATCTGTCACGGTTACGTGGATACCAGCCGCCTTGAAATGGATTACACCGCCTCCATTTGTTTGGATCACTATTCTGAGGCAGAGATGCGGCGGCTGGAATCTGAATTAGAACTTTCGCAGATCGTCCAGCGCGCTTTGTTGCCGCAGAATACGCCTGTCATCTCAGGTGTGGAAGTTGCCGCGTTCAGCCGTCCCGCAGAGATCATCGGCGGCGATTACTTCGACTTCTTCAAATTCCGTGATGGAACGCATGGGCTGGTCATTGCGGATGTGAGCGGGCATGGCGTTTCAGCAGGTATGCTTATGAGTAGTCTGCAAACTGCCTTGCGGACGATGGCGCCCGACACAGATTCGCCCGCCGAAATTCTGGAACGGATCAATCGTTTCTACATCCATAACATCAATTTCTCAACCTTTGTGACCGTGTTCCTGGCTCGTTTCGACCCTGCCAGCCTTGAGCTGACCTATGTCAACGCGGGGCATAACCCGCCAGCCATTCATCGAAGGGAAAATAACGAGATCGCCTGGCTGATGCCGACTGGACCCGCGATCGGTTTGGCGGAGTTTTTTCATCCTCGAACCGAATCAGTTACCCTTGCGAAGGGTGATTCATTACTGCTGTACACAGACGGCGTGACTGAAGTGTTGAATATGGCTGGGGACGAACAATTTGGTCAGAATCGCCTGGCTGATCTGATTATGCAGGGCGCCGACCTGACTGCCCCCGATATCCTTCAAACTATTCTTCAGCAGGCAAGCGCATTCGGAGAAAGCAAGTCGCTGGCTGATGATGTAACGATGGTGGCGTTGAAAATCTCGGGCTGAGAAATAAAAACTCGGAAGTCTTCAAGACTTCCGAGTTTTGCTTTAATAGGACTTCACTTATGTTGCTCCAAGACGGTCTGCGACCGTCGCTTTTGGCAAACACGGCGGTCACACATCGTACCCGAAAGGGTAGACCGCCTATGAGCGAAAGCCCTGTTTAAGTACTCACATGATTTGGATTCGCAATATACTGCCACCAGTTGTTGTGGATATTATTCCTGCGCCCGTTTGTTTTGGGAAAGTGTTTCATCCACCAGACGTGATGTTTGCGGGTATCGCCATTGCCCCACTCTGCCGCGTTGACTTCGCGAGTCACGCCCTTGAAATTCGGGAAGTTATTCAGCCAGTCGTCACATTCGCTCGTTACCGTGGAAAGGTTGTTCCAGTCGTAGTCGCGGTGGCTGTTCGGCGCGAAGTGGACGTTGCCCAGCGCGGCTCTCCCAGGGGAGGTCTTTTCGTACCGAATAAAGCGATTCCATAAATTATCGTCGCCTGATAAATTCTCAAAGGTTTTTTCCATGATTGATTCGGCGCGATGACCCATATTCTCGAGCATCTCACCGACGCCGCGTTCGTAGGAGAAGCCCATAATGACAAAACGCCGCTTTGAGGCTTCTGTGTTCTTGAGCGGGGGAGCGTTGCACCAGAAAGTGCCGGGTCCGCCCATGATGGATTCGTAGAAGCCCGCGTGAGGGAAGTTGAAGACCCACACTTCGTCAATTTCGTTCTTTGCCACGCGTTGCAGGATGTTGAAGCGTTTGATGATGGCGTGATAGTCCGCTTCCTGAGGCATATAGTGTGGCGTTACGCCGCTGACAACATCGAGGTAAGCCTGGGCATCATAGGTGTAACCATTCACCTTTGCAGGGAAGGCATCCACGTCAATGCGTTGGACGATTTGGTAGCGGACGAGTTCTCCGCTGACTTGCAGAATGTCGGACATGAATTCTTTTGCCAGTTCTTCGACTTTGTTCCAATTCATGTACTCCGAAAGTTTCTTGCCCGAAGTTTTATCCACGACGGGATCGTACACGATGACGAGGGTTTTGAGAATCGTCAGTTGAGGAGGCTCGTCTGTTGAATCAGGAGCAACTATCGGCTGGGAGGGAGGCGGGGCTTTTCGTCGGAAGAGAAACATGGCAGGGATGAATTATGAATTATGAAGGATGAATTATGAAGGATCTGAGTGACTCAGTGGTTTATTTCTTCAAGGGAGATTCGTCGCGAAATAAACCTGATCCCCGATTGCGAGATATAACACATAATTCGGGCTGACGGTCATCGCGCCGACGGGACCGGATTGGAACGGGTTGCCCTTGCCCGCGTGACCGCTGACCTGGTTTTGCAATTCGAGTGAGCGGGGCGAGAAACGAAAGACGCTCTGGTTTTCAGAGTCGAGCAAAAGGATCACCGAGTTCGGCGGATCGGTGAGCGACATTTGTGTGAAGTGCGCCTGCGCGAAAACATTCAGCCCTTGATGCGCGGGGAAGACATCTTGATAGATGACCGGGTCAATACAGCGTGTGGGCGTTTCCGCGATGCGGCTGAATGTGCAGGTGGAGATGTGCCCGTCGGCATGGAGCAGATACAAATCGTCGCCGTTCACGGCAAGGTCAATGGCGCTGTCTATCGTGTTGGGGATCTGGTTGCCAAAATAAAAATAAGGAGTGTCCACGAACGCGCTGTCTTTGCCGACGAAGACCCACACCGCGCGCGAGGTTGCATCGAGCACATATAAGTTGCCGCCATCCAGCACAAAGGAGGTGATGCGTCCCCAGTTTGTATTGGGCAGGGCAGGGAGGGGAATGGCTTGCGGCACCTGACCCGACGCGCAATATAAAAGATTTCCGCTGGCATCTATGCCGAGCACGGTTGCGCTTGCGGCATTGACTTTGGGCAAGGCGAGCAGGTCAACCAGCGTGCCGACCTGATAACCCGCATGTGTGCCGGGCTGACAGTTGAACGTGTTGTCCAATTCGAGGCTTCGACCCGTGAAGGTTGCGTGCAGAATAATTCCGCGCTCGGCGTCGAGCATATACAAGTCGCTTTCGCTCGCCGCCATGCGGCTGATCTGTGTGGAGCCGCCGAGTCCGTTGGTGAAGGCGGGGGCGAATTCGAGACGAACAATGCCCATCAAGTTGTCGAAATTTAATTGCGCTTCGGAGCGGAGTAGTTTTGATTCGTCCGTTTCGCGATAATCTTCGGCTCGGTCAATAAAATTCAAAACGTTCTGCCACGCGTCACGTTGACGCGCGGGGTCTGTTTCGCTCACGGCTTGTGCGCGGGCATTGAGCGCTTGCGAATACAACTCGTCAAATTGCACGCTCTGACCGAAGCGGAGATAAACCACGGATGCAATCGTCACAACCAGAACCGGAATCACCACCGCGATAAAAACCATCGCGTACGTTGGCATGGTGAACATTTGTTGTTGCTGGATTTCTCCACCCGAACTCTCTGTGCCGGGCAGGAGACGCGGGATGAATCGTTGGAGGAAGGACCCGAGACGCTCGTTCACGCGCCGCCCGGTCTGGATTCCGCCGACCATCACTTTTGCCATCTGACGCGTTGCCTGGGCGTGCGCGTTGGGCTTGGGCTCCGCTGTGGTCACCTCAAGGTTGGGGGATGCTGTAATTGAAACAGGTTCTTCCGGTTCTTTTACGATGAGGGGTTCAAGCTTTGGTTCGACCGTTTGGACTCGCGGTATGGATGGCGGGAAACTGCGTGTCGCTGATGTTGTGATGGGTGTCTCTTGATTTGGAAGAGGGATCATCTCGTCCGGTTGCGGCGGGATGGCATACGCGGAGGGTTGCACCATGTGCGCGGCGAAGTCTACGAGTTCGTCGAGTTGTTCTTCGGTGATGGAGGGGGGGGATTGGTCATTATCGGTGGTCGAGTAGAGCTGAGCGTCTGTTGCGAAGTCCGTATCGAGACCGGGATTTTGGTAATTAGTAATTGGTAATTCGGAGACTGGAGATTGGAGAATGGGAGATTGTTCAGATTGGGATTCTTCGTCAACTTGCGGTTCAAAAGATTCAGGGGCGATGATTTCTTCGATCATATGATCAGGCTCGGGCTGGGATGGACGCGGTGTACTTACTTCTGCGCTCAAAATTGTAAGCATGCCCTGTCCGCTTTGAGATTGAATCAACGCGGCGTTCAAGTCGCCTTTTGTGAGAGTCAATTTTCGATAACTTGATTCCAGTGATGCAGGCGGACGTTCGCCCATGAGATCGGCTTCCCAATCTTTCGGGAATTTTCCACACAACACCAGCAGGTCATTCGAATGCAGTTCGACTTGCGAAAAATAAGTTTGAATACTTTGGCTCGAACCCAAGCCTTTGCCCGAAAGCGCGGGGTCATGGATGTGACGCGACTGGCCTTCGCTCACCCAAACCGCGTGTGTGGGTCCGCTGAGTAATACTGTGCATTGCGCGTCGCGCGTCACAGCCAGCACAAGCAAGCCCAGCGCGTATTGCCCGCGTCCCGTTGTGGATAAATTTCGTTCGAGCAAAACGCTGTTGATATTTTCCGCGGCTTTCCGCATGGCGGAGGTCAGCGAGCCAGCTGATTGATAAAACAAATTCGCGGCGTTATTGATTAATTGTGTGAGTTCGGCAGTTGAGAACGTGGCATTGCCTGAAAGCATGAGATGGACGATCAGGTTATCCTTCTCGCGCCCGCGCGCGGCTTTGCGCGGCGGCGTGACCGCCAGCAAGCCGGGCAGGTCTGCTGACTCTTGTCCGTTGATTCTATGAATGGGGAGGATGTTGAGATCGAATGTGGGCACGGCGTAAGATTGTTGAAAAGGTTGCCATCATTATACTGGTAAAATTTGTACGATACAGGAAGGATTAGCCACAGAGTTCGCAGAGAGACTTGAGTTTTGATTTCTTTTCTCAGAATCTCAGTGTTCTCTGTGGCAAAATTTTGTCTATGAATTTCAAATTACACAAAGATTTTTCTGAAATTGATGCAACGACATGGAACACGCTCGTTGGACAAAGCATTGCCGATACTCCTTTCTCGCGCTATGAATATCTCAGCGAATGGTGGAAGACTCTCGGCGGCGGTGAATGGACCGGTAGGGGCGAGGTCATCTCGCCCCAATTGGTTTTGGTCTCGGTAACCGAGAATGACCAACTCATTGGCATTGCTCCGCTCTTCATCGCGGAATACGACGGTCAACAAACGCTCCTGCTTGTTGGTAGTATCGAAATTTCCGATTATTTGGATTTGATCGTACGCGAACAGGATGTATTGCGATTCTTATCTGGGTTATTGGATTTTCTCGCTACATCCTCCGCCGGTAATTGGTCCGCCCTCGATTGGTATAACATCCCCGATTCCTCTCCCACCCGAGCCGCCCTCAAAGCGGAATTCGAGAAACGCGGCTGGGCGTATCACGCCGAGATCTATCGCCCCACGCCGCGCATCGCCTTGAACGGATCGTTTGAAGAATATCTCGCGCGTCTCGACAAGAAACAGCGTCACGAAATTCGCCGCAAGATGAGGCGCGCCGCGGAGTCAGAGTTGAACGTCCGCTTTTACGTTGTTGACAAAGATGCGGATATTGAAGCCGAGTTAAATTCGTTCTTCCATCTCATGATTCAGGACCCCAATAAAGCGTTGTTCCTCAAAGATATGATGCGTGATCAGATGTCCACGACCATCCGCACAGCGTTTGAACAGGGTTATCTCTGGCTTGCCTTTCTGGAGATAGATGGCGCCAAGGTCGCCGCGTCGCTCAATTTCGATTACAAAAACAAACTGTGGGGCTACAACTCAGGAGTCAGCCGCGAACACATGGAACTTTCCCCGGGCTGGGTCTTGCTCGGTCATACCATTCAATGGTGTTGCGAAAATGGACGCTACGAATTCGACTTCATGCGCGGCGATGAGGAATACAAATATCGCTTTGGAGGGGTGAATCGCTATGTGATGAGGGAGAGGGTCGTAAAGCCGTAATATTAAGCATCGTTCAGAAAAGGTTAGAGATTACAAAGCCAGTGGGAAATTGAAGCAATCTGGTTGTCATCATTGAGATTAGCAGCATTGCTTATTACGCCCTGTTGAAGTTCATCCCAAATTTCGGTCGCCATCTTTTTCTCTACTGCCGCACCAATAAAGAATGTATGTGGATTTTGTTTTACTCGGGTAAATGATTTGCGAATTCGGTCAAGAGCAGTCTTTGCAGTTTTCCAGTGTTCGTCCGCGCCTGCTGGGTCAATGCCGCCTTTCAACTCCCCCAATGCGATATAACTTTTTGAATTTCTTTCGTCAAGATTGTCTGGCGTTGCATCAAAAAGACACAAGTCAACATTGTTTTTGACCAAAGGAATCGTCAGGTTATAAATCAGTGTGCGATGTTTGCGACCATTCTGCCAGTAAAGCCCACGCAGGGATGATTCAATATCAAGGTCGTCGCCATTTTCAAACCAGTCGCGACTTTTAATGTCCTGCCAATAGTATGCAATTCCTGCGATTTTCAATGTAGAGAGAATCGCTCGAGTCAATTTTCTTTGTGCCAAAACACCGCCAACATTTCGCATCGAACCACCAAGTGTGTCGCCGCGAGTTAACAGAAAACGGAATACAAGTTCCTCAACAAACTTTGTGCCTGCTGGTTCTAGAAAATTCCTGATGAGTTCCTTGACAGCATTGATCTTATCTTCAGGTTGTAAGTGCGTGACAGCTTTATCTGAAAGTCCTGCTGCAGTTAATAAGCCGTTTTCAATACCTTTGACTTTGAGCAATTCAGCAGGATTCTTTGCGTGGGATGCGGCTTCTTGCAATACCCTAGCTTCGACAATAAAAGGAGTTGCCCGATGATTCTTTTCCAATGCCAGCCCGACAAAACCTGCTCGCGTGGCTTCATAGGTTGTTTCAAGGTCTTCGCTTGATTTAAGGTGGCGGCGATGAGGCGGTTTTGAAGGCATTAAATTTTCCTCCAGATATAAATGCACTTGCGTAGTTCGTCCCGCCCATGCTCGCCCATTTGCTGGCTACTATTCCCTTTACCGCTGGGAAGTACGAGAATATTCTCAACATGAAATCCGAGTTTTTCTGCAATTGCAGATAAAATCATGTCTACAGAAATGCTCGCGCCCGCGTAGCGTACATTATCATTAACCATAATCAACGGCGCATTAGATTTCATCACTCTAGCGCACTCGGCAATGATACAAGCCATTTCGTAGAAATAGCCGCGAACCATGCGCGGAATGCCGTTGTTGTTCAACAGTCCTTGTGCTTTCTGAGTTTCGAGATACTTGAGTATTGCCTGCAAAAGTTCCTGTTTATCAGCAGCGGCAATTGCATTCGTCCACTCTGGATTGATTTTCAAAAGGTCTTTTGCACGGTTTTCGACCGTACAACTAAGCATTGTTTGGCGTAAATTAATCAAACCATTTTCATCTGCGCCCAACAAAGCCAGCTCAAGAGCATAAGTTCGAGTATAGTCATAGCGATTGCAATACGGCGGTGATGTGATAATTGCATCATATTCACCTTCAATTAACTTGGGCATAATATCCAGGCTTGAAGCATCATAAAGATGGATCTTGCCTTGTCTCACTTGTGGTTGTGGGGCAAACATCGTTTGTTGAATTGGTGTTGTGGGGCGTAGATCTTCCAGAATTTCACCAATTTTCCCTGAAACGGCTTTTTCAAAATCAATGATTTCTCCTTTATCAAAAGGTTTCTTTCCCTGTTTACGTCCAGAGCGATAATCCCAACGTAAATACTGACCATCTTTGCGCGTGTAGCTGACGATCTCTAAAACACACAATAAAGCAAAAAATAAGACTTCCTGAACACGTTCATTTTCTTGTTGAATTGAGGCCAAATACTTTTCGATTTGCTCCTTCGTTTTTTCAGGATATGCTCCCGATGTTATACGTAATTCGTTCAGAGGAACACGATCTTTCGAATCTTGCCAAACGGGGTTTTTAGCCCATCTTTGCAATTCATCAAAATCATCCGATGTAAATTCACCTTCAAGCAGGCGTTTTGTGGAAATGATTTGTTGACCGATTTGCAAAAGTTCAATGCCGTCCGCATCCAACCCCATAGCGCCTGCTGTGAAAAGCGCGGTTCCACTTCCAGCAAAAGGGTCTAAAATTTTCCCGTTTGTAACCCCATACTTTTGAAAGAAATGCTCGACCAGGTTGGCAGAAAAGCCTTCTTTGTATTTATACCAGCGATAAACGGGACGATTTTTGTTCGCCTGAAAACTCACCAGAGAGCGCGTGAGTGAAGATTGAACATGGAATTTGGATTTGAAATAACTCTCAAGTTCTGAATCTAATCGTTCAATCCTGCCAAGACCAATATCAGTGGAAGTTTGAAGTTTTAAATCTAAAGATAGGTTAGTAGCCATGCAGACATTTTACAACAAAAACTCGTAGGATTTTTGAAATCCCAAAGTTCGTCGGTCTTTCACCCTCCTCCACCCACTCCTCCCACAATTCCACCCTCCGTCAACTTTCTTAAATCCCCCAGCGCAGACTCGATCTCAGCAACAGTCACAGGGCGATCCTCATCGCGATGTTTCAATACGCCCGCGCGCGCTTTCTCCATTGCCAACTCTTTAATAGAAGCGTTCAATATCATCGCTTCCTTCACCAGCGCCGCGCCTTGTGAATACCCGATCACGGGGTTCAATGCAGTTACTATGATCGCGTTCTTTGCCAGCCAGCCTTCCGCCTTTTCACGGTTGGCGGTCACGCCTTTTACGGCCCGGTCGGTAAATGCGTTCACCGAGCCGATCACCACCTGCATCATCTCGAACAGGTTGTGCGCGAGAATCGGCATCATCACGTTCAGTTCCAATTGTCCCGCCTGCGCCGCGAGCGCCACCGTCGTGTCACAACCAATCACATGGAACATGGCTTGATCCAGCATCTCAGCGAGCACAGGGTTCACCTTGCCTGGCATGATCGAAGAACCCGGCTGAACGGCGGGCAATCTGATTTCGTCGAATCCAGTGGACGGTCCCGATGAAAGGAGGCGGAAATCGTTCGCGATGCGGATGAGGGTCAAAGCCAGGGTCCGCAACGACGCGGAGAAGTCCGCCGCGTCCGCCATGGATTGCATGGACTCAAACAAGTTATCGGATTCGTGCAACTCAAGCCCTGTCAACTCGGATAATTTCTTCACCATACGCGCGTGATATTCAGGATGAGCGTTCAAGCCCGACCCGACGGCTGTCCCGCCGATGCCCAGCCTTCTCAACCCCTCAGCCGATCTGCGGACGCGCTCCGCGTCGCGTTCCACTGCCTTTGCATACGCCGAAAATTCCTGACCCAGTCTCAGAGGCACCGCGTCTTGCAAGTGCGTGCGACCAGATTTGATGACCTCATCGAACTCTTTTGCTTTCACTTCAAGCGCGGATTGTAGATTCTTCAACGAAGTTAATAATTCATCCACACGCCACAACGCGCCCAAACGAATCGAAGTTGGAATCACGTCATTCGTAGATTGCGCCATGTTCACATGGTCATTCGGATGGACGTAATACTTGCCGAGTTCACCGCCCAGAATTTGCGTGGCACGATTCGCAATGACCTCATTCGCGTTCATGTTATGGCTCGTCCCCGCGCCTGCCTGAAAAGGCTCGACGACGAACTGGTCGTCCCATTTACCGTCCATCACTTCCGCGGCGGCTTGGGCAACCGAATCAGCCAACTGCTTGGCAGTGAAGCGCTTGCCCCGCTCGTTTCCTTGAATTTCTTCAGCGTTACGAGCGGGGTTCCCGTCCACTTCCCGGTCGTTGAACAATCCCAATTCAAAATTCACCAGCGCCGCCGCGCGTTTGACCGCCGCAATGGACCAGATGAACGCGCGCCACGGTTTCAATCCGCTGATCGGGAAGTTATCCACGGCGCGCTGGGTCTGCACGCCGTACAAAGCCGATGCAGGGACATCCAACTCGCCGAGCGAATCTTTTTCTTTACGAAAGCCCTTTGATGCCATGAAATCTCCATCTGTCATGTCATTGCCCAATCTTGTAGCGCGACATTTATGTCGCTCTACGAGGGCAAGGCGACATGAATGCCGCATTACGTTTTTTCTAATTTTACACCCATCCAACCAATGCTATTCTTGAGAACATACTTTTCCTATTACAATTACCCAATTCACAAGGAATCAACTTGGATCAACTCCTTCAACTCTTCTGGATATTTCTAAAAGTAAACTTACTAAGCACATCGGGTCCCGCCTCGGTGGGCTTGCTCTACCAGGAAGTCGTCGGCAAACTGGTAAGCGAGGGGCAATTTATTCAGGCTGTAGGTTTGTCCTCTGTTCTGCCGGGCAGCGATGCGTTGCAACTTGCGATGTACATTGGCTATGCCGTGGCTGGAATCCCCGGTGGGTTCGTCGCGCTGACTGCCTCTATTTTGCCGCCCACTGTCATCATCCTCGGCGTGACGATGGTCCTGCATCGCCTTCGCCGTGAAGCGTGGTTGAGCAGTTTCATCGAAGGACTCACCCCCGCCATTTCCGTATTGATGTTGTTTGTCGCGTGGAAGATTTTTCAGAAGGGTGGTTCAACCGGATGGGAAGGCTGGGTAATTGGCACAGTCAGCTTGATCGCCATGTTCCTGAATGCGCCCGCGCGAATTGTTGTGATCACCGCCGGTTTGATCGGAATATTCTTCCTCACATGAAAGAGCAAAATTTTTCCGTCTGGCTTCGTCTCTTGTGGATGTTCCTTAAAGTGAACATGCTCTCTCCGTCGGGTCCTGCATCTGTGGGATTTTTATATGAAGAAGCAGTCGGCAAAGTGATGACGGAGGAACAATTTGTAGAAGCCGTTGGCTTTTCAAATGTATTGCCGGGGAGTGAAGCGTTAAAACTCGCCATGTTCGTTGGTTTTTCGGCGGGTGGTATTCCGGGTGTGTTCACCGCGTTGCTCGGCGCGATCCTGCCTCCAACCGTGTTGATGTTGATTGTTGCCACTCTCCTTCAACGGTTTCAACAGGAAGCCTGGCTGACGGGTTTTGTGACTGGGATGAGTCCCGCAGTTGCCGCGTTGATCGTGGTGGTCGCGTGGGAATTATTCCGCGCCGGCTCAAGAAAAAAAATTGATCGCCGCGTTGTATTGATCGCCCTGCTCAGCGCGATTGCATTCTGGTTCGAGATTCCATCGCCGTTCGTTTTGCTTGGCGCAGGCATCCTCGGAGTCATTTTATTCGGCAAACGGAGTTTCAGATGAAGCCTGAATTTTTGATCGTTACAAATGGATTCAAAGGGACGTGGTCTGCGATTGAATATGGAGCCGCGCTCGCGCAATCCATGCAGGCGAAAGCGACGCTTCTGGGCGTGACCGAGGAACTGAATCCTGCGGCGATAGACGACCACCACCCGTTGGAGGATATCTTCGCGAGCGCCGTTGAGCTCTTCCACAGAAATGGCGTGGAATATGACCTTGATGTCCGCAATGGATTCGCCGAGCAGATCATCCCTGAAGTCGCGAACAAGGGGAATTTCATCACAGTCGTCAGCCCGTTGGGACGCCCGCAACTCAAACGCTGGCTGACGGGTCGTTCGATCCGATCATTAATGGAGCAGGTCCAGGGTCCGATCTTGTATGTTCCTGAAACGCGCCTGCCTTTGAAAAAAATATTGATCAGCGCGGGCGGGCTGGGATACGAAGAGTCCGCGGAGAATATCGCCTTTCAGGTGGCGATGGGCAGTCAGGCAGACGTCACGATCTTGTATGTGGTTCCTCCCACCGATTTTGATTACCCGTCCACGCGCGGGGTGCAGGGTCATCTGGATGATCTGGCAGAGACGGATACATTGCCCGGCAGAAGTTTAAGAAAAGCGTTGGAGATCGCGCAAAAAGCAGGCTTGAATGCAAAAGCCACTGCGCGGCAGGGCAATGTGGTGGAGGAAATTCTGGCTGAGATCAAGGAAGGGAATTATGACCTGACCTGCATGGGTTCCGCGTTTAGCGCGAATACGTTGCGTCAATATTACGCGCCGAACGTCACTGCTGAAGTTGCAGAGTCCGCGCATTGCCCCGTGTTGACCGCGCGGTTCATAAGAAGTGAATCATAATTTTTTATGCTCTCGCCCGCCGTCCTCGGCAGCGAGGACGCCGCCTTGAGCGTGGTTACATCCCCGGTGTGTATTTCTTTTCCCACTCTGCAATCGCCGCGCGGATGGCGGCTTTAATCTCGGAGTCCGGCACCTCATCCACCCCCATATATTTACTTAAACCTACATAAACAACTACTCCGCCTTCGGGTGATTGCGCGAGGAAGACACCGCGCTCTGCGAGCGGCGTTCCATTTAATCGCATCTGCAAAATCGAATCAATCTGGCCCACAATGCTGTTCGCCGCCGTGACAGGGCGGGCTTCTTTTGCAATTACCGAAATTTTTGGAGCGGGTTGAGGCGGCGGAGCCGGTTGGGGGGGTGGAGCCGCTGGTTGAACAGAAGCAGACTTGCCCTGAGTTTGATCGAAGGGTATCGGCTTGGAAAGCTTGCGCTGAGCATCGTCGAAGCGAGGCGGGGGAGTTGTCATCGTTGGCGCGGACGTTGGCTTTCCCTCCAGCCAGGGACGAATAATGCTCACCAGGTCAATCAATCGTTTGCGTTGATCGGACGATAGCGATGCAGTGTTCACGCGCGCGCCGTCGAGATCGAGAGTCGGTGATCCGTTTTCGATTTTGATTCGCAAAATGCCCGGGTCATCCACTTTGATAGTTGCGGGTTGCGCAGGCGCAGGCTGGTCTTTCTTTTCCTGCTCCTCGTCCGCTTTGCGTCGTTTGTATCCCTGACCACGCCCTTCGAATAAACCGAAAATATAAACGAAGACCAGTCCGGCGATCCAACCAACAATTGACCAATTAAATTCCATAATTCACCTTAACCTTTGGCATGTGGGGCAATAATGTGTGCCGCGTTGACCGACAGTAATGCGTTTGATTCTCGTGCCGCAATTTTTACACGGCTTCCCTTCGCGATCATACACCCGAAAATAATTTTGAAATTCTCCGCCGCGATACACCCAGTCAATGGATGCGCCGTTGCGGCGAATAGCTTCTTTCAACACTTTGCGGATCGCATCATGCAACGCCTCAGCCTGTTTCGCCGTAATCGAGTCTGACGCGCGTAATGGATGCAGTTTCGCGATGTGCAATGCCTCATCGGTGTAAATGTTGCCCAGCCCGGCGAAAAATGTCTGATCGAGCAGTAACGGCTTGAGCATGCGATGTTTTTTGCGCAATGCCGAGTGAAGCCATTGCGATGTGAAGCCTTTGCTCAATGGTTCAGGACCGAGTCCGCCCAGGATTTCACCCGGATTCGCAGTGAGCCAAACGCGCCCGAATTTTCGCGTGTCGTTGAAAACCAACGCCCTCGGTTCCCCTCTCCCGCCGGGAGAGGGGGTAGGGGTGAGGGTTAGTATCAAGCGGTCGTGTTTTTCAAGTTTGATTTTACTATTTTTGAGGAGCAGGTCACCGCTCATTCTCAAATGAATCAGCAAATGAAAGTCTGTGAGTTCGATAATAAGATACTTCCCGCGGCGACCGACATCAACGATCTTCTGTCCCTTGACCTGATCCCTGAATTTTTTTGGCGAAGGTGTGGCGAGTGTGCGCGACCAGCGCAAGTTGGCTGAGTGGATCGTCCTGCCGACCAGGTCTGGCTTTAATTTTCGTGCGATGGTTTCAACTTCAGGGAGTTCGGGCATGATTCACAAAATGCTCTCGGCGGCGTCTCGCCGCCGAGGACGGCGGCTGGAGCTAGGCTATTCGTTGAACATCTCTCCCACACTGCGCCCCTCGTGCGCGCGGCGGATCACCTCACCCAGCATGGGCGCAATCGAAAGAACGGTGAGTTGCCCTTTCAACAGTTTCATTTTTTTAGGCGGGATGGGCACCGTGTCTGTGGTGATGATCTGTTTGATGGGCAGTTTCGCCAGCCGTTGTGCGGCGTCTTCCGAAAAAATCGGATGGATGAATGCGAGATATACATTCCGAGCGCCATTCTTTTTGACCACGCTCACTGCCTGCTCGATGGAGCCGCCGGTCAGCACTTCGTCGTCTACAATCAGCACATCGCGCCCTCTGACGTTGCCAATAAGCGTTAGCGCTTTGGCTTTTGAGTCGTTGCCGCTGCGCCTCTTCTCAATGAAGGCGATGGGCGCGTTCAAGTCGTGGGCGTAATTTCGACCCTTTTTGGCAAAACCCAGATCGGTGGCGACGACGACGGGGTTTTTCATTTTCGCGCGCAGGTTCTTGTTAATGTAATCGGTGACCATGTGCGAGGCGGTCAGCACATCGCCGGGGATGGAGAAGAATCCTTGCACCTGCCCGGCGTGCGGGTCGTAAGTCATGTAACGGTCTGCACCGGCGCTCTCGATCATATCTGCAACCAGACGTGCGGTGATCGGCACGCGCGGCTGGTCTTTCTTATCCGAACGCCCATAACACAAATAAGGAACAACTGCGGTGATGCGCGCGGCAGAATCCAAACGCAGGGTCTGGATCATAATGAGCAGTTCCATCAAGTTGTAGTGAACGGGCGACGAAGTTGTTTGAATGACGTACACATCCTGCCCGCGCGCGCTACTCTTCAATTTAACGAAGATGTTTTCGTTGGGGAATTGAATCACTTCTCTTGGGTTGAGTTGCTGTTCCAGATAATCCGCGATCTTCTGCGCGAGAGTGGGCGAACCCGACCCCGCGTATAACTTGATCTCGCCGTACATTTTTATTTCATGGTGAGAATGTTGCATTGGCTCTTCTCCTTATTTTCCCTCGCCCCTTGCCCCTCTCCCTGCTCCCTTTGGGAGCGCTTCGCGAGGAGAGGGGTTGGGGTGAGGGGCATTCCCGTTCAAAAGGATTTTCACTGCCTCGTACGGCGAGAGATTCCTGTTCATCACTTTTTCGACGACTTCTTCATATTTCGTTTGCTGGACGTTTTCACGGAATCGACTCACCAACTCTTCCTGAAGCGCCGCTTCCAACTCGGACCCAAGCCTGGCGCGCTCACGATCAGCCCAGTCCCCGCTGACGCGTAAATGAGCAACGTGTTTCGCAATTGATTCTGCCAATTCTGCAATACCAGTGCCTTCCGTCGCGACGGTTTTATGGATGGGGGGAATCCAAATGTCCATGTCACTCTGAGCCGTCGAAGAGTCTCCCACTAACATCGTCTGCCCGTGATGGTGGAAAATGTGTTTCGTTGGATGGGCAAGCTCGAGCGTAGTCCGAAGCGCACGTTCCGTATTTTCCACACCCGGGCGATCCGCCTTGTTGATGACGAGTACGTCCGCAATTTCAAGTATCCCTGCTTTGATGGCTTGAATGTCATCGCCGAGACCGGGTGCTTCGACGACGACGGTGGTATGCGCGAGTCGTGCGATATCCACTTCGCTTTGTCCCGCGCCGACTGTTTCGATGATGATGACATCATAGCCCGCGGCATCGAAGACTTGCGCGAACGATGCCGTGGTTTGTGCAATGCCGCCCAGCGAACCGCGCGTCGCCATCGAACGGATGAAAACGTCGTCATCGCCTGAAAGATCGCGCATTCGGACGCGGTCACCAAGAACCGCGCCGCCCGTGAATGGACTCGATGGATCCACCGCAACGATGGCTATTTTTATATTTTGACTTTTTCGATAATGCAAAGCAAGTTGATTGACGAGCGAAGATTTCCCCGTCCCCGGCGCGCCGGTGACTCCGATAAGATGCGCTTTGCCTGTGTGGGGGAAGAGTTCCGTGAGCGCGGCGCGACCCTCGGCTGAATCATTTTCCACTTGCGTGAGCAGTCGCGCCAATGCGAGTCTGTTGCCTTCGAGGATGGAGTTGGTCGAAGTGATGCTTCTCATGTTCATGCTAAAACATTTGTTGCTGTTGAATCACAGGAGTTTGGGTGGTGAGCTTCAGGCTGTTCAAAATGCTGGTTTTGATTGGGCGTTTATCATCCCAAAAAATCAAGGCAGTCAAAAATTTTTGCGTATCCTGATCGTAAAGAAAGTCAAGGACTTTTCTGGCTTCTTCGTAATTCTCAAAACCTAGAAAGTAAACCGTGTCGTCAAATACAACAGGTTTATTTTGTATTTGTCCAACCAGCCGAAAATTCAGGTTTTTATACAATCCGCAGATCGCAATTTTCCACGGAGTAAATGAATAAGAACCAACTCCAAAAATGGAAAAACGAGGATTGTTTTGATAAATTTTACTTTTTCGAGAATCTAATTGGTCTGCATGACTCTCCAGATAAGCCCATGTTTTCGGAGCGATTATTTTGATTGGCTTGGTAGACTCACCTACGGTTTTTTGAGGCACGAGCATAAAGCGATCTGTCCTTGAAACTCTGTCGTTTCCCACGTCAGAGCCTTTTATTAATGGGTAGACAAAATCGCGCTCAATGTCTACTAGTTCATCCAGTCCATTGAATAATTTTCCATCTTTCTCCACCAACTCCATGATTTCAGAACAGTCATGTTTGATTCCAGAGCGCCATTTTTCATCGGAACTTCCCAGTAAATAATTGAGTCTTTCGAAAGTATCCAAATCTTTTACAGTCAATCCGCTACGATGACCAACGCGGTAATGAGTTGTGCCCCATAACGAATCAAAAACTTCATAATCGTAATTATGCGAGGATGGGTCAAAACGACAATAAAGCAGGCAGGCATCCACTGCCGCGCCGAAATATTTCATGGCATCAATGCCGTAAATTGCAGAATAAGCTAGACCCGAATTTGTTTTATAGAGATGACTTAGGAATTTTCTGGCTACAGATGTTTTGACCAGCATTGCAAGATGGCCTCGGCGGCTTTGAAACCACTCGGAAACTTTGATAAGCATGAACTCTGAGATATCAAAATTGCTTTTTCCAGTCATGGCATCAAAACCGCTATGGTTTTGGAGGTTTGTTTTATTGGGTAAGTTCAAACCGCCAATCATGCCCTGTGTTGAATTTGTAACCCAGGGAAAATTTCCCAAAACAAGAATTTCTCCCTCCAGGTCTGTCAACAACTCATTCCAACCAAACTTGAAAAAATCACCTTCTCTTAAGTCAAGGCGTTCTGAAAGAGGAAAGGATTTGCTTTTGACGCTTAGTTGAGATAAGTATTCGGGATTAACTTCAACCCCAATGATTTTTCCTGCTTCAGTAAATATTGTGGTTGCAGACTCCAGAAATGTTCCAAGACCGCAGGTCGGCTCAATGACGCAATCTGGTGAAATACCAACTTCCACCAGTTTTTGGCAAACTAAATCTGACAATTCTTTGGGTGTTTGAAAATCTCCGTATTCAATTTTCTTGTTTCTCTCAATGGTAGTGTTCATAAATTTGCTCGATAAACCAGAACAATTCCTTCTTCTTGACCTGCGCGCTCAATTGCTCTTGAATATTGTAGCCGCCATTGCAGAGCATTCGAAATCGTCAGAACGCCCATCTTTGGCGGGTTGGACATAATTTCATCGGCAAGTTTTTCTGCCTCTTCTTCGTTTACTGAAAGGAATTTGTCCGACATAAAAGCAATCAAGTCAGCTTTGTTGCCTTCGTTTGACAAAATATTTGTCAAACCTTTTGTCATCTGGAAATCAGCAGTTCTATCACTGTTCACAAAAAGAGTGTGCAAAATATTCAAGGCCGCTGTTTTCGATTTGGCATTGTCAGTCTTTTCATACACAAACACCAAAAGCGAGTATCCCAGACCATAAATTTTCTGCCGCGCCGATTTGAAGGGAGAGGATGATTGTGGCTGGTTAATGCTTGTCACTTTCATGTCCACTTGTAACCCTGGGAAATCTATTCCACTTGCCGAATTTCCTTCCTCAAAATCGTACCTTTCGCGCAGAAAGTTTTTGAATTTATGCTCCAAATAAGTACCAACTGCTTTTCCGTCAGTAATCCCAAACAAACTTTTTTCTTTGTGGCGCGATTCAAGATGTGAAAAATTCTGCGCTTCTTTTTTCAAATTTCCGAGTGTTAATTTGGGCATTGTAAACTCAAAATTGATTACTTACTTCACTGCCTCACGGACATCTTTGATAATGTCATCCGTGGATGCGCCCGGACCGTAAATGCCGGTAATGCCCATTTCTTTCAGACGCGGCATATCTTCATCGGGGACAATGCCGCCGATGAAAACCTTGACGTTATCCTGCCCGTTGGCTTTGAGCAACTCCATGATGCGCGGGGCGAGCGCCATGTGCGCGCCTGAGAGGATGGATAGACCGACCACATCCACATCTTCCTGCAATGCGGCTTCGGCGATCATTTCGGGGGTTTGGCGCAAGCCGGTGTAAATCACTTCCATGCCGGCGTCGCGTAACGCGCGTGCGACAACTTTGGCGCCGCGGTCATGTCCATCCAAGCCCGGTTTGGCAACAAGTACACGGATTTTTCTTTCTGTCATCGCTCCTCCGCGAAGTTTTGATGCGGTGATTATACTATGACGATGGAGGGATAAAACGCATGAGAATTGTCTGTTACTTCGCAATGTCTTTGAAATTTATGGCCCACATTCTTGAGTTTGGTCGTGTATGAAATATGCTATACTTTGCCCATGCAATCAAAAATGACTTGGTCTCAGTGGGCTGAATCCTTGCGGCGACTCAAGTTGGACGGACTTGTTGCCTGGTTTCTTGAAGCAGGCGCCCCATTGACTGTGCTCGGGGCACAGGTGATCTACATGACCCAGCCTTTTGTTGGCGGGAAAGAATCAAACGAGTTGGCGCGCATGCTTGAAGAAGAGAATGAAACATCAGCCTTTGCGCGTTATTTGCGCGGTGAGGTCTCCTTATGATTGCCTTTGGCATTCCTGTTTTCGCGGCGGCGCTTTTGCTCGTCCTCACTTTGTGGCGGCGAAGATCACCAGCCGCGTTGCGCCGCATTGACGCGTATGACCGCCTAAACCGCGAAGTGGGGCTTGCAGTCGAAAATGGCAAGCGTTTGCACATCTCACTCGGACGCGGCAACCTGTTTACCTCACGCGGCGGCTCGGCATTGGCGGGGCTTGCCATGTTGCGAAAAATTGCGGAAAGAACATCTATCAGTGATCGCCCGCCGATTGTTACGTCTGGTGACGCCGCGCTGACCATTCTTTCGCAGGACACATCCAAATCAGGCTATCGCGCGGCTGGAGCGGAGGAACAATTCCGCGTCAGCGCGGGACGGATGACTGGTCTCTCACCCTTTGCCTACGCGGCGGGGACGATTCCCGTCGCGCGCGATGAAAACGTCTCAGCGAATATTTTGATCGGCGATCTCGGCGCCGAGTCCGCGCTTGTGGCTGAAGCCGCAGACCGCCAGGATTCAAGCCTGATCGCGGCGAGCGATAATCTCTCTGCCCAGTCAATTTTTTATGCGTCTGCGCAAGACCCGTTGATCGGCGAGGAGTTATTTGCGGCGGGTGCATACGTCGGCGCGGGCGCATCTCACGAAGCAAGTTTACAAGCGCAGGATGTGTTGCGCTGGCTCGTGATTCTTGCGATCCTTGGCGGCGCGGCGTTGAAATTCATTGGGTTTAATTTCTAATGCGAGTTTTTACCGCGGCATTTGCCATTGCCTCCGGGTTGATCGTATTGTTGGGATATTTCTTCCCCATACAACCCCTGAGTCAGTTGAGGTTGGTCCTCACAGACTGGGCGATCGTCATTGCAGGTTTTTCTGTGTTGATCGGTATCTTCAACCTTATCGCAGTGCAAATGGAAAAGATCCGCACGCGTCAAAAAGGAAGCGCATACGGGGCGCTGCTGGTTGTATCTCTCATCTTCACATTTGGCATTGGCTTGTTGCTGGGACCCGAAGACCCATTCATGCGACTGGCTGTGGACGCAGTCATCGTGCCCGTGGAAGCCGCGCTGATGGCAATTCTTGCCGTGACCCTGATCTACGCAAGTATTCGCCTCCTGCGTCGCCGCGTGGATTTGATGTCTGTGCTATTTTTGCTGGTGGCTGTCCTCTTTTTGCTGGCGATCATGCCAACGCCGTTCGGTCCTATACCGGGAGATCAACTCATTATTGATGTGGCTGGTATGTTCTCACGAGGCGGCGCGCGCGGCTTGTTGATCGGAATTGCGTTGGGAACATTGCTCACAGGCTTGCGTGTGTTGTTCGGGATTGATCGTCCGTATGGGGGCAATTAACGATGGCGGACATTCGTTGCCCAAGTTGTGGAAAAAACAACCCGGATTTTCTGGAGGTCTGTCAGTTTTGCCAGACTCCATTGAAGCCTGAGTCCATGCTGCATATTGGCGAAAGCCCGGTGAAGAAAAACACCGGCGAGCTTGAGCCGATCCTTCCGCAGTGGCTGAAGGATGTGCGCCAGCAGGGCAGGGATTCAGTGGAGGAAGATGCCGCAGAAGAAGCCGCCAGGCCCAAAGTCCAGAAAATTGAAGCGCCCGATCTTTTAGCGGGGCTTGCATCCCAGGCGCGAACAGAGGAAGATGAGATTCCAGACTGGCTCGCGAGTATTAATCCTGCAACCGAACCAAAATCTGTTTCCGCGCCTAGCCCTGGGTCTGAAATAGATTTTTTTGCGCAGTTTAACAAAAGTGAATCCGCGCCAGCCGCGCCTGTGAATAAACCCGTTCACGAAGATGTTCCAACGTGGATGTCTGGCGCGGTGGAGACTCCCCAAGCCGCTGAAGAAAAAGATGAATTGTCGGAATGGTTCATGAAGGCGTCGACTGAACCGAGCGCGCCTGTTGAAATTGAGTCGAATGAATTGGGTTGGATGAATAATGCCGACTCGCCTGCGTTAACTTTCAAAGAACCCGCAACTCCTGCTGAGAAAAAAGAGGATGAGGATCTAAGCTGGCTTCATTCACTTGAAGATTCATCGAAGCAGTCCTTCGATGTAACTCAGGGCAAGCCTTCTCCACCATCAACGCCTCAACCCGATTTGAATTTGATGCCCGCCGCCGATTCGCCGCAACCCTCTTCCAGGCAGGAAGATTTAAGTTGGTTGAATGAACTTGGCAGTGTCGAGGCGTTTGCGCCGGGTCAGCCTGCACAGGCACAGCCAGCCGCGCAAGAATCAGCCTCGCCGCAACCCATCACTCAAAAAGATGATCTGGATTGGTTGAACAACCTTGGCGGGCAGGCTGTCACTCCATTCGAAGAAAAGCCAGCGCAGGGCGAACTGGGTTGGTTGAAAAATCTCGAAGAGCAACAGGGCATCGAAACGGCATCCTCTCCTGTGTCTCCGTTTACGCCGCGGCGCACGGGTCCGCTCGATGGGGAATCGAATGAAGACTCCATGCCTGATTGGTTGAAGAGCGCGACGGAAGAACCTTCGATGCCGCCCCCCGGCGCGCTGTCTGAATGGTTCCGCGAATCATCCTCCAAAGAAGTTGCAACGCCTCGATTCGACGATGCTCAACGCTTCGATGAACTCAGCGCATCGACTCAGGGCAAGCCTGCTTCTGATGAATCGAATGTTTTCGCGCCTGCAAGCGACTCCGCGTCTCTGTCGAGCCAGGATGTTGATTCGTTATTTTCCGTGGATATGCCTGACTGGCTCGCGCGACCCGAACCCGGCGCGGAGGATGCAACAGGTCAAAAAGCAAATATACAAAGCGATGACTCCCTCGCTCCCGTTGATTTACCCTCCTGGGTGCAGGCAATGCGCCCCGTTGAATCAGTCATTGAGGGAACGCCAAGTATTGAGAACCAGCCCACAGAAAAGGAAGGTCCGCTGGCAGGGTTGCGCGGTGTGATTCCCGTTGCGCCCATCGGTTCATCCCGCAGACCCAAGGCAATTTCGCTGAAATTGCAGGCATCCGATGAACAGCAGGCCGGCGCGGCATTATTGGAAAGAATCCTTGCGAGCGAAACAAACCCGCGCCCGCTTGTTACTTCCGCATTTGTTACCTCCCAGCGAGTCTTGCGTTGGGCGATCACCGGTTTGTTCATCGTTGTTCTCGGCGCGATGATTTTCCTTCGCACGCAAAACATGCCAGTTTCTGCTGCTCTGCCAAACGAGGTAAGCGCCGCGTCGAGCGCCGTTGCAAACCTGCCTCAAAATTCGGCGGTGCTGACGATCATTGACTATGAACCCGCGCTTGCCGGTGAAATGGAAGCCGTGAGCGGACCACTGCTGGATCAACTCGTCTTGTTGACACATCCGCAATTGACATTCCTCTCCACATCCCCGAACGGATCGGCATTGGTTGAACGGCTTCTGACAAATACTAAAATCAACCAGCCCGCGCCCAATGGACTCGATTACAAAGCCGGTCAGAATTATTTCAATTTAGGTTTCCTGCCCGGCGGCTCCTCCGGCGTTTTGGAATTTGTCCAGTCTCCAAAGTCTGCGATGCCATCAGCGGGTGTGAATAATCTTTCGGAGTATGCGGCGGTGATCCTGTTGACCGATCATGCAGAATCCGGCCGCGCGTGGGTCGAGCAGTTGTCTTCTCAAAAACAAATTGATCCGTCTCTATCCAATCAACCTTTGCTTGTGGCGGCAAGCGCACAGGCAGGTCCATTGCTTCAACCGTATGTATCTTCCCGCCAGATCACCGGCATGGTCAGCGGGCTTTCGGATGCGGTGAGGTATGAGTTCGTCAACAACAGCAGGCCGGGAATCGCGCGCGCGTATTGGGATTCATTCGGCGTTGGGTTGTTAATGGCGATTGCGTTGATCACGATCGGCAGTTTGTGGAGCCTGTTCACGGGCATCCGTGCGCGGCGCGCAGAAGCGGAATTGGGATAAGACTCATGTCGTTTGAATTCCTCTCCGCCGTTGCCGGCCTGGTCCTTACGCTGATGATCTTTAGTTATCTTATTGGTGATAGCCCTTTATTCCGCATCGCTGTGTACCTCTTCATCGGTGTTGCCTCCGGCTATGCCGCAACGGTTGTATGGCATTATGTGCTCATGCCAAAATTATTCCAGCCCTTGCAAACAGGCGACGCAAACCAATTATTATTTGCACTCATTCCATTAATTCTTTGTATTTCCCTGCTCACAAAGCTTTCCCCGCGCATTTCGTGGATTGGGAATATTGCCATGGCGATCCTGGTGGGTGTGGGCGCGGCGGCGGCTGTCGGCGGGGCAGTGCTTGGGACTTTGATCCCCCAGGTTCAGGCTTCGATGGATGCGCTTGACTTTCGTTCCGCCGCGAGTGGTCCTGAAGCGTTGTTCAAGTTGATCGAAGGCGTCGTCATGCTCGCGGGGACCGTCTTCACGCTTGGATATTTCCAATTCAGCGCGGGGCGCGCGCCGGATGGAACGCCAAAACGGAACGTCATCTTGGAAGGCATCGCGTGGATCGGGCGCATCTTTATTGCCATCACATTCGGTGTGCTTTTTGCCGGAGTATACATGGCCGCTCTCACTGCCATGATCGAACGATTAACTTCGATCATTAATTTCATTCGACAATTGATTGGGTTCTAGCGTATGCCTGCATCCCTGGTTCAAAACGAATCTATTCTGGGAATTGACGTCGGCGCGACGGTGACGCGCGCGGCGCTCTTCGATGTCGTCGAAGGGCAGTATCGTTTTGTTGCCGCGGGGCAGGCTCCCTCCACCGCAGAAGCGCCGTTCAAGAATATCGGGCTTGGCGTTCGTGAAGCGATCACGAATTTGCAGAATGTCACAGGCGCCACCCTGCTCGGACCAAACGATAATAATTTGATCTTACCCTCACAGCCGGATGGTTCAGGGGTGGATGCGGTTGCAGCCACAATTTCAGCGGGGCCTGCTGTGCGAACGGTTGTTGTGGGTTTACTTCCGGATGTCTCATTGCAAAGCGCGCGCAGGCTGGCAGAATCGACATACAGCCGAATCGTGGAAACGCTCGATCTCTCTGACCATCGCAAAGCAGACCAGCAAATGGATAGCATCGTTCGTTCACGCCCTGACCTTGTTCTTCTTACCGGCGGAACGGATGGCGGCGCGACGCGCTCGATACAGAAAATGCTGGAGGCGGTCGGCTTGGCATGTTATTTGATGCCCGAAGAAAAACGCCCGATGGTGTTGTACGCGGGCAACCAAAAACTCGCAGGTGAAGTTCAGGAGTTGCTTGGCGGTCACGCAGGCAAACTGGAGATCAGTTACAACGTCCGCCCTTCGCTTGAAACGGAAGACCTCGCGCCTGCGAGCCATGAACTTGCATCGCTTATGGTGAAACTTCGTCAGCGGCAGATCAAGGGTGTGGACGAACTCAATCTGTGGGCGGCGGGAAACCTTCTGCCCACCGCGTACGCGCAGGGACGGATGATCCGCTTCCTCAGCAAGTTGTACGAATCGACGCGCGGGTTGCTATGCGTGAATCTCGGCGCATCTGCCACGATGGTTGCCGCGGGGTTCGCAGGTGAGTCGACGCTCGGTGTGTATCCTCAATTTGGGTTGGGCGAAAATCTCTCTGGGTTGCTGCAACATACCGAGATCGAAGAGATCATGCGCTGGGTGCCGCTCGATATTTCGTCGAACAATGTGCGCGAATTTCTTTTCCAGAAATCGTTGTACCCCTCCGCCATTCCCGCGACGAAGGACGAGCAAGTCATCATGCAGGCAATTGCACGGCAGGTTTTGTATCTCGCGGTGCGCACTGTGCAAAAGGATTTCCCCGCCGGCGCGCGACCCGCGCAAACTGATTTGATGCCGAAACTTGATTTGATTCTGGCGGGCGGCGGTGTGGTGAGTGAAGGCGCATCACTGGGGCAGCGTCTTTTGTTGTTGCTCGATGCAATCCAGCCGGTTGGCATTCTGCCCATTTTGCTCGATCAGAATAATTTACTGCCATTGCTTGGAGCCGCGGCTTCCCGCAATCATTACCTGCCTGTGCAGGTGATCGAATCCGGCGCGTTCATTGGGCTGGGGACGGTCGTCTCGGTGATGGCTTCCGCGAATTATGGCGACCAGGTTCTGCGCGCAAAATTGACTTATGAAGACGGGACGGAAGCGCGCGCGGAAGTTAAATTTGGCGGGCTGGAAATTTTGCCTCTGCCCAGCGGGCAGACGGGACGCCTCAGCTTGCAACCGCTTCATCGCGCAGACGCAGGTTTGGGTCCGGGAAGAAGCGGCGCTGTCCCCGTGACGGGCGGCGCGATGGGAGTCGTCATAGATGCGCGCGGACGTCCGCTTCAACTTCCATCTGATCCTGTTCGCCGGCGTGAACTCATGAAGAGATGGTCTTACACGGTGGGAGGTTAAGATGCTCGCGCCTGTGTTGCATGTATTACCGCTTACAACGATTGTGCGTGAACGAACCCTGCCTGTTGCGGGCAAGGTGAGCGCGCATATGAACCAGCGCGTCAGCCCGACGGATGTGATCGCCGAGGCAAATTTTGCGCGCGAACATGTTTTGCTGGATGTGGCGCGCACGTTTAATATCACGGCAAATGCCGCAGACAAGTTGATCCGCGTGAAAGCCGGCGACCGATTAATGGTGGGCGCGCTGGTAGCAGAGGGCAGCGGTATTTTCTCGCGGGCGATCAAAGCGCCGCGCGCGGGACGTGTGATGGTTTCTGGCGGCGGACAGGTGTTGATGGAAGTGGGCGACGCGCGGATTGAATTGCGCGCGGGCTTGCCCGGTGTGGTGACGCAAGTGATCGCTGAACGCGGCGTGGTGATTCGCACCGCGGGCGCGTTGATCCAGGGTGTGTGGGGGAACGGGCGCATTGACAACGGTTTGATGGTGAGCCTGATCGAAAAGCCCGACGATGTGTTGACCGCGGACCGCCTCGACGTGAGCCTGCGCGGGTCTGTCATCCTTGGCGGGCACGTGCGCGATGCCGATACATTGCGCGCCGCGGCGGAACTACCCGTGCGCGGGTTGATCCTTTCAAGTTTATATTCGCCGTTGATCGCAAACGCATACCAGATGAAGTATCCCATTTTAGCGCTGGAGGGATTCGGCGCGATGCCAATGAACTCCGCCGCCTTCAAACTGCTGACAACCAACAATAAACGCGAAGCCACGGTGAACGCCGAACATTTTGATCGGTACAACGGCAACCGCCCTGAGGTGATCATTCCCCTGCCGGTTTCATCGGAACCCGAAGAGCCGGGTATGTATGAAACTTTTGCGGTTGGGCAAACCATCCGTATGCGCCGCCCGCCCAATGCGGGGATGATCGGAACGATATCCAACCTGCGCCCGGGACTCAGTGAATTGCCCAGCGGCTTGCGCGCCGTCGCGGCGGATGTGAAGCTGGAAAACGGTGAGAGCGTGATCGTGCCTTTGGTAAACTTGGAAGTTGTGGGATAATATATTTTAAGTATGTCACCCTGAGCCCTTTGGCTTTGCTCAGGATAAACTCCGCGAAGGGTCTTTACTTAAAATAACAGGAGATTCTTCGTGGGGCCTCGGCGCCACTCAGAATGACATAAGTAGATGAGGAGAGTGAACGATGACAGCATTTGACAGCGATGACGTAACGTATGACGATAACCCGCCGGAGGAATCAAACAACCGCACGTTCCTGTTTGTGGCTGGCGGCTTGGGGTTGCTTGTTTTGCTCGCGATCCTTTGCCTTGTTGGATATTTATTATTCTTCTCGGGTAATGCCAGTCAATCCGCCGAGGAGACTGCACAGGCGCAAGCCACGCAACAAGCCGCCACCATCCAGGCGGGATTAACGCAGACTGCCATCGCCCAAGCCCTCACCTCCACAGCCGGAGCAACGTCCACGATTCCTCCCACGAGTACGCCTGTCATTGCCCAAGCGACCGGGAGTCTTACATCCACGCCGAACCCTGCCACTGCCACCGTCGGCGCGGCGTTCACGCAAATTGCCAACTCCACGCAGACGATCATCCCCACCTCCACTGCGTTGCCGAATACCGGCTTCGCAGATGATGTTGGAATTCCGGGCATGTTTCTGATGGCGCTCGCGTTGGTGGTTGTGATATTCCTGGTAAGAAGGTTGAGAGCAGTTCCAGCGAGATAAAGTTTCTTTTTGAAATGAATGGACCCTAAAGATGAATAGTCTTTGGGGTCTAATTATTTTTTTAATTGCATGTCAATTTCTTTGTGTTCTATTTTTTACCTTGAAGAATCTTTTCTGTCTCGATTAAGTTGTTCTGTTGGGCAAATCCAATAGCTGACAGTCCATGTTTGCCTTTGATGGTTGGATCGGCGCCCTTGCTAAGCAAATATTTAACAATATCGTTATGCCCATGCTGGGCAGCAAACATGATGGATGTTGAACCGTCATTTGCAGATTCGTTGATTTTTGCGTCGCGTTCAACAAGAAATTCCGCGCAGGAGAATTTTCCCGCGTTACATGCAAACATTAACGCTGTATATCCCGAAGAATCCTTTTGGTCAATTGCAACTTTCTTTTCTAACAACAGTTTCAATATTCTTGGTTGACCACTATATGCCGCTCCCATTAACGGGGTGCGTCCGCTGGAATCGGGTGCGTTGGGGTTCTTGTTGGTGTCAAGTAACTCGATCACTTTTGCTTCATCTCCGGTGGTTGCTGCATGAATGAATTCCTGAACGGTTCTTTGAATTTTTTCGTCTATGAGCCTTGCCTGTGAGATGATTTCATGGGCTTTGTAATAAAGCAGAGACAGCGGCGAACGATTTTTTACGAGATCTTTCTCTTTAGCTGTTGCAGTCGAGATTCCATCTTTGGTGACAAAGTAAAAGGTAGTATATCCTTTTGATGGAAGATGGAAATCTGACGTGGGTGTTGATTTGGAAAGGAACTGATTTGCGAATGACAAGAAATCAATACATGCCTTTCGTGGTTCTTCATGTTCTCCGAGCCCAATCATTCCTCCGCCATTGCTAAAATAAAGGCTTGCCGATCCGTCCGCAACAGTTACTAAAGAGGCAACGGCTTCATCGTATCCTGTTTCCATCAAAACTCCGATTATTGGTATGGTGGGATCCAGTAAAGTTGTCACTTGATCTTGGGTTAGTGAAAGGAATTGATTTCTCAAGCCAAGGTAGATTTCAGCCGGCTCATATTCTTTCTTCTTTCCGAAGAGGTTAAAAGTTCCCATGTCAATTTCCTATGAGGATATTTGCTCGATGTTACACCACGCTCTTTGCCAGCTGCTCGCCGTATCCCAGCAACGCCTTCACCATCTGCTGCGTGCGTCCCTCGGCATACACGCGCAAAATTTCATGTATCACTCTTGCTCCAGAAATTGGGCTGGCGGCAGGACGGGAATTCCATGAAATGGGTTTAAAACCTGCAAATCTTTATCCCCGCTTACGATGTAATTTGCATTCCCGCTGATTGCAAGCGAAAGGAATTTGTCGTCGCGGGGATCTCGGCATGCTTTCACATTTTCCGTGATCTGCACAAGCTCTGCATCTCGAAGTAATGCCGCCAGAAATTCCACCCGAAGGGCTTCCGTAACATATTTCTCGAATTCGTCGCGTCGAAAAACGTCATTCAACTCTTCGATCACTTCTTCTGAAACCAGCAATATACCTTCTCTTTTTGCCTTATCAAATGCCTGGCGCGGCTTTGACTTTGGCACGAGAACGGCGCTCAAGATTGCGTTTGTGTCGAAAACAAATCTACCTGGCATCGAGCATGGCTTGCAATTTTTCTTCCGTTAATCCAAGCGCCTCTGCTCTTTCCCCAATTTCATCCATGATAGCCTCGAGTGTACGCGCGGAATCGGCGAATTCGCGCAACAGGATCGAAAACAAAAGGCGGATCTTTGCCTGCTCTTTAGGAGGCGTGTCCTTGTAAATTTTTGCCGCGTCAGAATCCAGCTGAACAGTAATACTTGAAAGTGTCATGTTTACCTTTCTTGTCTGTCGCCAAGTATAACACCGCTATTTAATCACTACACCACGTTCTTCGCCACCTGCTCGCCGTATCCCAGCAATGCTTTCACCATCTCCTGTGTGCGTCCCTCGGCGTACACGCGCAGGACGGGTTCTGTCCCTGATGGGCGGATCAACAGCCAAGAATCATCGGACATGATGTATTTGACCCCATCGCGCTGACTGATCTCGGATACCTTCTCGCCTCCGATCTCAGCTGGGGCTTGCTTCGTCAGAAATTCCGTCATCTCCGCCTTGGCAACGGGATGGCTCAAGCGTAAGTCGGTGCGTTCGTAGAACGCAGGACCGACATCAACAAGCAAATCCTCCACTAAGCCTTGAAGCGTCTTGCCAGATTGCGCGATCATCTCCACGAGCAACAATCCCATGATCGGACCGTCGCCTTCGGGGATATGTCCCTTGAACGAGATACCGCCCGATTCTTCGCCGCCGATCAACACATCTTCCTGCATCATGTAATCGGCGATGTGATTGAAGCCCACAGGGGTTTCATACAACTTCAAACTGTAGCGTTTTGCCAGACGGTCAATCATGCGCGTGGTGGAAACAGTTCTCACAACGGCGCCAGTCATTCCACGTTTTTCTACAAGATACTTCAACGAGAGCGCCATGATCTTGTGCGGGTCAACGAACGCGCCGCGTTCGTCCATTGCGCCGATGCGGTCTGCGTCGCCATCGGTCACGACGCCGAAGTTGCCCATCCCTGAACTGACAGCGGACGCCAGCGCGCCGAGATTCTTTGCGATGGGTTCAGGGTGTACGCCGCCAAAGCCGGGATTCATTTCCCCGCGAATTTCTGCGATCTCACAGCCTGTGCCTTGCAGAAACGATTTAATAACGCCGCGCCCCGAGCCGTACATAGCATCCACAACAAAACGCTGGGGGTTATCGGCGATGATGTCTGTGTTGATCAATGTTCTCAAGTGATCGAAATATACAGGAAGAGGATTGAACTTTTGAATTAAGCCCGCTTCGCGCGCTTTTTTGAAATCCATCAGGTTGGGACCACGCGCCTGCTCTTCGTTGTCATTGATGTACACTTCCACGCGTCGGCATTGTTCGGGCAGGGCAGAGCCGCCGAACGCGCCCTTGAGCTTGACTCCGTTGTAGCGCGGCGCGTTGTGCGATGCCGTGATCATTACGCCCGCAATCGCGCGTTGATTTTTCACCGCGTATGAA
>Ga0247727_10001827_pt1 | contig 49476 bp, 72 predicted proteins | sample WisWelCaveWW1625_FD_202498 | JGI IMG/M metagenome (GOLD analysis project Ga0247727, IMG submission 202498) | Biofilm microbial communities from Wishing Well Cave, Virginia, United States - WW16-25 | ecosystem: Environmental > Aquatic > Deep subsurface > Groundwater > Cave microbial mat | place...
CCCGTCGGAGCCATCGCTCTCCGAGTTCGGCAGCGAGGTGGACGGCGAGGACCTGAGACTCATCTGCGAGGCAAGCCGGTCGGCCGCTCGCAGCGTGAATCGCGCCAGCGTGGCGGATCCGTAGGACCTCCACCACCTCGCTGGCAGTAGCCCTTTTCCCAGGTCGTCGAGAACCTCGTCGATCTTGGCCACGGTCAGGGCCCCGGAGGACAAGGGCGAGCGCTCCTGCTGGTACTCGACGAGGAGGTCGAACAGGACGGCGATCTCGTCGGGCTGAAGGCGATGGAGCACCTCCCGTCCATCCTTCGCGAAGAGCGCGTCGGGTTGGTCGGGACAGACGAGGGACTTGGCAAGAATGAACGCCTTGCTCGCAAGCTCGATCGCCGAGCCGCCGAGCTCCCCGAGCTGCAGCTCGTCCACGCGCCAGGCGAGCCCCTCGAGGAACTTCTTCGCCTCGGAGATCGCAACCTGCTGGTCCATCGCCGAGGGCGCACGCAACGCCCAGCGCACGCCCTTGAAGCGCTCGCCGCACCCCTCGAACTCGAAGACCTTGTGCGGGATCGGTCCGCCGAAGAGCTTGGCGAGCCCGGACCCCGACAGGAATCGCTCCGTCTCGTGGTCGCTCACGTCACGCCTTCGAGTTTCCCGTGATGCTCCCAGCTCGCCCCGTTGGGGTCACCGATCTTGGAGCTGAGGTCGCCGCTGCGGATGTCCCCCTTGATGCGGTACCGCTTCCCGGCGATGACGTAGGTGAACTCGATCGTGGCCCGCGAGGCGATGGCCGCGATGAAGTCGAACTCCAGCCCGCCGCTCGCCTCGGAGGGGACCGCGCTGGTCACCGACGCCACGAACTTGAGGACGCCCGGCGTGTGACCCGCGTGACCGTCGGCGAGCGTGTTCACGTCCTGGTTGCCGCTCTCGGGCTTGATCGAGATGGACTCCGCCTGGCGGAGCACGCGCCCCCGGTACTCGATCGAGCCCGGTCCTGAGTAGAGAGTCATCGTTCAGCTCCTGTTCATCCGCCCGAGAGTTGCCGGACGTTGCCGCCGACGATGTGCACGCCCGGCATGGGCTCGCACGGGATCTCGCAGTCCACGCGACCCACGACCGTGGGGTGCTCGACGACCGCGAGGTTGGGGAGGTTCGCGTCCACGTCCCGAATCCACCCGTCCGCCTCCCTGGCCTTGCTGTACGCATAGATCAGGCTCTTGATCGCCTTCGGCGTGGTGACGTTCGATGCCTTGGGCACCGAGCCGTCCGCGCTGTCGCTCGCCAGCAGCGCGCCTGCCAGCTCGGTCGAGAGGAACGCCTGGAGACCGTCGGCGAATGCGTCGGTCACGGTGACGTTCGAGGAGTCGAGGACGGCGTAGTTGTTCACGCCGGACACCAGCGATCGGCTGGTAATCGAGCGGCAGATGGCAGCCTTGCCACCGGAGCCCGAGGGGATGAGCGGCGTGAGCCCGTTGGACAGGGCGCTCTGCTGCTCGGTCTGCGTCGGCCGGTCGGCCGGGAACCGCTGCGCGAGCACGCTCGCCATCTTCACCGAGTCGAGGTTCGCCGAGGGGGTGGTGGCCTCGCCGACCAGCACGCCGCCCGCGTTGCCATCACCGATGAGCCTCGCCGCGCCCATCTGCGCGGCGACCTCTTCGAGCGGCGTCGCTGTGGCGTGGTGCCAGACGATCTGGAGCCGGGATGCGTTGCGCCCCGTCGCCAGCGTCGTGCTCGTCGCGAGGGTTGCGTTCGTCGCGGCGATGGCTTGCTGCCGAAGCTGCGAAGCCACGCCCGCCTGGGCGTCGAGCTGGGTGACGACCGCGTCGAGCTGGGCAGCCACGCGGTGCGCGAGGGCGATCCGGTCGTACTTGCTCGCGTCGATCGCAGCGAGGACCGCCGTGAGGCTGTCGTCCGTCGCGCCCGCTGCGAGCGTGAACTCGGAGCCGATCGTGCCGTTCGCCGAGAGGATGCCTGTGGTCCCGAAGCCGCTCGATGTGCTCCCCGTGAGGATGCGCGTCGCGACCCCGCTCGGGTTCACGAAGAACGCATCGACGGCGAGGTCGTTGCCTCGGGGTCCGCTGCACTTCGCGGTGAGCGTGAGGACGCCCAGGGCGAACTGCGCGGTGACGGGGAGGTCGGCCTCGTCGAGCAGCGCATCGGCGCAGCTCGTCGCGATCACCGTGGGCGTGTCGCCCGAAGCGACCGAGACGTCGATCACCTTCCCGCCGATGAAGAACCGGATGCTGAACGCTCCGGTCGCCGTCGTCGCGAAGGTGTAGACCGCCGCTGCCTTCGTCCCCGCCTCGGCCGAAGAGATGCCTTCGAGCGTCGCATCGGGGTACTGCTTGAACGCAGCGACCGCCATCCGGTGCAGCTCCGAGCCGCGCCCGAACAGCGTGGCCGCGTCGTCTGGCGAGGGAATGACGATCGGGGAAGCGTCGCCCTGCGTTCCGGCTGTGACCGTGAACGAGGGCGCGGCACCCGAGAGGTTGCTCGTGATCTTGTTGCCGACGAGCAGGAGCTTCTTGCTCGCCTCGCCCGCGCTGGCTCCGGGGCCGCCGAGAACGACGGCGAGATGGACCTGGGGGACCTTCGCGGAGGCCGCGAGCCCAACAACGTTGATTCCCATCAGGCGTTCTCCTTCACGGTCTCGATGTCCCCGCCGCGCAGAGCGCGGTGGTAGTAGGAGGTCTCGGGCACGTCCTCTCCGTCGGGCATGACCTCGTGGGTCACCGTCGTGCGGTCCTCCGATCGAACGCGCGACCGCGCGACGTACCGACCCGGGACGACGGTCCCGTCCTTGTCAGCCCAGGGCAGCATGCGCCCCTCGACGGCTTTCACTCTCATCATGGAATCACCTGTATTTGGGCAGCGGGGTTGGGCTCGGGGTCCGAGCCGCTTTCGAGGTTGATGTCGGCGTTCACGGCGAGGGGGCTCTCGCCCACGTCGGTGGTGTCCGCGGCGTCGTTGAAGTGCTTCGTGTCGAACAGCAACGTCGCGATGTACCGGCCAGGCTTGTGCTCGTCGGGCCGATCGCCCGCGTACTTCACGCGGGTGTTGATCGCGATCCCCGACGCCTCGAAGCCGTCGAGCCTCGCCAGAACGGCATCGGCCAGGGCCATCAACCCGGTGTTCTCGGTCGTGAGCACCGGGGCCATCTCGCGCAGGTCCCGCACGAGGATCCTCACGCGCCACCGAGTGCGGATCGCCGTGCGGGAGGACGAGCCCACGAGCGTCGAGACCGACTCCGCGGTCGGGGCGCTCGACTCCCGCGCGAGGAGGACCGCGTTGCCGGTCGTCATCGCCTGCTGTTCGAGCTTGCCTCGGACGCTCAGGTCTCCGATGACCCACGCCACCGCATCGACGTAGCCCGGTGGGGCCGCGCTCGTGAGCAGCCCCTGCAAGCGCGTGAGCAGGGCGTTGCCGATCATACGCCAGCCCACGGCTACGCCCGATCCGCCGCTCGCTGCATCGCCTTCTCGATCTCGTCCACGATCCGTCCCTCCGCGCGCTCCGCTGCGGGAGCGAGGAACGCGAACGCCTCGCGGCGCTCGACGTACTCGCCGTACTCGGTGTCGCCGAGGACCTCCGCGACGACCTCGCCGTCGCTCGCGCGCCCCGAGACCGAGCCCGCGACGGTGCGCTGCTCGAGGTCTCCGGTGCGGTTGGTGTACGGATGCGAGCCCGCGGCGTCTTCGGCCACAGCCTCGGCGGCGCGGTGCATTCCGTCCGCGAGTTCGCTGTCGAGATTCGCCGTGAGGGTGGCGAGCGCCTCGGTGAGGCCGTGGATGCGGACGTCGGTGATCATTCGTCGTCGCCCGCGGTGTCGTCGTGCCAGCCCAGCGCGGTCCGCGAGGACACGCGCGGCTGGACGGTGGCCGCGGGCGAGGAGCCAATGAGGCTCACCAGGCCCGCGGCGATCTTGTCGGCCCAGGCTTCGAGCGCCTCGGACCTCTTTTCGTAGGAGCTTCCCTCCGCTGCGGAGTCGAAGCGCTTGAGACGCAGGAGGCTGAACGCCGCCCTCTCGCACACGCACTGGGTCACCTCGAGGGTGACCGACGAGAGCGGGAGGGAGGCGTTCGGGTACCTCGCGGCGATCTTGCCGTCGAGCCACGCCGCCGCCGCGTCCAGGTGAGCCTGCGCGTGCCCGGCCCCGAGCGTCGCGGTGACGGTCGAGTCCAGGCCGAACTGCTCGAGCTGGGCGGTGGTGGCGTAGTTGTTGGCCATGATCGCTCAGGGACGGATCAGGCCGTGCACTTGGCTGCGAGCCAGAACGGCCCGTAGCCCGCGCTGCCCCGAGCCCGGACGCCGTACAGAGCCTCGTCGTCCTTGAACGCGTGCTCGCTGCCCTCGGTGAGCTGCGAGAACATCGGGGCCTTGCGCTCCGCGAAGACCATCGGCTTCACCGACCGGCTCACGTCCATCATGTACCAGGTGGTGTCCGACCCACCGGCGGCGGCGCTCAGGTCGTGGCAGACCATGACCTTCGCCGTGCCCTGCAGGACGTTGTCGATCGCCGCCGAGCCGGTCCCGTTCTTCAGGATCAGCCCGGACATCACGATCTCCTTCGCCGTTCGCTCGAGGGCCGGAGGCACCACGAGCAGACCAGGCATCACCCGGAGGGATTTGCCGTCCTCGCCGACGTAGTCCGCCATCGCCGAGCGCACCGCGTTGTAGTTGTCCGCGGTGAGCGCCGTGGCGGCGAACAGGTTGTCGACCGTGTTGCCGTTGAGGCTGTGGTTGTTCGCGAAGAACGCGAGGCCGTCGTATCCGAGGTCCGTCGAGCCCGCGAGCAGCGCCGCGAAGATCAGGTCGTCTCGCCACAGCGCGGCCTGGTCACCGAGCTGCGCGATCATCGCGCGGTGGAAGCCGAGCTGGTCGTCCTCGAAGTCCTCCATCGGGACCCCGTAGGTAAGCTCGTACTTCTCGGCGTCGATCGAGTACGTGTACACGCCGCCCGAGCGGGCGATGCGCTCGCCCTCCCACTTGCGCATCTTGGCGAGGCGCGAGTGGATGGGGAGCTTGAGCGTGCGATTGTTCATCGGCACGCGGGTGGTGAACGCGTCGGAGACCGGCGTGATGGTCTTGTACGCGTCCATGAAGATGCGGGAGAACGCCACCTCGGCGGCCGAGATGTCACCCGCGAGCTGTGCAGGAAGGCTCATGTGTCAGGCTCCTGGGATCGCGGGTCAGGCCGCGGTGGTGGGGATCGCACCCATCGGGTGCACTTGGATGGAGTGCTGGGTGTCGAGCGCCCCCAGCGTGAGGGCGCGGCCCATCACGAACGACCCGATCAGCGGGTCCACTGCGGCGCCCGCGTCGCTGGTATCGGTCCTCCCGGCGACCGCAGTCTTGCTCTTGCCCGCACTGGTCGTGGCGACCAGGGCTCCAGGGTTGACCGCAGCCGAGCCGATGACCCGCGAGGGTCCGAGAACCCGCACGACAGCGATCGCGCCGGAGGCGGGGGTGTTCTGGAGGACGCCGACCACGTCTTCACCCGCGGCGCTCGCGATGACGACGTCGCCGTTGGTGTCCATCTTCACGAAGAGGAACTGCGAACTGCTCAGGTCGCCAGCGGCCTCGAGCAGGAGGTCCTTGACCATCGGGTCCGCGTCGCCGCCGACCTCGACGTAGATCACCGAGCTCTCTACCCGGATGACCCGACCCGCGTAGGGACGCACGCCGTTGGCGCTGGTCCGCGAGACGGTCTGGTCGTCCACGACGTAGCAGGGCTCGCCCACGTCCGCGATCGTGATGGCGTCGTCGCCCGCGGAGTTCACGAAGCCGAACGCGCCGCGCTCGACGCGAAGCGTCTTCGCTCCGGCCGCTCCGGCGTTCGCCTTGCCCTCGGTCGCCACGCCGATCACCTTGCGGATGAGCGACGCGGTACCGGGGAACCCGTAGCCGCTCTGGTCGAGCGAGACGAAGGTCCCGCGGTAGAACGTGGTCGAGGCCCCCATCGGGATCTCGAGGTCGTCAGGGATCGCCTCCGCGCCGTAGCGCGAGAGGATCCGGTCAGCTGCTGCTGCGGTCATGGATCAGCCCTCCTCGTGGTTGGTGTTCTGGCCACGCCGGGACTTCTCCTCGGCGTACTCCTCGGGGGTGAGCCCGAGCGACTTGCAGACTCGGGCCTCCGAGACCGTGAGCCCGTTCGCCGGACCCTTCGCGACCGACGGCGCGGTCTTCACGATCACAGGGAGCATCTCGAGGAAGCCCGCCATGAACTCAGGGTCGGACTTCGCCTTCGCGATCGTCGCGTCCTTGGCCGCGGGGGTGATCTTCCCGTCGCGGATAGCCTTCTCGACCATCTCCGTCGCCTTGCGCTCGCGCTCGGCGGCGCGGATGTCCGCGAGCTCGCGGCCGTCCTTCTCGGCCTGAACGGCCACCGCCTGAAGACCCTGGATCTTGCCCAGGGCCTCGGGCGCGCTCTTCGCGTTCAGCGCCGCGAGGATCTTCCCCGCCGCGTCCGCCGCGTCCTTCTCGGTGCTCCCGTCGGGGAGCCCGAGCGCCTTCATCACTTCGATCATGCTCGATGCTTCCTTCGCCGGAGTGACCGGCTGTGACCGCGCTGCGCCCGCGGCGCGAACTCGCGCCTCGATCACTGCGTCGGGGTTCGCGGGCAGACTCACCAGTGAGATCTCCCGGAGTTCGTTGTTCGCCAGCACGTAGACGGACCGGCCGTCGCGCTTCTCCTCGCGGACGTCCGCGGGCACGAAGCCCACGCTCACGGTCCGCAGGATGCCCGCCTCGATCAGCGCCCAGGCCTTGTCCGCCGCTGCGGTCACGCCCTCGGGCGCGAACACCAGCGTGGCCTTGAGCACCCCGTCCTCGACGCCCACGTCCTCCGCGGTGCCGATGGGCTCCCAGCTCGAGTGCTGGTACAGGACGATCGGGTTGCCGAGGTACCGCGCGAGATTCCAGCTCTGCTCGACGATCTCGCCATAGCTGTCCACGGTGTCGGTCGAGGCGACTACGCGGACCGCGCGGCGCATCGGCTTGTCGTCGGCGAGTTTTTCGCGCTCGATTCGTGCGTCACGGGTTCGAAGTTTGGTTTCCATCGTTGTCTCCCTGCGCCGGTGGCGCGGGTGGAGGGGCAGGTGGCGGGGGCTTGCCGATCGAGAGGACCGGCAGGTTCACCCGCTCGGCGAGCGCGGCGAGATCGACTTCGACGCCCTCGGCTCGCCAAGCCGCGGCGGCCTTGGCAGCCGCGGTCCAGGTCGCCGCGACGGCCGCGAGGTCTTCGGGGATCTCCGCGTCCCACTTCGGCCACGGAGCCAGGTCGGCGCTCCCGTAGTTGAACAGCGCCCAGGGTTCGAGCACGTCCCGACGGAGCGCGGTCGCGAGGACCTGGGCGTCGGCCTGGAGCAGGTCGCTGCGAACTCGGTCGTGGACCTTCGCCGCGGCGAGGGATCCGCCCTTGGTCTCCTGGGTAAGGTTCTGTCCCAGGATCGCGATGGAGGCGTCATCGGCGACCAGCCCGAGCAGCGACTGAAATCCCTTCCAGCCGTCGGACATCGCCTCGACGAGCGACACATCGAAGCTGGCCTCGGGAGACTCGCCGCGCGGAACCAGGAGCGTGGTGCCCCCGGAGCCGACGTTGGCGAGCGAGTCGTAGAAGCTGGCCTTGTCGTCCTCGCTCGCGCGAGCCGGCGTCTTCGCCAGGAGCATCGGTGTTCCGTGGCGCTCGGACCAGCGCGCCCAATCCTTCACGGCCTCGGTGCGGATCTTGTCCTCGAGCCCGAGGCATCGGACCACGCCGCGCATCCAGGATCGACACGAGCTGTGGGACATCACGAGCCAGCGGCCGTCGCCCTGGATCACGGTCTCCACGCCGCTCGACGTAGACACCTGCCACGCGCGAAGCGTCTCGTCCCACCACAGGAGCGACGCGGGCACCGGATACAGCCGCGGGGTCCACGCGGACCCGGTCGTCGTCCAGACGATCTCGGCGACGCCCACGCCCACGCTGACCGCGGAGCGGAGCAGCTCGGCGAGCACGTCCTCGGGGGCGATGTCGTAGAAGACCTTCTTCAGGTCCTTCGCGACGCCCTTGGCGCGGCGCTGATCGCCGTCCTCGGCGGGTTCGATTTCGAGAGGGAGCGCGCTGAGGGCCAGGGTGCGGGTCTGGAGCGCCGCGAAGATCCGGGGGTTGCGCTCGAGGTTGTCCGCGAGGACCGAGGAGCGCGAGAGGTCTCCTCGCTCGTGGGCAGTCAGCGCGCCTCGGACGGCCGCGACGGTCCAGCGCGAGAGCTGCTCGGGTGCCCAGAGGCGCAGGCGTTCGCGTCGAGGGGCTACCACTGGGATCTTGGGAGGGAGCGACGGTCGAGGACCGCGGGGGCGTTCGCGACCTCGGCGTAGGCGTCGCTCAGCGCGTCCGCCTGGTCGTCGTAGGCCCCGAGAGGAAACCGCTCGAGTTCGTTGTGCAGGGCGTCGTTCCACCCGGCGCGAACGAGAGCGAGGTTGCCGGCGAGGGCTCGGGCGCTCACGGGTCCGAAGCGGGTGACCTTGTCGGTCGAGGGACGACGCGAGCGGATCGTGAGCTGTGGGTACTCACGCTGATAGCTCGCAACCTGGTCCTTCCCGGCCTGCCCGGGATCCTGGGGGATGACCTGGGCGGTTCGTGTGTCGAGTTCGCGGTCGCTCTTGGCGATGCGCTCGAACTCGCTGCGGACCTTGGCGGGGTCGCCACGAAATCGCAGGACGTCCTCGACCACCACAAGTCCAGAGCGCAGCAAGGCCAGTCGGGCACCCACGGTGTAGTCGCCGTCGCTCGTCGCTCCGAAGTCCCACGCTCGCACACGGGCCGTCACGTCCGCGTTGCTCGGGAGCCCGTCGCGAACCTGCAGTCGTGTGCGGTCCCAGAAGTCCTTCGCCGCAGGACGTGCGAGCCAGTCGCCTCCGAGAAGCTGTGCCCGGCGGACAGGGTCGAGGTCCCGGAGTTGCGCCTTGTACTCGACGCCGACGTGCGGGTTGTCCCTGAGCAGCGCAGGGATGAACGTCCGCGTGAGCGAGTCTGGCGTCCCCTCGGTCACCTCTTCGCGATCGAGGAACGATCGAGCCTCACCCGGCGCCGCGGGGCGCGGGTGCTTGGGATCGAGCCACGCACCGAACCGCGCGAACACCCACTCGTGCCCGGGCCCACCGGGGTTGGTGGTCGCGCGTGTCCAGCGAGGCAGTGCTGGGTCGGTCCCGCGGATGCGCGCTCGGATCCGGGTGTACTGGCGCTCGGTGAAGTGCGTGAGCTCGTCGAAGACCACGAGTTGGAACTCGTGCCCGTCGAAGCGCTCGACGTCGTTCTCGTGCTCGCAGTGCGTGAACCAGACGCGGGCGCCCGAGGGGAATCGCCAGAGCCCAGTGGTGAGGTTGAGCTTCGCGCCGAGCTTGGGATAGAGCGCGACGCTCTTCTCGATCAGGTCCGCGAGCTGCGGGGTCTCGCGCCGCAGGACCAGCGCGTTGAACGAGGGGTTGCTGACGAAGCGCAGCGGGGAGGCGATCGCAGCGGCGCTCTTTCCGCCACCCGCCGCACCGCCGTAGAGAACCTCGTCAACCCGGCTCGCGAGAAATCGGGTCTGTGGTCCCGGGTTCGGACGCCACAGCACCGTCGGGGCGCTCGAGCTCGGGGAGGACGACGACGCTTGCATGGGTCTGGATCGGTCCGCCGCCGGGTCCCGAGAGCTCCACGCGACGGGGGCCGACTGCGCCATCGAGCTCCGCGAGTCGGTGCGCGATCATCGCGAGCGCCTTGGGGTCTTCCTTCGCGCGGGCCATCGCGGCGGCTTCGAGCAGGAGCGACTCCGCTCGGGCTCGGGCTGCGTCGGGGCTGATCTCGTTGGAGGGACGCGAGGCGAGGCGCTTCTTGGCGCGGGCGAGGTAGTGCCTGGCGGTCTGCGGGGTGACGCCGTAGGTCCGAGTCAGCGTGCGCTGGATCGTCCGGGGCGTGCGGCCTGCGAGGTAGAGTCGCTCGGCGTGGTCGATGCGGATGGGGTCAATCACGATGGACCCTAGAAAGAGTTTGACGCCACGCCCTCGACGCGAGCCCCGAGGATCGGGAGGACCGGCGGCCTCGGGGACCGCGTGAAGGGCGCTCAGGCTGCGATCGGCTCGACGTGCAGGCGTCCGAGATCGACGCGGTACCGACGTACGAGGGACTCGGCTTCGACCAGGAAGCGCCAGCGTCGCGAGTCCAGCGCGCCCTTGCGGACCCGCGGGACGTGGGAGTCGGACTGCTCGCGAGCCCACTGCGCCACCCAGCGCTGCGCCGTGCGGTACGGCACGTCGAACACGACCGCGACGTCTTCGCTCGTGAGCTCTCGCATGACGGTTTCGTCCCCCCGGACGCAACTCTGCCGTTGGTAAATGCGTACCTCGTGGCGCTGAGTCGGTCAAGCGGGCCGCGAGGGGCGGTTATGCTGAGCCACTCAGGGGGTCGAGCGACGGGCCGAACAGGTCCTCGAACACACGGCCAACGCCCGCGAGCGGGTCGCGCTTGGGTCCGCGGGGGACATACGCGGTCAGCTCGATCAAGCCGAGCGAGAGACGGTCGAGTGTCTTGGCGCACTCGGGGCAGACCGCTCCGAGCCATCCGTCGCGAGTCGTTCGACACCCCGCGCAATGGTTGGGGTAGGGCGGTCGCTCGGGGCGCCAGAGCCTGCTCATCGCGCTCCGTCCGACGCGGCCACGAGCAACCTCCATGTCTTGGACTCCCCCCGCTCGCGCCGTCGCCCACGCGCAGGCAGCGGGCTCACGACGATCCTCCCGTCCCGCACGACCCAGAGCGCCGTCCTCGCGCAGACCCCAGGCACGCGCCGTCCCTGGCAGCGCGCAGTGAGCGCCGCGCGACCGAACACCCGGCCACCCCGCGAGCGCGCGGCGCAGAGGTCCTCGGCGAGCAGCTCGACGCTCGGACACTCCCGCGGCGCAAGGACCGGCCTCTGTCCACGTCGGCGACCGCGTGCCACGGACCGCGCTCCGGCCGCGAGCTGCTCGATCGCCCGGCTCACCGCGTCGAGGTCCTCCGGCAACCATCGCCCGTCGGTGGGCTGCTCCTCGGCCTGGTCGTACATCGCCTCGGCTCGGGCGAGCAGCGCGACACCCCCCGCGCGTGCCGCACGAGCGTCCGGTCCCGAGCCGGGCCTCGACGCGGTCACCACGAGGGCGAGGTCCACGGTCTCCAGCCACGGACCGAGGCGACGCAGCTCCGCCCCCGCGTGGACGTACGTCGCCAGCAGCGCGAGCACCTCCCGCGGGTGCGTCTGTCGCATCCACGCCAACCGCCGCTGCGCACGCAACGCCGCGCCCAGGAGCCCCTGCACCCGCTCCGCAGGGCTCCCCTCGCTCTGGCCACCGGGGATCTTCGCGATGGGCGAGGCGGACCCGGTGAGCGCGGTGAGGCACAGCGCGAGGGCCTCGAGGTCTGCGGCGGGGGAGACCCGCGGGGACGACGCTAGCAGGGCGTCCAGCGTCCTCGGGCGAGGCACAGGGCGCTGAGGGGGCGCTGCGGCCCGTGGTAAGGCGCTGGGGCGAGGCGGCTCGTACTCCGCGCCGCACTCAGGGCAGCGGATTCGGCGACCCTGGGCGAGGGCCTGGGCGCTGATGTCGCAGGTGCAGGGGCAGGGGCAGGGGGTGGCGATCATGAGCGACCTCCCTCAACGGCGAGGCGCTTCCGTGCCAAGTGTACCAACCGCGTTCCTGGGTGGGTGGAACGCATCGATACTGCGTTTCCCCTGATAGAACAGATATGTTCCAAGTGTTCCATACAAACAAGAAGAGAGAGACTCTGCAACGACGAGCGATTTCTCACCTGCTCACCCCGTGTGTGAAAATAGTTTTCTGTGTGGGGGCTCTGTGATTTTGTCGGACAGGTTGAACACTTGGAACGTCCGGCGCAATCCGGCGTAACCAAAGGGCTTTTCGTGTTCCAAGTCGCAGGCAGTTTTCTCCCTCGACTTGGAACAACTGGAACTCTCAGGGTGCTTCGCCTCGCGCTTCTACCCATCGGCGAGGGTCTCCGTCCCGTCGTCGAGAGCCACCCACAGCCGATCGACCAGCCGCGACCCGAGCCGGACTCGGACGGCGAACGTCCCCCGAGTCGCTCGCCCGTCGCGAGCGAGCAGCCCTGCCTTCTGAAGCCGCTGGGCAAGCTCGTTGGTGGAGCTGAAGGGCAGCGAGTTGCCCCGACGCTGCGCCACGGCCCGCGCCGCGTCGAGCGCCGGCCCAGGGTCTAGCAGAATCACGCCCGGATGCTCGGGATGAGTCTGTCCGATTCGATCGCCCTGGCTGACCCAGGTCTCCGTGCGCCACGGCCCCGCGGGCGCTCCCTCGCCGTCCTTCTCCGCCAGGGGTACGTCCCTGCCGAGCTTCCAGCCCCACGCGCCGGGGTCGCTGGGCGCGCTGACTCCGTCGAGGGCGGTGAGGTGCGCGCGGCCCGTGGCGATCGCGTCGAGCACCAGCGCGCGGAACCGGAGCGCGGGGTTCTCCTCGTCCTGAAACGCGGCCTGCTTCGACGCGAGCGTGGCAAGGCACTCGCGGACCCGGCGCAGCGTGCTGCTGGCCTCGGCCTCGGGGACCGCGCCGACCTTGGCGGCGAACCGAAAGAAGCTCCGCGCGCCGACGTACAGCGCCCCCGCGACCTGGCTCGTCCGATCGCCGTGCGCGGCGAACCCGCGCGCCTCCTCGGCGTCGAGCTGGTCGAGTCCTTTGCGGATCGAGTCCATCGACGGGGCGAGCCAGCACAGCATCCCTGCCATCGCCTGTGCGAGCAGCCCGCGCTCGGCGGCTGCGAGGCACTCGGCGTAGCTGGTGGCGCTGCGCTCGACGTCGATCACGAACACCCGTTGCCGGAGCGAGTAGCCCTGCGGGATCGTCTCGCCCGTCGAGAGCACGGTGGAGCGCGGCGGTCTGGCCGCGCGCACCGCCCCCTCGCGGGTGAGGCGCTCCATCCCCGCGCCATTCCATCCGCCGCGGAACACCGCGTCCACCCGCTCGGCGATCTTCTCTTCGTCACGCCCGCCGCGCACGACGAGATCGTCGATCGTGAGGACGCAGTCGCCGCAGACGTTGCGCGCCCGAGCCAGCACGTTGTCGCTTGCCGAGCGCCAGTACATCGGCAGCGCGCGTCGGCTCATCTTCGCCCCGAAGTGCCGCTGGGCGATCGACGCCAGCTCGCTCTTGCCCGAGCCCGGCCCGCCGGCGAGGTGGATCGAGGCCTGCGACGGCCCGAGGATCGAGCGCCAAGCCAGGGAGAAGACCGCGGCGGAGACCTCGCCGTGCACCGAGAAGCACTCCGCCGCCGCCCGCACCGCGCGCTTCAGCGCCTCGCCCTGCGGCGGCGCGGGCAGGTCGTAGAGCGAAGCGAACCTAGGCAGCGCCGCGCTCGAGCAGTCCTCGACGACGCCCTCCGCGCCGATCGCGCCGCCGGCGTGGTGGTAACGCCAGCCCGCTGGGGGATCGGGGGCACGGCCCCCGACCGAGGGGTGCCCCCCTCGGACTCCCTGATGTCGGTGCCAGCCGATCATGGCGAAGGCTTCCTCGGACGGGATCGACCCGGACAGCCGCTGGATCGCGACGCGCACTTCTTCGAGCGTCCCGCGGCCAGGCCCGATCCATGCCCGCGCCCCGAGCTGCGCGCCCACCCACCCCATCGCACCGAACTCGCGCGCGGAGACCCACAGCGTGCGCGATGCCCCTCCGGCCAGCACCGAGAGCTCGTACTCCCGCAGCTCCTCGGCGCCGTCGTACACGACTCGCTCGCGGGTGATGACCGCGGAGAATCCGGCGAGCTGCTCGCTCGCCCGGCCCTCGCGAAACAGCGCGCCGCGCCGCATCTGGTAGCCAAACCCGAGGCGGTCGTGCGGATCCTCACCGCTCACCACAAGCGCGCCGTCGAGCAGCGGAGGCGTGCTCGTCCCAGGCGACGGCTCCCGCTGGTCCTCCTCGCGACGCGCTCGCCTCTGCACCGCGATCGCCCGCTCCCACTCTTTGAGCGAGCTACCCAATTCCTTCAGCGCCGCGGCCATCTCGCGCTTCAACGAGAACCACGCGCTCGGGGTCGCCGTCTCCAGCCGTGCGGCCGCGTCGAGGACCACGCTGTCGAACGCCACCTCGCCGTTGGCTCGGACGCGCGCAGGCAGGTCGGCGAGCGGGTCGCCGCCCGAGCTCCGCGCTGCAGCGGCGGCGTCGAGCTCGGCCGCCGCGTTCTCGAGGATGCGGATCCCGTTCACGCGGCCACCGCCCCTCGGCGCTGGGCGAGCAGCGCATCGTCCAGGCCCTTGTGCGCCGGGTCCCAACTCGCGGCCCCCACGCTCAGCCCCGCGCCGCGCAGGGTCTTCACGAGCTGCTCCTGGGCGACAGCAACGGCCGGGTTGCTTCGATCCATGTCCATCGCGACGATCACCTTCCGCGGACGGAGCGCGATGACCGCATCCCGCCCTGCTCTCCACTGCGACACACCCGGGATCCCGATCACCGGCGTCCCGAGCAGCGCGCTCGACACATCGGCCTTGAGCTCCCCCTCGGTGACGTAGAGCGGATCGGCGCCGCCCTCGGGCGCAGCGTCCGCCCACGCAGGGACGTGCGCGACGAGCTCAGCCTTCGCTCCGCCGTGCGAACTGCTCGTGAGGTAGCGGTAGCGCCCGCCCTCGCTCTGCGCCTGGTCGAGCCGGATCTTCAGCCCCACGATGCGCCCCGTGAGATCGCGCACGGGCACGAGGAGCCCCGCGGATCCGCCGACGGTCCACCAACAGTGCCCGCCCTCGTCGCGCTGAAAGAGCCCCGGGACCTGCGCGAGCTGCCCGTCGCTGAACCGCTCGGCCAGGCGCTTGCCGATCGGCGCGCGCGACGCGGCCGGGAGCGAGCGGTACTCGCCCAAGTCGAGGTGCTCGCGCTCGAGCCCGCGCGCCTCGAGCCCCGCGCGGTGCGCGGGCGTCAGGTCGAGCAGCGCGAGCAACGCGCGGTACACGACGTCGCGAAGGTCCGCGGGTCCCGCCCGCTTCGCCAGGGGAATCGCGGGGAGCTGCCACCCCTTCACCTGCGTGCGCGCGGCGTCGTCGAGGAAGTGCAGCCACCCGTCGGCGATCCCGCTGCGGTGAGGGTGCTCGCTCGCGACCTTGGCGCACCAGACCACCGCGCCGTCGCCCGCGACCGAGCAGGTCTTCGGCCGACCGCACACCACGCAGCGACGATGCTCGGTGAACCGACGCCAGCCACCGCCCACTCTTCCTGCGCCGAGGCTGTCTTTGAAGTACCCCATCACGCGCTCCTGAAAGCGGCCGCGTCGAGCAGCGGCCGGGACAGATCCACCTTCCACTCAGGCCACTCTCGCAGCGGCACGCTCTTCTCTCCGCGCGGCAAGACGAGCAGCGTTCCCGTCCCCCTCGGGTTCCCGATGCCTCGCTTCCTTCGTGCGTCCTTTCCGTCCTTGGGCGGCACCCTCGCCACGAGCCCCTCGATCGCGCGCCAGGGGAGCGCGTACACCGCGCTCCCGATCGCGTCGGCGAGCACCAGGACCACGGCGATCGCCCCGTCGCGCTCGGCTCGCGCGAGCTCGTCCCGCTGGCTCTGGCGCAGCTCCTCGCAGGGGAGCCTCCCCGAGGTCGCGCGCTTGACCTCGACGTACACCGCGCGCCCTCCGCGCAGGTGCCCGTGGTAGTCGCACCCGGCCGCGGCGGTGTGCCGAGCCTCCCCGCCGACGACCACGACGTTCGTGGGTCGCTTGCGGAGAACGCCCAGCCCGAGCAACGCGCTGGTGCGGAAGAGCTCCTCGGCGACGGCCTCGCCCTGCTTCCCCGCGCGCTGTTGGGCGGCGGCCTTCTCGGCGTGGAGCGCGTGCGTGGGAATCCTTACCATTGCGAGGCCGCCTTCAGCGACGCTGCGGTATCTCGGTGTCCCCCGACCCCGGCCAGACGATTCCCGCGCGGGACGCCTCGGGCCACGGGTCGGGGCGAGCGCGGGGCGAGCGCGGGGCGAGCGCTGGCGGCGCGGGCGGCGACGCCGGACCTCCCGCGAACTGCACCAGCGCCCGCGCGGTCCGCTCGATGAGCCCGACGGCGAAGACCTGAGAGTCGGGGCCCAGCCGAGGCAGCGCGCTCGCGTACCACGCAAGGACCACCCCGAGCTCGGCGAGCAGCGCGGCGTGATCGGCGGGCCCGTCCCCGATCTGCCGGTACTGCGCGAGGCACAGGGCCAGCGACCCGCTCCCCCGGATCGCCGCGATGGTCTCGATCTCGTCGAGCAGCTCGTCCCGTGGGGAGGACTCTGGCGCTGGCAGCGCAGGTGGGACGGGTGGGGTCAGCAGCCCTCGCCGCGCTGCCATGAACACCGCGATCACCGCCTTGGTCACCGCCACCGCCTTGGGGGTCTCGCTCTTGGAGAGGATGAAGATCGCCTCGGGCTCGGAGAGCCAATACTCGACCGACGCCACCTCGCCCCGCGGCTTCCCGCTCTTGGTAAACCGCGCCACGGTGGCGGGGTTTGAAACCGGCGAGATGACCGGCGGCTCGGTCGAGCCTTCGGGCACGCGCGACCACCGCTCGATGAGCTTGCGGATCTTGTGCGGGTCCTTGAACTCCAGCCAGCGCGCAAGGTCCAGATCCCGAGCACGGGGCTCTCCCTCCATCACGGTCAGCGCCGTGTCCCCGAGCATCATCGCCTCGGAGCCGCTCATCGTCCGCCCCCAGCAACGAGAGCGTCCGACTCGGTCCACTCGAACTCGTGTGGGAGCGGGCTGGGTTCAGCGCTCGGCGCGCGGTCGAGAGCGGCGTCGATGTCCTCGGCGCACGCGCGACAGCACAAGCCGCCGCAGAACACCGCGACGGTGGGATCCGCCTCGCGATCCTCGCAGAGCGCGCAGAGCGGACGCCCGACAGGCTTCGCCCAGCGATGCCCCGTCCCGCGGCAGCCGAGACAGCGCACGCGCACATCCCGAGCGCGGGCAAACCCAGGGATGCCTGGGTCGTGGATGACCTCGTACCCGCTGCCCTCGCACCCCTCGCAACCGACCTGAACCTCGACGCTGTTGTCCATGAGTACCTCCGTGTGAGAGGTACTTTGCCAGATTGGTTCAGTGTGTCAATACGGCAAGCTAGGCTTCGTTGATCCTTTTGATTCGCGCAGCCTTGTACTGCTTCTCCAGCCCGAACTGCCGGATAGATCGCAGGACGTTCCCGGCGGCGGCCATGTCGAACTCGGCAGCAACCTTCGTGAGATTCCAGTCGTTGGCCACACAGGCTTCGAGCAGCGCGAGCCTCATCGACTCGTCTCCGATGAGCGTGAGCTTGCTCTTCTTGCGGCCCTCGGGCTTCTTGGGCTTGGGTGGCTTCTTCTTCGTGGCGGCGGTCATCCGGCCTTTGATGGTATCGTTGAGCGCCCCTCGGGGCTGGGTTGAAACGGACGAGAGCATAGCGAACCTCGGTCGTGAAGGGTGTGTCCTGCGCGCAGGGCGTCCACTGGACTCCTGTGCAGCGAATGCCTGATCGCCCGTCCCCTGTCGCTACTTCGAGGGCTTCTCGCGCTCGGCCTTCTCGCGCTGGTAGGCACGCCAGACCCAGGACGTGGGGTACCTGTCCTTCGCCATCTCGCGACGCCAGAGCCAGCGCAGGTACCAAGCCCAGTACGCGAGGCAGACGACGAGCATTGCGACGCGCCAATTTTCCATGAGAGCCTCCGTGAGGATGGCGAGCGACGACCCGAAAGACAAGCCCGGTCCATCCGCAGGGGAGATCGTCCTGAAGTCGGCGGGAGGGCTCGTCGCGGTCGGGGCAGGGTCGGCCGTTGGGGGCTTTCCTGGAGCCCTCGTTGGGGGGTGGCTGAGTACCGTCTTGCCGGACTTGGTGTCGCGGCTCCTGGCTGCGCTGCGAGCGCGCGAAGAGCGCCGAGCCACCGAGTACCTGAGCCATCTCCTGGGCGACGACGCCACGAGCGAGGACGAAGCCAGGGCGCGCATCGAGGCGATGACCTCGTCGGAGGACGGCGCGCAGGCCATCGTTCGACACGTCCGAGAGCTCGCCGCGATGACCGACCCCGCCCTCATCCCGGCGCTTGCTGCGCTGGCCCGAGAGTACATGCTCGCCGGCAAGTCGCCGGATCGGTTCTTTCGTAACGCGACGCGGTTCTTCACGGGGATCGTTCGCATCGAAGCACTCGGACTTGGCCGGGTGCTGGCGAAGGGGAAGTGGCCGGGCGTGCCCGAGACCTTTGCCATCGTCCTCCGGGCGGGTCGCGAGGGCGAGTGGCCCTGCACGGTCGCCAACGTCACCGAGGAGTGGGCCGGTGATTCTGCCAAGCTGTTTGCTCGGGTCCCGGTCCCCTTCGGGTTCGAGTTCTTGGCGGAGCTTCGAGGCTGCGACCTTGCGTTCGGCGGCCACACAGGCACGGACTGCGCGAGCGGCCCCGACATCGCCCTGGTTCGCCGTGACGTCGCGCTCCGCCTCGCCGCGCTCCTGCGCTGGGTGAAGTAGCCAGCTCCCGTCACCGCCGAGAGCATACGGTTCTCCGGGGCGGGAGGGGAGTGGTGGTAGAGTGGCGGGGAGGACATGCGAAGGAAGACCGAGCGCGCGGATGCCCGAGTCACCATCGATCCGAAGGTGTCCTTCGGTCGCCCGTGCGTCGCTGGCACCGGGGTCCCGACGAGGGAGATCGCGTCCCGCGCGCTTGCGGGGGAGAGCCTCGGCTCGCTCTGCGACGACTTCAGCCTGAGCGCACAGCAGGCGTTCAACGCGCTCGTGTACGAGCTCGATCGGAAGCGATCCGCGCGGCGGCGGGCTCGATAGAACTGCAACGAGTCCTCGATCGCCGCGCTGACGGACGAGCGCCTCGCGGTCCTCCTGGGGTCGTGGTGCAAGCGGAGCATCCGTTGGGCGTTGGGGATTCACGGCACCGTCTCCACCATCGCCCGCACCTGGCGACCCAGGGCCGCATCGGCCGCGAACCGATCGAGCCCGCCGTGGGCGTCGATGAGTCCCGCGAGGTTGGCCAGGTCCGACAGACGCAGGTCGGACGCGGGCGACGTGGCGCTCGGGCGTCCCTGCCCTTGCCCCTTCTGCCGCTTCGGGCCGAGCCGTCGTGCGGCTTCCGTTTTCGGCGCGGACCTCGGCGTCCCCGCCGCTGCAACGAGGTCGGCTGCGACGAGCGCTCCGATCCTCCCTCCCTGGGCGAGCTTGGTGATCGTCGACTTGGCAACGCCGGTCGCTCGCGCGACCGCCGCCGCCGAGCCGTGCTCGACGAGCAGCGCAGCGTACGCTCGCTTCGCCTCCGCGGACTGCTCAGCGCTCGCGGATCGCGTCGAGCGTCGGGGTGTGGTGTGGGCCGGCCGCTCTGGCGCGAGTGCCGGAGACTCTCCTGCGGCTGCGGAGATGACGGCGCTCGCAATCGTCTCGCCGCACCGGCCGGTACGCCGAAGCGCACCCAGCGGCGAGTTGTTCAGCCCGCACGCCTTCGCGGCAGCGAACACCGACCCGTGCCGCGCGACGAGCACGTCGAGCGCGCGCACAGCGTCCGCCTGCAGCTCGGGGCTCGCGCTCCGGGTGCTGTGCTTCGTCTTCGCCTCGGGCACCGAGGCCGCCGCGGCCGACGCCGCGGGCTCCGGCGGAGGGGGCTCGGGCCGCGGGCTCGGTTCGGGTGCTGCGGGTGGGGCCGCGGTGGCCTCCGTGCTCGCTGGGGCCAGTGCTGGGTGCCTCCCCTCGCGCATCGCCTTGTTCACCGCGGACTGCTGGCTCTTGTCGGTGCGGAGATGAAACTCCAGCACCGCGCCGTCCTTCACGATGTGAGCGCCTCGACCGGCAGAGCGCATCGCCCGAGCGGCGTCGCCCTTCTCGGCGTACCGCCCGAGAACCTCGATGGTCCCCTTGGGCTGGATCACACAGGTCGTGTAGGAGCCGCTCACCGCGCACCGCCCTTCTTGGCTGGGGACCTCGCGGGCTTCTTCTTCGCCGCCGAGGGCTTCTTTGTCGATGGCTTCGTCGCGGAGGCCTTCGCGGGGACCTTCGCGACAGGTACCTTGCTCTCCGTCGCGATGGCCGCCGTTGTCTCGGCAGCGATCTTCACGGGGTCCGCCCCGACCTTCTTGAGCAGCTTGCCGAGCGGGGTCTTCGCCAGGTCCTCGGGGGCGGGATCGTCGTATTCCTGCACTGCCGCGATCCGAAGGAGCAGCGCCGCGCGGACGAGCTCGGGCTCCTTCGCAGCGTCGAGGTGCTTGACGAGCGCGGCTTCGTCCTTCAGCCCGAGGACCCCGCAGGCCTCCCCGGACGTCGCCATGTCCATCGCGCCCCGCGCGAACTCTCGGAGCACGTCGAGCGCCGTCGCCTTCGACGACCCGTAGCTGGCCCGCGTGAGCAGCGCGACGCGATGACGTCGCTCGCTCTCCCGCTCCTGCTTCCACTTGTTGGCGGCATCGCTCGGTGCCTTGCTCTCCTTGCCCTTGCGGGGCGGTCCCGCGCTGCTCGTCGCGAGGTCGGTCTCTGCCTTCGAGGCCCACGCGTACCCCGCAGCGAGCAGCGCCTTCGCGGCTCCGTCCTTGGTCGCGAGCTCCCGCGGGGTGCCTGTCGGATCGACGGCGATCGCGACCGTCATCGGGTCGAGCCGCTCGCCCACGAGTTGCCACCAGAGCCCCCCGTCCGGATCCTCGATGCAGTGCTCGTCCAGGTCGATGAACTGCGCGCCGTACGTGACTCCGTGGGGCTCCCAGGTCTGAAACAGCGCCTTGGCTTCCCGCTCGCCCAGCAGCCGCGCACCGCGCGCCTTCCAGTCCTCGATGCGCCGCTCCTTGGCAGCGCGACCCTTGCGGCCGAAGCACTCGCCGTCGAGGCATGTGTCGTCCGCCTCGAGGTCTGCGAACAGCCCGGGCTGCGTGCCGGTGCGCTTCGGGCAGCTCGCGCACGACCCGGCCTCGACGACGAGCTGCGCGTCGTCCATCTCCCACCGCGCGTCCGCGAGGCGCAGGAAGTAGCGCGACCGAATCTCCTCGATGATCCTCTTCGCGGACAGCTCTCTCTCCCAGCTCTGCCGAGGCCGGAGGATCTCCGCGAGCGCCTCGCTCTGCATCGTCGGTCTCGGGAGTCGCGAGAGCTCGAAGGCCACCCCGAGCGCGAGCTTGTCCTCGAGCAGCGCGGCCTTGGCCTCGGGCACCAGCGCGGTCAGCGAGAGTCTCTGGTGCACCAGGGCCTGGCTCTTCCCGACCTTCCGCGCGATCTGCGGGGCGGTCTGGCGATGCTCGTCACGCAGCCTCCGGTACGCCTCGCCCTCGTCGAGGGGGTGGACGTCCTGTCGCTGTGCGTTCTCGACGAGCTGCAGCTCGAGCACGGCGAGGTCGTCGAGCGAGTCGTCGATCACGCACGGGACCTCGTCCATCCCGACGGCCTGCGCGGCGCGGAAGCGTCGGTGGCCGGTGACGATCTCGTAGATGGGCTCGTCGCCGGGCAGCCGTCGCACCAAGAGCGGGTGCTCCTGGCGGAAGCCCTGGGCGCACATCGAGGCATGCAGGCCCTCGAGGTCACCCCAGGACGACGACGCGCGGGGGTTGGATGGGCTCTCGCGCAGCCATCGCGTCGGGAGCTGTTGCGCGGGGCGCAGTGCGTGAACGGGCGGTTCGGTTCCGTCGGCCATGGGCGGGTCCTCCTGAGTGCGGATCAGTTCGTCGGGCTTGCGCCGGGCAACTCGCCCTGGCGCTCCTCGTTGGTCATCGAGCGGCTGGTCACGCGCTCGCCCGTGTCGCAGCGGAGCAGGTTCATCACGAGGCGCACCGGGTCGGGCTCCCAGCGGCACTCGACATCCTGGAACTCCTCGCCGCTCTTCACGGCGCGAGACAGCTCGCGGATCCGCGCGTTGGCCTGGTCGAGCTCGACCTTCGCTTCGGAGGCGGAGGCCTTCTTCGCGGCGTCGATTCGGTCGTGCTCCTCGATGGTGGCGGCGAGCTCCTTCGCACGCTCCGCCACCTCCTCGCGGGTGAGCTTCACGGGCAGCTTGAGGATCTCGGACTTCGTCGGTTCGGTCGTCATGGGGGGTCTCCTGGGGTGGTGTCAGAGGGCGAGCGACGCGGAGCCCCCGAGCCCCCGCAGTCGCCGGTAAATCTCGATTGTCGCGGCCACGTCCCCCGCGGCGCGGTGCGCCTGGTGCCCCACCCCGAAGTGCTGTCGCAGGCTCTCCAGCGAGCAGCTCTCGACGAGCAGCGCCCCGCGTTTCTTGGCAGCCCTCGCGAGCTTCAGCGTACACAGCGGCTCGGCTTCGAGTTCGACGGGGACCGCGATTCCCACGCGGCCGCAGGCGGCCCGCAGAAAGCCCGCATCGAAGCCGACGTTGTGTCCGGCGAGCCGTCGGCCACGCAGTCGCTCGATCGCCCGTGCGAGCACGAGCCTCATCGGCTTGGCCGCTCGGGCGAACGCGCTCGCTCGCCAGTCGATCCCGTGCACCGCCATCGCCCGGAGGTCTCGGACCGACCAGGGTTCGAGCCCGACGAGCACCGCGGCCGGCGCTCGGAGCACTGCGCCCGAGAGGTCCGTGATGGCGACCGCGAACTCGATGATCTGGTGCTGCGCCGCGCTCTGCCCGGTGGTCTCGCAGTCCACCCAGAGCAGCTCGGGTGAGGTCGGCGAGGTCACCTCTGCGACCGCCGCGTCTGCCAACGCGCGCCACTCTGGCGAGAGGGAGGACGAAGGCGCGGGCGCTTCCGCCTCTGCGACCGCTGCGATCGCAGCATCCGCCGCCTCGTGCCACGCCGCCGAGGGGCTCTTGTCGTCGCACTGCCCCGGCCGGTACGCGGCCCACACGGCGCGCTGCAGGTCGGCAGGGACCATGCGCCAGTGCGGTCCGCACATCAGGCGCTCCGGCGGACACGGCGCCCGACATCCCCGAGCATGACAGCGGTGGGCGGGGGAAGCCTCGGCTCCTTTCGCTCGGACGTGGCGCGGGCGGGACCGGGATCGCAGTGCCTCGCACGAGGGCAGCCCCTCGGCGCGAGGCGGATCGACAAACGCAGGGATCCCGAGCGCCGGTGCCCAGCTCGACGCAGACCACCCGCGTGGCTGCGCCGGGTGCTCGATCGCTCCGCCCTGCCCCGAGGCGTCGCGGTACACGATCACCTCTGCGGTCACGACGAGCACGGCGAGGGGACGACCGACAGCCGAGAGCAGCTCGTGTCCGCGCGCTGCTCGCTCCTCGGCGGTGGCGAGCAGCTCGTGCTCGAGCGAGCCGATCGGACCCTCCGGCCACCCGAGCTCGAGCGCGCGGGTCTGCCAGTCCTGCACGAGCGGACCGCACCAGCTCCGATCGCTCACGAGCATCGCGCCCCCGCATGTGCGGCGGCGAAGCGCGCGGCCTGCGCCCGGATCTCCGCCGGGTCGCTCGCGAAGGGCTCGCTGCGGTCGCAGCGCGGACAGTGCCAGGCGCAGACGGCCGGCGCTCGGGACTCGGAGCGCTGCCGAGCTTGCTCGAGCAGGCGCTCGGCCTTGTCCCGCGCGAGGCTGTCTCGCAGCGCGTCGCGGAGCGGGCCCCGGGGTAGCTCGAGCAGGGCACTCACGAGGCGCGCTCCTCGCCCCCGTGCTGCGCCAGCCACGCACCCGCGATCCGGTGGAGCCGGGCCATCAGCGGTCGGAGCGCCGCGCGCTCGGCACCGTCCACCCGGCCATCGAACAGCGACGACGCGCCGCACGAGACAATCTCCCCGGCGACCTGAAGCACGGCGAGCGTCGCGGCCTCGACCGTGAGCGCGGAGGTCTCGGCGACCAACGTCTCCGCGAGCCACGAGAGGACCTGCGCCCGGATCGCGCGCGGCACGCGCGGGTGAGCCAGCACGTACACCGGGAACGGCTTGCGACCCGACGCCCAGTCCTCCGCGATCGACGGGTCGCGGCCCACCGAGGCAGCCAGGATCGCGAGGGAGCTGCCCGCGTCTCGCACCGCGCAGCGCAGCCGATGCCCCGACTCGCGGAGCAGGTCGAGCGTGAGCCCCTCGGGGGTCCGGGCGGCGAGGCTCACGCGGACTCCCCTCGGGGTGCGGAGGCTGCAATCCTGCGAGCGTGCTCACCGCGCGTCACCCCCGACTCCGCGAGCAGCCCGCCGTCTGCGGACGTGCCGAGGACGAGGGACGTGGGCGCGCGGCGGACGCAGATTCCCTCCTGGGCGATGCGTGCGTCCCTGGAGCGCTCGACTTGGAGCCGACGAGCGACGTACTCGGCCCACGCCTCGGGGGTGTCCGCGAGCATCGGATGCCAAGGCTCGGAGAGGATGGGATCCATCGATCAGCCCTCCCCGATCGGCACCGAGGCCAGCAAATCCCTCGCGTACGTCGCGTTGCAGTCGGGCTTCGCGATCTCCAGCGCGGCACCCACGAGCGCCCGGGACGACTCAACCACCAGGTGCCCCAGCAACCAGCGCAGGTCCTCGATCGTGTCGCCGGTGAGGTAGCCGAGCGTCGCCCAGTCCTTGACCGCGCGGAGCGTCGCGGTCTCCAGCACGGACCGCGTGCCCAGGCCGCACCGCTCGCTGAACGCCTTGGCGACGCGCGCGAACTCGCCGTGCAGCGGAGCGCGGACCGAGTCGTACGTGCGCGGGGCGTGGTCGGAGTACTCGCGCCACCAGGGCGCGGCGGAGGCAACCATCGGTCAGAGCCTCCCCGTGCTGCGCTTGCGCTGGGCTACGATCCGCTCGGCGAGCGCGATCGTTGCGAACGCTGCGTCGCGCTCCGGGCCCTTCGGGAGCTCGTAGATATCCTTCGGCAGCCCAGGCATCGCGCGTCGCAGCTCCCGACGCACGGTGCCCGCAGGGACGTAGAGGGTGCTCTTCACGCGGCCACCTCGCTCGGCTTGCGGGCCGCACGCGCACGCTCGACGGCGGCGCGATCGGCGTCCCCGAGCCAGTCCTCCGTCGGGATCCCCGTCAGGGCTGCGATGCAATGAGCCACCGCAGTCGAGGGCGTAACGCGACCTGCGAGGATCGACGAGACCGCCTGCTGGGTCACTCCGAGCGCGTCGGCGAGGCGACCCTGAGTCCATGTGCGCTCCGAAGCCCAGGCTCGCAGCCGCTCCCGCGGCGTGGTCGAGAGAGTGTCCATGCGCAACATCTACAACCGTAAGCGTGGAAGGTCAAGGGAATGGATACAGACACAGTTGTATCGGTCGCGCCTACGGTTCGCCCCATGTCGCGCCGCTCGCTCTCGGTGCCTGAGCAGGAGCTCGTTCGGACCGCGCTTCGTGTGCTCCTCGAGCAGGTCGAAACGCAGGTCGCGCTCGCGAAGTTGCTCGACGTGAAGCAGCAGCACCTTTCGAGCATTCTCGCTGGCAAGAGTGCAGGCGGGTACGGGCTTGCGCGCTCTGTGGCGCGCGCGATGAAAGTGACCGACGTGGATGGGTGGCTCCTCGGCCGCGAGCCCTCGGTCGCCATTCCCGAGGATCTGCCCGCCTGGGGCAATCTCGCGGGCTACCGCGAGGCGGAGCGGGAGCTGCGCAAGGCTCGCCCCGAGCGCTACGCGGAGTGGACCTACCTCGGCGGCCGTCGGGTCCGCGGGGTCACGCCGCTCGAGATCCCCGTCACGGTCGCCGCCCTCACGCGCCTGCTCAACTGGGTCGAGGAGAACACGCGCAACGAGGACGTCCGCGAGATCGAGGCCGCTCGGCAGGACAAGCAGTTCGAGGCGGACCGCAAGCGGCTGGAGACCCGCGCGAAGAACGCAGCGGCGAAGAAGGCTGCGACGGAGGCGAAGAGACCGAAGCTGCCGGAGGGGAAGAGATGAGCGGGTCGGGAGCGGCGCAGCCACTGGGCACCGAGCCGCTCGGCGCGCTTGCGGCGGTGCGCGGGATCGATGACGGCGAGATGCAGATGCTCATCGACATCCGCGGATGGCGGAGCGACGACTCGATGACTCGGCCCGAGTTCGACGCTGCCGTCCTTGCGCATCGCGCGACGTACGTGGGGGCGCAACGGCCCGGTCAATGGCCCGGCCTCTTCGCCATGTGCGCCGTGCCTTGCCCCCCGACCAACAGCGCGTTCTGTTCGAGCGGCGACGGCGTGGAGACCGTCTTCTACCGATGGCTCCGCGACGCAGACGATGAACTCTCGTACGCGGAGCGCGGGAAAGGTCGGCCGAACAACCCATCGAGCTTCGGGCTCTCGTCGTACGTGGCGTTGGTCCCTGCGGAGAAAAACCTGAAGGCGCAAATCAGCCGCCTGCGAGAGAAGGTCGCGCTGCTCACGCCGAGCTACGCGCCCGACCCCGCGATCGTGAGTGGCGCGCTTGGGGCTTGCCACGGTCGGTTTATGAAGACGGGGAAGGACCCCGATCATTACGATCTGTGGCTGTTCAGCGACTTCGACGACCTTACTCTCCGTCGAGCGCTGTTCCCCACCCGTCACGCGGTGACGCCGTGACTCTCCCTGTCTCACGCGAAATGCGCCCCCCCACCAAGACCATCCCGCTTGTAACGCTGGACGAACCTGTGCTCCTGCATGGGGTTGAGGAGAACGGGCGACGATCGCTTTGGGCCAAACTCCGCGATCGGCCGGGCGACGAGTGGAGGCGGTGGACGTGGGCGCCGATCACAGACCTCGAGTGGCTCGCGCTGGTTGAGCAGGCGGTCACGATCCGCGAGGTCATGGACAAGGACGAGGCTCGCGTGGTGGAGCAGCGCGACGGCAGCCCCATCGAGGCGGTAGAGCTGATCCCTGAGCGAACACGCGACGAATACTTCCCTCGCTCGGGTGCGAAGCTGCCGCTGTTTGTTCTCGACGAGAATCCGGCACTTCGCCCGCCGATCGATCACGCGACTGCGATCCACTTCGAGAACGGCGCGGGTCACCACCGGCTCAAACTTCGCGACTTGGGCGCGCTCGCGACCGCCCTATCAAACTTCATGGACGCTCACCTGTTCGAGACTGTTTCCATGGTCGAGCGACGCGAGAAAGGGATGAAGACCGGCTCGGTTGACGCAATTGCCACCGCCCCAGGGTCCTTCGCTGTGGTCGTGCAGTGCGCCCACGCTGGGGTGATCGAGCGCGCTCTCGAGGCGTTGCGATCACTGACCGGCCACACGGATGACCGAGAGCAAGCGCTCTCGGATCTACGCCAGCGACCGCTCACCCGGATCAAGCTGGCAACCCTGATGCGAACCATGACCGCGCGACGGGTCTCGATGTACGCGCGCGTGGATTCAACGCGCACATTCGTTTCATTCCGCAGGGCGGGGAAGGTTCGGGAGCATCTTGGAGTCGCGCACATTCGCGACTCGTCGGAGCCATATCCCCGCCTTGTCGATGTGCTTTCGTGGGATCTGCTGAACGCAAAGGGAGTCGTGCTGGATATTGAGCAGGACGAGCGCATCGCCGTGACTCACTCGCTGGCGATCCAGCAGGGTGTCGATCCCGTGCTGGTGGGTGGCCGATACTTCGTCAATCTCAACGTGAGCTGGAGCGATGATGGGTCAGAGGAACTGCGGCCGACTTACCAAGTCGCGAGGATGCAACCGGAGACAGCGCCGAGTCCCGTATCGACCGAGGCCGAGTAGACCGCCAACGTAGATCGCGAGTTGACCGTTTCTCCCGGACATTCCCTGACTAGTCCCGCACTCGAAGCTTCGTGCGAGATTCCCGGGTTCGTCGCCGATGGCTCGAGATTCTGTAATCGACCCGATAGACTGAACACGCGCTCAGGTGACAGCCTCGCGGCATGCTCGGGTCTGCTCTCGACCTGCCATTCTTCGAGACGCCCGGGGACGACGCGCGGGATGGGTTCCGTGCGTTCGCTCGGGACCTCGCGCGCTCGCGGGGTGCGGGCCGTCCGCGGACCGTCGCCGAGCTGCAGGCGCTCGCCGAGCTCGGGACCGGACCGTTCACCTTCACGCTCCCCGAGGTCGAGGGGTTCGCGAGCGGGGCACACCGCGCCTACCGCGGGGCGGGGCACCTCTACCGCGACGTCCGCCCCCTGCCCTGCGCTCGGTCGCTTGGGCTGGTCCTGGTCCCCGAGTTCGGCGGCTGGATCTCTCGGGCCGCTCCCGATCTGGGGATGGCCTCGATTCGGCGGAGGGAGGACCGCATGGCCGAGACCTTCGACGGCTTCCACGAGCTCGCCGAGCTGATCACCGCGCGGGACCTGCTCGCGACCCACGCGGACCGCCAGCTCGTCACCGTCGCGCTGATGGTCGAGCAGCGGGTCGCCAGCCGGGCGCTCCGGGCGTTCGGGGTTGTGGCGGGGACCGCGTTCCTCGCCCGCTCGCACCGCCACGTTCGCCGCTGCTTTCTCACGCTGCGCCTGGTGCTCTGCGCAGTCCAGGACAGGGCCGAGTAGGGGGAGGCGAGACCGCTACAACAAAAAGCGTAGAGACAGGCTTGACGGTCTACGCTTACAGTTGTAAACGTTGATTCCCCGCCGCACTCCACCGCGCGGGCAAGGAGTCCTCGATGTCGCTCTCCCCCTCAGCCCTCGTCTCCCTCCCCGGTCTCCCCGCTCTCCGCGTCACCGGCGAGGTCCTCCCGCCTGAGCCCGACGCAGGCATCCCCTACCGTCGCTGGGAGTCCAGCGATTGGACCGGCGTCGAGGGGCCGCTGACCCCCGAGCAGGAGTGCGCGATTCTCGATCGCGCGGGCGAGTTGAACGACGCGGCGTTCGCCGCGTGGCGGGACGGGGGTGGGCTGTGAGCGCGCCCGAGTCCTACCCATGCAACCGCTGCGAGGGTACCGGGCGAGGGTTCCAGTTCGCCCCGGACGACTTCGAGTCGTGCGCCGAGTGCCGCGGTCGTGGTCGCGTGTCTCGCGTCCGTGTCGCGCAGTCCATTGTCAGCTCGGCGATCGGGCTCCACCGATACGGGCGGGTCTTCGCCCGCGACCCCTACCTCGTCGCCGCCGCGCACGCGGGCGACCGTGGACTACTCGAGCCCTGGCGTCGCGCGGGATGGATCGTCCGAGCTCGCCGCGAGCTGGCCGGAGTGGCGCTGTGACCACCATCCGCGAGCGTTTTCAGTGGGCGTCGTGGATCGCGGTCGCAGCCGCCGTGCTGCTCGCGATGATCAGCTACCCGTGGTCCACGCGGATCGGGATCGCTGGGTTCTTCTCCGCAGCCGCCATCGTGTTTTCGGTGCTCGTCAACGCGGAGATGCCGTAATGCAGCCCGCTCAACAGCTCCACGATCCCCAGGAGAACCGCTATGCTCTCGTCCGAGATGACCGCCACAAAGAAGCCGAGGAAGCCCAAGAAGTCCGAGGGACGACCCATGTCCGTGCTCACCGAGGCCGGGGAGAAGGGGCGGATTGCGGCCGTGCGGAAGCTCCTGCTGGAGACGCTCAAGGCGAACAACTGGAACCTTACCGCCACGGCCGAGGCGCTGGGCACCAAGCGGCCGGGGATCATCCGTGCACTCAACGAAGCAGCGCCCGACGAGTACGCGAGAGCGAAAGCGGACGGGCGCGTTTCGCCAGGGAATCGCAGGGAGTAGAGCAGGAACGACTCTGTACCCGTAACGGAGTTGACATAGGTAACGAATCCGTTACTGTACCTCTCGAAAGCGAGGTACGGCCATGGTGTGTTTCCTGTGTGAGTGCGAGCGCGACGGGGCGGACTGCGACGTGTTCGACGAGAGCGGCCACGTTGCGTGCGCGGGCTGTCTGGCGGAGTGGGCGGAGTTCTGCGAGCACGGGGAGCGCCCCGAGCCGTTGCCCCACGAGTTCGGGTACGACGAGCACAGCGCCGAGCTGGCCGCGGGAGGGATGCTGTGAGCGCCGAGCTTGCGCCACTGGCGTTCGAGGGCAACACGCTCTCGGTAGTGACTCGCGAAGGGGCGACGTACTTCGTTGCCGCGGAGGTGAGCCGCGCGCTCGGGTACACGGAGCCAGGGCGGATCACGGACCTCATCTCGAAGGAGTGGAAGGGCGAGTTCATCGAGGGGGTGGACTTCGTGAAGCTCACGGGGCCGGATCTCCGGGCGCTCAGGGTGTCGTTGGGCGACGACCCACGAGTTACGTGGGTCGTGGGCGATCGGGTGAACAGCCTCCTCCTCCTCACCCGCGACGGGCTGAACCTCGCGCTCATCAAGACGCGCAAGCCCGCGGGGGTGCGGATGCGTCGGTGGCTGGTGTCCGAGGTGCTCCCGGCGCTCGCGGCCCGTCGTGCCCCACCCGTCACTCCCGCGTTGCCAGCGCCCGCGGACGAACTGCTTGCTCGACTGGAGCGACTCGCAGCGGAGCTGGAGTCCCCAGCCCTCTCGGTGACGTGCGTCCAGATCCGCGTTCACGGTTGGGCTCCGGCGACTCAGCGCGCGACGTGGCAACGAGAGTTGTTCGCGGACCTTGCGAGCCTCGCGGTTCGGCTTGCTCGCAGGAGCCTGGACGCGAGCGAGCCGAGGGACGTGCGGCGAGCGTCGAAGCAGTCCGCGTTGAGCGCGACCGCATTGCTCCGCGGACTCATCATCGAGCACGGGGGCGGCGATGAGGCGCTCTGACGCACGGATCGCGGAGACCCTGCGCGAGCTGCGCGGGGACGTGGCGGCGACAGCCAGGGCCACGGGAGCGAGCGAGATCACGGTGCGCCGGGTGGCGCGCGACGCAATGGAGCGAGCACCCGCACTGGCGCGGCTGCTCTCGCACGAGGCGATTGTGTGGTTTGGAGGAACGCGATGACAACGGAGATCGACAGGTACGGGCTCGAGCCGAAGGACGGCGAGGGCGCATGGCAGCTTGCGAGGGTCGCGGCGGCGTCGGGGATGTACGGCGTCCAGAAGCCCGAGCAGGCGCTGGTCATCATCATGACGGGCCGCGAACTCGGGCTGTCCGCGAGCCAGGCGCTGCGCGGGATCCAGGTGGTGAAGGGCAAGCCGAACATCTCGGCGGACCTGCTCGTCGCGCTCGTGCGGCGCAGCGAGCTCTGCGAGAGCTGGTTCGTCGCGGAGAGCTCCCCCGAGAGTTGCACGATCGAGACGAAGCGTCGGGGTGACCAGGCCCCGCGTCGGCTCACCTGGACGATGGCGGACGCGAAGCGCGCGGGGATCTCGGGCGAGATGTACACGAAGTACCCGCGCCAGATGCTGCGCCACGGGTGCGCCGCGGACCTGGCGCGCGAGGTGTACCCCGACCTGTGCTTCGGGCTGTACGCGCCCGAGGAGTTCGATGACCCGCGGGACCTGCCGGGGATCGGGGACGGAGTCCCCGACCGAGGGCGAGCCCTCGGACTCCCGCCGGAGCCCGTGAGCGTGGACGTGTCCCCTTCGAAGGCACCCGCTCCTGCCAGCGCTGCGGCGATTGTCGAGGAACCCGAGGCGGCACCGATCCCGCCCGCGATCCAGCGCGTCCGCGACTCCCTCGCGCAGTTCGGCGGGCCCCTCCTCGCAGCGCAGGCCGCCGCGGTGTGGTCGGACCACTACGACGAGCTCCCCGAGGCGCTGCGAGACCGGGCCTGGGAGATGATCGAACTCTCGCTCGCGGACCAGCAGAAGACCGCGTTCAAGTCCCTCGCGCAGGCCCACGAGGCCAGGGTGGCCGCGAAGAAGCGCGCCGCGATAGCACCCGCCGCGCCGGCTGCGGGCACTCTCGAACACGACCGCTCGAGGATCCGCGCCGCCGCCACCGTCGCCGAGCTCGAGGCGGTGAAGGCGTCTCTGTCGAAGGAGACGATCGGCGCGCTCATCGAGACTCTGTGGCTTCGCAGGATCGCGCTCTGCGCCTCGCTCGGCGACCTGAAGAAGCTCGACTTCGGCGTCAGGTCGATCCGATCCGCGTCGCTGCGCGGCATGGTCGAGCGCGCCCTGAGCACCCGTTGGACCGAGCTCAGCCCCCCCGGCCCCGGTGACGACGGGGGAGGCGAGCCCGCTCCCAGCTCGGGTACTCCTGCCGACGAGGACCCCGAGCGCGAAGCCATCGCAGGCGAACCAGCGGGCTCGCCCCTCTCCGTCGCCGTCGCTCGCCTCCACGGCTGCAACGGGCCCTCGCACGCGGTCTCGCACTACCTCGCGCACCGCGACGAGCTCGAGGGGTCGGCGCGCGTGGCGTACCGCGAGGCCCTCGTCACGCACCTGGCGCACCGGTACCCGCGCGCGGTCCCGTCGCTCGATGCCGCCAAGCAGCTCGTCGCCGAGACGGAGTCCATCAGCGCGCGGAGGGCGGCGTGAGCGCGGCCCCCGACGTCCCCCTCGAAGACCTCCTGCCCTCCCGGCGGTCCGATCGAGTGCGAGCCCGAACCATCTCGATCAAGCGCCTGTCCAAGCGCGACCTGGAGCGAGGGAGGGTGGAGGCGGACGCGCTGCTCGCGCAGATCCCCGAGGCGGACCGACGGCGACCCGAGAGGCTGAGCGAGTGTCGCCGCACCGAGCTCGGGAGACCCGGGCAGCCGTGCCCGTTCGTGTCGTGCGAGGCGCACCTGTACCTGGACGTGAGCCCGCGCACCGGCGCGATCAAGCTGAACTTCCCGGACCTCGAGGTGTGGGAGATGCCCGTGACCTGTGCCTACGCGGTTGCGGGGCTGAGCGGAGAGACGCTCGAGCTGGTCGGCGAGCGGATGAACGTCACCCGCGAGCGGGTGCGCCAGCTCGAAACCAGAGCGCTGAGGCGTATTCGCACCGTCGCCCCAGCCCTGCGCGAGCACCTCGACCGCGAGGAGGCGAGGCTTGATCTCGGCGCAGCAGCCCGCGCTCCGGGGCATCGAATCCGCACGGGTCGGCCACTGACAGCCGAGGAGCGCGCAGCGGGACTGGCGATCCTCCGAGACCTCGTTGCCGTCCACGGCGTCCGCGGCCTTGCGGCGCTCGCGGGGTGCTCGACCGCGACGATCTACGACGGGGTAGGCCGACGACGCGAGCGGATCGGACGCAGGCTCTACGAGCGCCTGCGCACCCTCGCTGCGACCCGACTCCCACCGCTCGACCGCGACCTGTCGGGAGCCGAGAGGATCCGCTGCGCGATCGGCGCGCGGCAACTCGATGCGATCGATCGCGCTGGCGCGGTCGAAGCGTGGGCCGAGGAGGTGCGCCGTGGATAGCGTCTGCGCCCGACAGGACCCGGAGCCTACGGTCACCCCGCTCATGGCCTTCCGCCTGATCCACGTCGGCGGAGGCGTGGTCGGCAATCCGATCAGCACGCCCGAGAGCGTCCTTGCAGAGATGCGCGCGTGGGCCGCGACTCCGACGCGCGCGAGCCGGAGAGGGACGTGCTCGGGGATTGCGGGGATCCTCGACTGCTACCTGGACGCGAGGGACGTGCGCCGCTATCGCGCCGCAACGGAGGTGCGCGGTGGGTGAGGTCATCCTCCTTCGTCCCGAGCTCGAGCCCTACGTGACCGTCGAGGACGTGTGCGCCCAGCGGAAATGCAGCCGCTCGACCGCGTACGCGATGCTCCACGAGGCGGAGGGATCGGCGTCGGGGATCCGAGGGCTCTTGCGCGTACGGCTGAGTGTGTGGCTCCGCTATCTGGCGGACCTGGAGGAGAGACGACGATGCAGCTCTACAAGCGCGGACGGACGTGGTGGGTCGATTACCTCGGGCTCGACGGCCAACGACGGCGCGAGTCCACGCGGTGCACCGATCGCAAGGCCGCAGAGGCCGAAGGCGCGCGTCGCGAGCGGGACGCCCGGGATCCCGATTCCGCGGCGATACGTGACGAAACCGTTGAACGATCGCTCCTCCGGCTGATCGCTCGAACGACCAACGCGGCGACCAAGAGGTTCTACACCCAGAAGAGCGGGCACCTGGTCGCGCTCCTGGGCGGGTCCACCCCGATCGCCTCGCTCCGCGTCGATCACCTCGACGGGTACCTGCGGATGCGACGCGTGGCGGTCCCGGCCCCGTCGGAGCACACGATTCACAAGGAGGTCCGCACCCTCTCGACCGCGCTCCGTCTGTCGAAGCGGTGCGGTCTGTTTCGCGGTGACTTGCTCGCGCTGATCCCGCCGACGTCCGCGGAGTACACCCCGCGCGACCGATGGCTCCCGCTGCACGAGGTCGTGGCCCTGATCGCCGCGTACCACCAGGACTACGCCGACCATGCGGCGCGCGTGGCCTTCGCGGTCGCGACCGGAGCCGAGTGGTCCGCGCTCGATCGAGCCCAGCGCGAGGACCTGGGCCCCGAGCTCGTGCGCGTGCGCGGCACCAAGAACGCCAAGCGAGACCGAGTCGTCCCGATCGTCACGCCCTGGCAGCGAGACCTGCTCGCCTTCGCTCGCTCGAACGCCCGGGGTCGCGAGGGGACGCTCTTCGCTCCCTGGCTGCAGCGCTCGGCCCTCCGCTCGCTCGAGGTCGCGAGCGTCCGGGCAGGGATTGCCCACGCGACCTGGCACGACCTACGCCGGACGTGCGCCCAGCTCCTCCGGCGCGGGGGTGTGTCGTTCGACTCGCTCGCCCCGGTGCTGGGGCACTCCTCGACGCACGTCACGCAGAGCGTTTACGCGCGGCTGGATCCACACGCCCTCGCGGATCGGCTCCGCGCGGAGCTCGGCTCCGGGGCTGTGTCGCCGGTGTGCCAAACTCCTTCGGATTCGTCGGACTCCCTGGACTGGTTGGACTCGGTGGACCAGCGAAAATCCAGGGAAGTGGTGGGTGATGATGGACTTGAACCATCAGCCAACGGATTAAGAGTCCGTGGCCTGATCCTCGGATTGCGTGGAAAAAGGCCCAAGAGACGCGCGCGTAAGCGGGCCACTGTGACGCCGGTGTGCCGTGACTCGGCGATCCGGAGGCGAGCGTGACCCCCGACCTCATGTTCTCCGAGCTCGCACGGCGCTTCCTCGACCTGGACCGCCGCGCGTGCGCCGGGGAGCTGACGCCCTCCGAGATCCGCGCGGAGCTGCAGAGGCTGTCCCTGCTCAGCGCGGCGGCGCGGCTGCTGCTCGGCCTGCATTCCCGTCGCCCGCGGCTCACGACCGGGTGCGCGACGGGGACTCCCTCGAGCTCGCAGCGGTGGACACGGCGACGATCGACGAGTGCGCGGCAGACGGCGCAGGGCTTCTCGATGGGCAACGGGACGGGGTCGGTCATCGCGGGTACCTCGACGTCGAAGATGGGACCGCGCGCTAGCTTCCGTCAACCCGCGGACTAGCTGCGATGGACATAGTCTGTCGCTAGCTTTGCTTGTAGTTCTTCTAGTTCGTGGCTATGGTGCTTGCCTCATGGCCACCAAGAAGACCGGCGCGAAGAGCCCGCCCAAGCCCCCAGGAAGCCGCCAACTGGCGGTGAACATCCCCGAGGTACTCATGGACGATCTGGATGCCTGGACGGACTGGGAGCGGGCGCAGGACCCCATTCGCAACGCGAGCGTTACCAAGAAGGACATGGTCATCCGCGCGCTCGCGGACGCTGTAGACCGGTGGAAGAAAAAGAGCGGAAGCTAGTAGCAAGTCATTGACTAGTTATGGGGGAAGGATTAGATTCTACTCATGACGAAGCGCACCGGCCGATTCTTCTCGATCCCCCGCACAGCCGAGACCGGGGACTACCGCGCGCGAGGGCTCCTCGCCCACGCGGTCTTCGGCCGCGACGGTCTGCGCTGCGTGTACTGCGGCGCGCGGGCGACCGAGGGCGCGGAGATCGAGATCGACCATGTCCGTCCTGCCTCGCACTTCTCCGCAGGGACCGAGCGTGACGTCGTCAACGCAACGTCCAACCTCGTAACCGCCTGCGAGTCCTGCAACAACGTGAAGGGCGGCTGCGGGCTCGAAGGCTTCATCGAGAAGCTGCTCGCTCTCGGCGTGAGCCTCCGTTCGGTCGATGCCCTCCGGCTCCGAGTCGAGGCTGCGACATCCACCATCATCGAGTGATTGACCGCCCCGCGGTGGGGCGTGAGCATTGGAGAACCAGCATGAAGAAGCGAAGCAACTACGGCGGTGCCGTGCACCTGCCGGGGATCGACCCGAAGAAGTACGTGGTCTCGATAATCATCTCGAGGCGCGACGACGAGCCTCTCAGCGACCAGGAGTGGGCGATGTGCGAGCGCGCGGTGCCCATCGTGCAAACCGCGGCCGAGCTCCTCGAGGAGGACGCGCGCGAAGAGAAGAAGGCGAAGCGAGCGAAGGTCTCGGCGAAGAAGCGCGCGGCGTGAAATGACCACAAGCCCCGCACCCTCTCGGGCCGGGGCTTCCGTTGCAGTCGTCAGCTCGCGGGCTTGAACAGCGGCGGCGGCTCGTCGGGGATCGGCGACCAGTGCTTACGGGCCGTCACTGTACCGTCGCCACCACGCGAGCAGCCTCGTCCCCTCGTGCTCAACGATCGCGAGGACCAGGCACCACGCGAGTCGGAGGGCCGCGGTCAGCACGGCTCGAAGACCCCGCTGCGGAGATACCCGTGCCACCCACAGCCGCCCTTCGCAGTGTCGTGCAGGATCGACGGCGCGAGCGTGACGCTCTCGGGCCTCGCGAGATCGCCCTCGATCACGCTCCACTGCGGATGCCCTCCGCGAGCACCCGCGAAGTCCAGCGACACGGGCCTCCCGCACCCTGCGCAGGAGTGGATGTAGCCGGTGACGCGTGCCGGGTCATCGCGGTGGATCACGGGCACGACGTCGCCGGGCTCGGGCGCGTCGCCGAAGATCGCGCTCACGCTCGCGAGCCGCGCAGGCACGCGGCACCGGAGGTCTAGCGCGGTCATGGTCGCTCGAACCCCGCGGCACCCAAGGTCCCCCACCCGCACACCCCATCGACTTGCGGTCCCACGAGCCCGAGCTCGCGCTGCCAGCTCTTGACGCACTCGGTCGGCTCGCGTCCCTCGGGAGCGTGACCCCCGGCGATCATCCGGCCTACCGCCGACAGACACGACGCGGTCACCGCCCAGGGCTCGCCGCGGAACTCCGCGTCGAACCACAGCACGTTCGCCCGGTCGCGCACCGTGAGCAGCGCATCCACGAGGTCCTGTGGCCGCTGCGCGTGCCCATACCCCTGGAGGGTCCAGGAGTGCGGGCGCTCCAGATCGAGGCGCGCGAGCGAGGCGTCGTGCTTCGCCCAGTCCCGATCGCTCCACCGCCGACAGCGCCCGTAGGCGTCCCGGCCCTTGAGGTTGCGGAAGTAGAGCTGGCGGATACGGCAGTCCACGAAGCTCGCGAACTCGTCGCTCGGGAAGCCCGCGAAGGTCCCGCCCTCGCCCAGGGGCTTGGCGGTCTTTCTCTCGTCCCCGTGGCTCTCGATCGCGAACCAGGGCTGGTCCCCGAGGATGATCGAGGGGGCGAGCTTCCGCAGCTCCTCGCCCAGCTCGAGCGCGCCCTTCTCGTCGGTCTCGTCCTCGGGGCCGGTGTCCACGTCCCACTGGCCCTCGGCGTCGAGCAGCCCGAACGCGAGGCCGGGTGTACCCGCGAGCAGCTCGCCGATCTTCCGGCCCTTGTCCTTCGCCTTGCCCCCACCGTCGAGCCCGAACGAGAACGCGAACGCCACACCCTCGGCGCGTGCCATCGCCGCACCGCGTCGGAGCCCCTCGCGTCCACCGTGGAAGACCACGCCCGGGAGCCCGAGCCGCTTGGCCCACAGGATCATGGTGCGCGTCTCGGCCTCACCTCGCATCGAGCCGAGGTAGAGCTGGAGCCAGGTGCCCTTCGCGATCGGCACGTCCCAAGGCTTGCCGGGGATCACGAGTTCACCCGCTTGCCGACCTTGCGCACGCCCCACGGGACGTAGCCCTTGACCACGAGGTACACCGGCACGTCGTTGACGCGGTAGATCGCGTCGGGCTCGCTGTCGGTCGCGGCCCGTGACCCGCGGTGGACGATCACGTCGTACGACCGCGGCGCGTCACCGTGTTGCTCGACGTTGACGATGGTCGCCGCGCGCGGGTCGCTCTCGCTGTCGCCGATCGGCGGGGGGACGTACAGGACGGACTCGCCGAGGTCGAACCAGGGATCGCGCTTCACAGCCCACCCCCGTCCTTCGGCTCGATGGGCCCTTCGAACTCCGATGGTCCCGCGTCCGCTTCCTCCTCGACGCTCGCGTCCATCTCCCGCTCCCAGCACGTCGAGCTGAGCTGGGTGAGCACCCCGTGCCCGGGCATCCGGACCTTGCCGCCCACCTCGAGGCAGGTCCCGTACTCGGTTCGCTGGACGATCCGAGGGGCGACCGCGGTGACGTGGGGGCTCCCGCCGGCGCAGCCCGAGATGCACGCAGCGAGCACCGCGGCGGTGCCGACCGCGACCCCGCCGAGCTTGATCTTGCCGTAGCCGACGGAGGCTGCAAGCAGCGCCGTCGCGGCTCGACCACCCCCGACGCGCGTCGCGAAGATCTTGGCGATCTGTCGGAGGATCGTCGAGGGCAGCGCGACCGCGAGCAGCGCGAGTACGACGTAGTTCCCCGGCGCGAGCCGGAGGACTCCGAGGTACAGCAGCGCGGCGACGACCGCGAGGTCCGTCAGTCCTTCGCGGACCTGCGAGATCCCGCGCACGATAGGCGAGGACTCGGGGGCAGGGGGGACGGTCGTGGGCGGCGTGGTGACTTCGACTTCGGGCATGGAGGGGACTCCTTGGGGTGAGCGTTGCGCGCCTATCGCCCAGGGCGAGGAGGCAGCGGCACGGGGGGAGATACGGGCGTGATACCGTCCGGCGGAATGGCTGGGCCGTACCGGACGCGAGAGGAAGTGAGGCTCGCGCTGGAGTCGCTGGACCCTCGGGCGCTCTGGTCGAACGACCAGATCCAGTCCGCGCACACGCTGCTGGTCGAGATCCGGGCGGCCATCCACTACGGGGCGCTGGACGCAGGGCTCGATGAAGTCGCGCGCGACCTCGAGCTGTCGCGGGTGGCGATCGTGACCTACGACGCGCGCCGCCGGGCCTGGCTCGGCCAGCTCACCGCCATCGCGGCAGTCGCCGTCAGCGCCATCATCGGGGCCTACGGCAAGGGCGCGATCACCGCCGCGTTGATGCTGTTCGTGGTCTGCATCAAGGGAACGCAGGAGTGGGGCCGGGCGGCCCAGCGCGAGACCATTGAGCGCTCGCTCACCGAAACCATTGCCGCCGCGCGGTCCCGCCCAATGACCCGCGCGCTGCCCGCTCCCGCCGTGCCATTCGACATTCCGGGGCAGACAACCCAAGATCCCGTGAAGGTGAAGTCATGAAGAAGCGCATCGATGGAGGGCTGCTCGAACTCGGGGTGTTCGAAATCTTCGGTGGTCTTTGGGCCGTCGTCCTCGGCGGCGTCGCGATGCCGATCGCTGTTGGATGCGGCACAGTGGTCGCGCTCCATGGGCTCCTCACGACCGCTCGCGCGGTCGGCTGGACCGAGCGGTGATCGACAGGGGGCTACTCGGCACCGCCGCCTGGGAAGTCGCAGCGGGGATCGCGATGGCGGGCAGCCACGTCTGGATTTCGTGCATCGCTCACTCCACCGTAACGTCGGTGTCGCCACGCGGTATGACCGACTCGTCGTATTCAGAGAGGGCTTGTTGCTCCGCAGTGAGCAGCGCGAGCCACTCCAGCGGCACGAGCACGAGCACGTCTGCGCTGCCCATGATCGCGCGGAAACGCACGGACCGGAGCGTGTCTCCGCAGTGGCAGTGGATCCCGCCGCCGACCCTGTCGCTCGGAGTGGACTCGCACGGGTAGCCGAGCGCGGTGTCGAGTACGGTGCGGATGGCTCGCGCCGTGTCGAGCGTGGTACGGATGCACCGACTCATACTCCGTACCTCGCAAGGAAATACGCCTCTAGTGCTGTAATTTCGCTAGCCGTTGCGACGCGCGCGAGGATCACGATTTCGTACACTCTCGCGTTGGCAGCGAACCCTCCCGCGCCCGAAAAACCGATGCCGAGCGGGTGCGGTGGGTCGCTCGCGCTTGGTGTCGCAGTCTCGCTCGCGGTCGCGCCTACCGCGCCGTCCAGCCGCAGCACGAGGTCTGGGTTGACGCCGGAGCGGTAGGTCACGACATATTTGTGTGTCACGTTGTTCGCGGTTGGCGCTGCCGCCAACGCGACTGCCGCGGTCCCGTTGCCGACCAGGGCATGAGCGGCGCTACCGCTCACCTGTGAGAACGCGAACCCGCGGTTAACGCCGGACGAATGCTGCGTTGCTAGCTGATAGTTCCCGAAGGGTCCGCTGTTGTTTTTGCCAACGAACGCCACGGTCATCCCGACCCCGTTGTGCAGTGCCTCCCAATCTGCCGCAACGCCAGCGTAGAGCCCGCGCGAACTAGAGGTCACGCTGGTGACGTACGGGAGGTTGTTCACTCCGCCGCTTGCGCTGTACGGGGGTTGGTTGCCTGCCGTCGTCTGTATCGCATGGCGACCGTTGCCGCTCTGGTCCGCCCACGCCGCGACGTTGGAGCCGTTGAGCGTGATCCCGAGGTCGGATCGATACCACGCGTGCGGCACGAGCGCCGCCGGGGTCCACGCCGGGGCGGCGACCCTGCGCGCAGTCCCGGGAATCCCGATCCCGACGCCGATCACCAGAACACCGTGACGCTCGTGACCCCCGTCGTCCCCGTCGCGAGGATCTTGCTGATCTGCACGTCGAACAGCTCGTTCGCGACGAGGCCCGAGAAGACGCAGGTCGAGCCGTCGGCGAACTGCACCGCGATGGCAGGCGACGCGCCCACCGCCTCGATGCGGAGCCGTCGGGCGGGGCACTTTTTCGCGGTGCCCGCGGTCGGCGCTTCGACGAGAAGATCGATGTCCGCAACAAACGAGGTGAACCGCTTGGCGGTGACGGCGCTGCTGAGAGAGTCGGGGTTGGCCATGGGATTACCTCTTCACGAGATCGGGGGTGGCTTCGACCCAGAGCGTCGCGTGCAGGACCGCCCCGGTGTTGTTGTAGACGTAGAGCTTGAAGTTCGCGGGATCCACGTAGAGGAAGAGCGTCGCGGCGATCTGCACGTACCACTTGCCCGCCGCGCTCACCGGGGGGTTGCCTGCGGTGGGTGCGGCTCCGCCGGCGTCATACCCACCGGTCCCCGTGTAGCCCTGTGCGAGTCCGTACGCGAGGGTGCCGTTGTTGAGATAGTCGTTCGCCTGCCCTGCGCGCACGTTCGCCGCGGTGAGATCGACCCACCGCACGTGCAGGTACCGATCGCGCCAGTCGATCGTGTCGTCGATCAGTGTGAGGTTCGCGTTGGCCCACCCGCCCGCGGGCGTGGCGTAGAACCGGGTCTCGGAACCTGCGCCCGCTCCTGTGACCGCGGCCATGCCCGAGAGCTCGCCGGTCGCGGCCTCGCTCGCGAGTCGTTGGCCACGCGCGCGGTCCTGCATCGCGTTCAGGGTCGCGCTCGGGACCTGGCTGTTGGTCGTGAAGGTCGTCAGTCTGTCCATGTCAGCTCCCGAGTACGTCGCGGTCTGTGAGGGAAAGCGGGTCGTCCGTCTTGAAGGTCACCGTGGCGACCAGGCGGTGTTGCGCGTACGCAGGCTGCATCCGAGTGCACACCGCGGAGACTTTCGTTCGGGTCTCGACGTCGTCGTACGCAGCCCCGAGCCCGACGCAGTAGCGAAAGACCTCGCGCGGATCGGGCAACAGGACCGCGGGCGTTTCTTGCAGCGTCGCGCCGGGGACGATGGCGCGGATCGCCGCGAGGATGTCCGCGGGGGATCCGCCGAAGGTCGAGCGCGTCGCGGCGAGGATCGATGCCCGACGGGTCGCCGCGCTCTGGTTGGTCTGCGAGGGCAGCCCGAGGGCAGCTTCCCACTCATCGAGCATCTCCGTCGCGGTGTCGGGGAAGGACTCGTCCCGAATCGCCTCGACGGTCTGCGTCGTCGCCGCATCGACGGTGTCGCCGAGCGCGAGCAGCTCGGCCGCACCGACCCCACCGTCGGGTGCCTGGACCGCGGGGCCGAGCATTCGCGCCAGCCGACGCGCGATCCGGCCGGGCCGGGAGTCCTCGCTCGGGACGTCCTGGGGAACCGCGCGCGTCACGGAATCTCCGTGATGAGGAGTTCAGCGAGCTCGATGACCATCTTCGCGTTCGCGGGCGTCTGGTCGGTGCCCGGTGTGGTGATCGAGACGGTGACCAGGCCGGGGACCGCTTGCAGCGTCGCGGCGATGGCCGAGAGATAGAGCGTCGCGCGCCCGCGCACGTCCTCGGTTGGGTACCTCTGGAGCGCGGGCGTGTCCCTCGGGCCGAGCGAGTCGAGCAGCGCGAAGATCGCGGTGCGGATCGCGTCCCAGTTCGCCGGGGCCGGGTACACCAGGCTCGCGGCGACGGGCGTCCCGAGGAGCGTGGTGATCGTCCAGGTCGTCTTGTTCGTCCCTCCGTTGTAGGTGCCGCCGACGAGGTCCACCGCCTGGTAGCCGCCGCGGATGAAGCCTGTGCCGACCTTCACCAGCGCGCGCTTGCCATTCTTGGCGGTGTGGTCACCGGTCACCACCAGCGTCGTGGCGCTCGAGCCGTTCTCGGTCATCGTCCCCGTGAACGGAAACGGAAACCGGCCGCTATTCTTGATGGCGCAGGTGATGTTCTGCGTGGTCGGGACGAGGTTGGTGACCTCGAAGTCCGCCGTCGCCATCGTCACGGGCCGGAGCTGGATGCCGTCGGTGATCACTGCACCGCTCTCATCGCGCGTGCCGTTGATGAAGTCCTCGATCTGGTTGCAGCGGGTCGAGCCCACGACGCGGCTGTTGAGGACCGCGTCGCCCTGCGCGGGACCGACCGCGACGACCGTGACGCACCCGAGCGTCTCGCCCGAGACTGCGCCCGGGAAGAGCCGCTGGTAGACGTACGCCTCGGCGATTCCGTCGCACTGCTCGACCCAGTCCCGCCAGTCCTCGGCGTTGCCCGAGGCGGGACGCTGGCGGAGACGATCGAGCAGCCGAGTCCGCAACTCCTCGTCGGTCTCCTCGTCCTCGCCCGCGGTCGTGATGCTCGCCACGAGGCCGGTGGGGTCCAGCCCCGCGGGGGTCGAGACCCAGGTGAGCGTGGTGCCGAAGGCGAGCGTGCTCGCAGAGCCGCCCTCGTCGGCGACGACGGTGATCGTCCCGTCGCCCGAGCCGTCGAGCACCACCGAGGCGTCTTGGCAGGTGAACAGCGCCCCGGAGGGCGAGGACATCTTCGAGTTCGCCGGGATCGCGGGCGTGGTGCTCGGCGTGCCGGTGACCGCGACGACCAGGACCGCGGAGACCGGGACTCGTCGGATGATGGCGTAGACCGCGGCGTGTCGATCGAGCAGCTCGATGGACTCGTCGGGGAGGATCTCGTGCGAGAGCGCCTCCGCCGCGGACTCGAGCTGCAGGAGCTCGACCGCGAGGACGTCGGCCATCCAGTACGCATCCGAGCCGTACTCGACGGCGAGGGTCTTGCCCGCTGCGGCGTAGCGCGTCGTCAGCGCCGCGAGGAGCGCCGTGCGGATCGTCTCGCGGGTGCGTGCGGTGAAGGCCACGGATTCAGGCTCCCAGGGTCAGGGTCTGACCCACGGTCGCTCGGGTGCGAGCGCGCGGGTCGTAGAAGTCCACGGAGTAGACGAGGCGGTCCCGCTCGGCGCTCGCCGTCACGCGGAGGTCGGTGATGCGCCCCGCGCTCGTCAGGAACGCTAGAGCCGCGGTGATCGCTGACTGCGCGGTGACGGCCAGGTCGGGGCGCGCGCGATCGAGTCGGCTCACATCGAGGCCATACGTCGGGTCCAGTGGACAGGAGCCGCGAGGCGTGCGGAGAGCGCGGACGACCAGCTCGGTCGCGGGCTGTCCGCGCGCGTAGGTGCGGCCGTCCGCGTCGAGCACCCATTGGCCCGTCGCGGGGTCCAGCTTGCGGGTCACCGCGTAGTAGGGCTCGGCCATTTTAGGCTTTCACGTTGGGTGCGCCGCTCGTGACGATGCCGACAATCGGGACGGTGATCGTCCCGGCAAGCGCACTCATCCCCGCGGCTGTGATGGTGACGACTCCCGCCGGGGTAGGCGCTCCGCCCGGCGGCGTGTACGTCGCGGTCAGCGTGAACGTCGGCGTCGCGCCTGCGGCGACGATGACCAGCGTTCCGTTCGTCGTCGTGTCATCGACCCGCGCGACGGCCTTCGATCCGCCGTTCAACACCACGTCCTGCCCGGCTTTGGACTCGACGTCGGTGCGTCCGGATGCGCGGTGCCGGATGCGCGACGTCGGTTCGGCCGCCCCGTACAGCCTCGTCTCACCCGCCTCGACGTCGAGCACCGACAGGGCCTTGTTGAGGATCGCGAGCCCGAGGGTCTCCTCGCCCAGCTCCGCCGCGAGCAACTCGAGCCCGGCCGCGATGATCGGTCGCACGAAGAGCCCGAGAGGCTGCACGACCTCGATGTCATCGAGCGCCTGGGCGTCCTCGTCTGCGCCTTCCTGCCCGAGCCCCCGCACCTGCGCGAGCAGCGCGCGGACGTTGGTGGCGAGCCGGACGCGGGTGACCTTGAAGAACTGAAACATCAGGTCGAGTCCTCGGGGTCCACCTTGATCGCGCCGCGCGGGACCGCGCGGAGCTCTGTCGTCTGGCCGCCGTCGCGCGAGCCCTTGAACTCCACCCGCGTCAGCAAGCCCGCGAGGTCGGTGCCGGTGATGTCGTCGCGCACGCGGCAGAGCTCGTTGGGCTGGTAGAGCACCATGGCCCCATCGACCACTTGGCCGTGGCCCTGGACCGTCGCCGTGTACTGGCGGAGGTTCGCGTTGGCGTCGCCCAGGATCCGCGTGGCCTCGCGACGCGCGGAGGCGTCGGAGCGGGCACGCGCGGACACCGAGTACCGCGGCCGATCAGGGAGCGCGCGCGCGTACAGGCCGATCACGAACTGGTCGTTGAGGACCGTCCGTGCCAAGCGCGCGGGCTGAAGGTCTCCGCGCGGGGTGTCCGCGAACACCGTGACCTCCGTCGGGATCCCCGCGGCGTCGATCGCGTCGGATCCCGAGAGGATGTTCGAGCGCTGCGACACAGTGCCGTCGGGCAGCAGCTCGCGCAGGAACCGAAACCGCTCGGGGCCGGTCGTGCGCGGCGAGTCCACGCGCAGGACCAGATCGTTCGGCGTGGATCCCGGCGCGGTCCAGAGCAGGTACCCGGCCTTGCGGCAGAGGGACTCCATGCACTGCCAGATGGTCTCGCCGACCCGGACGCGAAACCGATCGATCACGCCTCGGCGCTGCTGGCGACGGCGGGAGGAACGGCGGGGCGGACGGAGCCCCGGGGCGGCGCGCATCGGATCGACCCCGGCCCCGAGTTCGATGGTGAAACCGAGCGGATCGATGAGCCGCTCCAGGGCGTCGCGCAGTGTGGTGTTCCGCAGCGAGAGAGTCGGGTCCGCGTGGGCGTCGATGACCGAGCCCGAGATGTCCCGCCCTCCGAGGACGAGCATCGCGCCGCCTGCGTCCGCGCGCGGCTCCCGGCGCTCGAGGTACCCGTCGAGCTGCACCACGCCGTCGAGGGCGAAGGTAACCGGAGCGCCGACGCGCGCGAGGGTCAGGAGCTGCGTCCAGGTCTGCGCCGCGCCCTCGGTGCGCCAGAGCGAAAAGGTCCAAGCACTGCCGGGCCGGAGCATGTCCAGCGTGATCGCGTACCCGTCCCAGACCTCGATCGGCGTCCCGTCGATCACCAGGAGCACCTCGTGTTGGAGCGCGCTCACCGGGGCAACACCAGCCGGCGGCCTGGGCGAATCTCCGTCGAGACCAGGGCGTTCGCCGCGACGAGCTTCGCGATCCCGTCGAGCGACCCGTACACCTCGAGCGCGAGATCCGCGACGCTCATCCCCGAGACCGGGACGATGTACTCCCGGGCCTCGCTGCGACGCAGGTACTGCTCGCGGAGGGTGAAGGACGAGTCTCGCAGGCGCTCGACGGCGGTCAGTGCTGCGATCGAGGAAGCCGTCGCCTCGCGCAGCTCGTCGAGCGCGAGGGTGGCGGTGATCGCGTCGTCGAGCTCGGCGAACGCCGCGCGCACCTCCTCGTGACTCGATCCGTCCGTGGCGGCCAACTCGGTCGCGGCATCGACGCTCTCGCGGAGGGAGGGCGTCCCAGGCGCAACCACGGCAACCGCTGCGTCGGCGGTGTCCGCGCGACGCTGGACCTGCTCGACCGAGTCGCCCTGGTCGGGCGCGAAGTTCGCATCGGCCACCGAGGCGACGTTCTCGACCCACGAGAGGGTCATCCGCGCGCCGCCCCGGTCCTCGGCCGTGAGCTCGACGGGCCAGCTCGCGACGTGCGCTTCGAGCGGGCCGAGCAGAGGGTGAACGAGTCGGCCGATGGGCCGGTCTTGGAACTTCAGCCGAAGCCGCTCGAGCAGGTCGGGGAAGAGCGTTCCGTACCTGCGAACGAGGCCGTCGGTGTTGACCAGCGGAATCACGAGCGTCCCGCGGTACGCCTTCAGCCCCGTCGGCTCGATGACCGAACCGCGACGCAGATAGGCTCGGTGCTCGACGCTATCGTGTCCGCCCTCGACCGGCGCGGACGTGACCGGGAAGCCGATCCCGTCGTAGGAGGCTTCTACGAGCGCGGAGAATGCGTCGGCCATGGGTCAAGTGAGACGGCGGGGCAGGAGCGGGGGTAGCGTCGGCGGGATGCCGAGGGCCGAATGAGTCCAGAGACCAAGGACCTGATGAAGCTGCTCGGGACGGGGCTCGCGATCGGCGCGCTCGCCTGCGTCGGTGCCATGACCTGGGCGGTGTGGAGCGGCGATCCGCCGCGACGGCCAGAGACAGAATCGAACATCCCCTCTGCGCCCCCTGTCTCGATCGCTTTCGAGACGACCGACGCCAGCGCTGATGCCCCGTCGCGAAGGCTCTCGCCTACGTCGCCCCGCCAAACGCCGCACGAGGGGTGCTTCGTTCGCCCGGCGGGCGCGAGCAGCGAGGGGGCTTGGTGCACATGGACCGAGACTACGTCGCCCTCGAGCTACACCTGCGAGACTACCCTCGTCGGCTGCGAGGCCGCGCGCGCCACGCTGCTCGAAATCGAGCGCGAGTTCCCCTCTGATCCCGGTCAGCCGTCGCGGGTGCCCGAGTTGTGTACGCGGAGGACTGGCGCGTTTTGCACCGACCTGGGCGACGGCTGGGCGAACCGCCAGTGCCGCGCGCGCCGGGAGCAGTGCGAGGCGTTGCGTCCTCAGCACTCCGACGCAACCCGCTGCGTGCATCGCCCTACGTTCTAACGACTCGGATTCCCGGGCTGTCCTTGCAGCGCCGTCCTCGCTGCGTGCGCGGCGTCTTGAGGCGCGACGGTAGCGGTCATGGTGCCCATGCCCTCGCGTACCGCTCCGGTGAGCGCCTCGCGGAGAGCGTTGATCGTGTCGGTGTCGAGCGAGACGGGGCGGTCTACGTTGATCCCGTGCTGCTGAGCGTTCCTGACGAGCTCCTCCGTGCGACCCTGAATCTCGCGGTCCGCGTTCGCCTGCATCCGCTCGCCGCCCACTGCGGTTGCGATTGCGCCGCCGATCCAGTCGAGCGGGTTCGCGGACTCCTGCCATGCGTTTCGTCGGCCGAGCACCTCGGTCTCCGCTTGCTGGCGAAACAGGTCCCGGCGCGTTCGGACCTCGGCGCTGCTGCCGTGGACTCCCATACCCTGCACCGAGGCCCGACCCGCGCCGAGTAGGTCCATCCCCCCCCGAGTTGCCGAGTTGTCGAGCAGTCGCCCGATAAGCGGGCTGGTCGTCTTGATGTCGTCGATCGTGCGCTGGTTCTCTGAAGCCCAGTCGTTCTGTTGATTCGCTTGCGACCAGAACAGCCGCGCTTCTCGTTGGGCGTCCCGACTCGCCTGAGTCTGCATCGCATCCCGCGAGGCACGCGCCGTGTCCTCGGGACTCCCGGTGATCCCAGCGTCTACCAGTTGCCGAAAGTCGGTGGCGCGCCCGCCGTGTGCCTGCATGTCGCGGAAGAGTTGGTCGGTGAGCGCGCGCGACCGGGTGTTGACTCCGCCGACTGCGACGCCGAATCGCGAGGCGTTCCCGCCGCTCGCGCGGAAGGCGTCCTCGAAGAGTCGCGCGAGGGCGTCGGATTGCGTCTCGCCCTCGCGGGATCGAAGCTGGCCGGTGCTGTTGAAGGCGTTGCGTCCGATCAGCTCGCGGAGCCGTCCGCGCCCTCGGTCGGAGCTGAAGTTGTCGAGGAAGGCTCGCGCTCGCGTCGCCGACACATCCCCGCCCCCGCCGCCCTTTCCCGCCGTCTGAAACAGGGCACCGACGACGGAGCTGGAGCGCATCCGGTTCTCTGCGTTGGTCGAGAGAAATCGAGAGCCGCCGCCCAGCAAGACCCCCGCATGGCGCGCGGAATCTTTAAACGAGATGGAGCCGAGCCGTCCCTGGGCGATCTGGCCAGCGACTGCTCGCGGAAGCTCGGCCGCCGAGATGTTCATCTGGCGCTGGTACTCGCCGGTCGCGTCGACCATGTCTTCGAGCTTGGTCCCCGTTGCGACCGCGGCGTTGGCGAGTTGGGGAAGCACTTGGGTTAGGTACGTTGCGCGCGAGGCGGAGTCCCCAAGCGCCGAGAAGCTGGCTTGGGCGCGCTCTAGCCCGCTCAGCACGTCCGCTGCGTCGATCCCCGTCCGCACGTTCGTGCTCTGGACGGCGGCCATGATTTCTCGCTGGGCTCCCGGGGTCCTCAACTCGCTGGACGCGAGTACCTGAGCCCGATGACTGAGCGCCGCGCGCTGGCGCGCTGCGGCTCGTAGGTCGTCGCCGTAGCCCTGGAAGAACGTGAGTCCCCGCTCAGCCAGACCGACGGCGTCGCCGCCTCCGCCTCCGCCACTCTGCCGCTCGCGCCGAGCTGTAGCCTGCGTGCCTCGACGCGCGGACTCGACCCTGCGACGCGCGAGCCGCTCGACGGTCGAGGTCAAGCGCTGCTCGTCGCGAATCGCCTCGTCGGTCCCGCGCTTGCGAAATGCCGCGACGGCCGACGACTCGGTCCGAGCGGCGTTCGTTCGCACCTTCGCGGCGGCCTGCACGGTCTGGGTGTACCGGCGCTCTTCGACGGCGAGGCTCGCGTACGCGCGGCGGACTTCGGCCGATCCCTTCTTTGCGTCCGCGGCGGCACCCGACCACACCTTGCTGAACTCCCCCCGCATCGCACGCGCCACCGTCCGCGCTGCGCCTGGCAGCGTGTTCAGGGCAGCGATGACCGAGGTCGTGTCACCGACCAGCTCGAAGACTGCGCGTGCCATGAGTCAGCCCGCCTTCGCCCGGTCTCGCATCCGCGCTACGACCGCGGGCCGCCTGCGTCGAGCCTCGCGGTACGCGAGTCCGAACCAGGCGCTCGCGAGCGCACTCACCACCGTGAGCGACACGAGCAACGCGACGGCCACGGTCTTCGAGGGCGGCGAGCTGAGCCACGTCGTCACGAGCGAGACCAGCGCGCCCGCGCTGAAGGTGAGGAAGCCGAGGGCGCGAGATTCTTCGGAGACGGCAGCGTCGAGAGCGTCCAGGTCCATATCGAGCACCTCGTACGTGTCGATCCCCTTGATGCGATGAAGCCGCACCTGGGGGACCGACTGAAGAGTCTGTGGCCGATCGGTCATTGGTTCAATTCCCTGGGCTCACCGACGGGGGAGCGACTTGAGCACTTGCGCGAGCGTCAGGGCGACGACGGCGGGGAGTTGTCCGTCCCGTCGGAGCCATCGCTCTCCGAGTTCGGCAGCGAGGTGGACGGCGAGGACCTGAGACTCATCTGCGAGGCAAGCCGGTCGGCCGCTCGCAGCGTGAATCGCGCCAGCGTGGCGGATCCGTAGGAC
>Ga0247727_10001828_pt1 | contig 49463 bp, 35 predicted proteins | sample WisWelCaveWW1625_FD_202498 | JGI IMG/M metagenome (GOLD analysis project Ga0247727, IMG submission 202498) | Biofilm microbial communities from Wishing Well Cave, Virginia, United States - WW16-25 | ecosystem: Environmental > Aquatic > Deep subsurface > Groundwater > Cave microbial mat | place...
TGAAGCAGGCTGGCGCGTCCGTTATCGAGGGAGATTCCCTCGGCGCCGTCCTTGGAGCGGACGTGGATGAAGTTGCTGCCGTCCTTGCGCAGCAGCCGGATGGAGTCGATCACCACCGGCGAGCTGACCCCCTGGAGCTTCAGGACGGGCGCGGCTGCCGCCCGGTCCAACTGCTCGATAGTGGGGCCGGCACCGGCCTTCGCCGAACTGGAGGCGTTGGTCTGCCGCGCGCAACCCGACGAAAGCGCGAGGGGTGCGGCGCCCGCGGCGCCTTGCAGAAACCTGCGACGATCCATCATCATTCTCCCATTCCTTAAAATAGGAACTTCAAGCCGAATTGTAACTGGCGCCCCACCGAAGCGGAGCCGGCCAGTTTGCCGAAGTTCGCATTCCCCACCGTCAGGGCGGCGCTGCGCGCGCTCGGCAAAAAGAACGTCGGGGTGTTGGTCAGGTTGAAGGCCTCGGCGCGAAACTGCACGCTGGTGGCTTCCGACGTCCGGAAGCTCTTGAAAAGCGAAAAATCGAGGTTCCTCGACCCCGGCCCCCGGAGGATGTTGCGGCCCGCGTTCCCGAAGGTCTGGATGGGTGTGCCGCGGTAGTCCGGCACCCTGGGGGGAACGGCAAAGGCCTTCGGATTGAAGTACTGGTCGAAGCCCGGATTGGCAACCAGGGCCGGCTCGCCGGCGACCACGTCCGGCCGGTTGCGCAGGGTCAGCACCGGCGGCAGCGAAGCCACATTCATGTCCGTCGGGAACCCGGAAACCATGCTCAGGATTCCATTCACCTGCCAGCCTCCGAAAATATTCCCGGCGATTCCCCCGTGACTCAGGACAGGTTTGCCCGGGCCGAACGGCAACTCGTATAGCGCGCTCAGCACGAACTTGCGGGGAATGTCGGTGGCCGAGAGGCCGCGCTCGCGCCACAAATTGTAACTGTCCATGGCCACCACGTTGTTCTGGCTCGAAAACGTGGAGGTGCCGGAATTCCCGGAGTCGAGATTCTTCGAGAACGTATAATTCGCAAGGAAAGTCAGACCTCGCGAGAAACGGCGCTCCACCCTGAGGTTGAACGAGTTGTACCAGTTATTCACGTTGGAGGTGTCCACCCCGATGGCGCTGTTGATGAACGGGAAAGGCCGGTCGGCGGAGGTATTCCTCCCCGCCAGGGCCTCCTCGAAGCGGACCTGGTTGACGTTGACCCGCTGCACCCAGCGGATGCCGCGAGCGCCGGAATAAGCGGCTTCCACCAGCAGGCCCGGCTTGAACTCGTATTGCAGAGAGAGGTTGAACTGTTGCAGCATGGGCATCTCGGAGTTCTTGATGTCGGGGGCATTGGCCGAGCCGGCGTCCGCGCTCAAAGGGTTCTTGGCGTCAAACTGGCTGAAGAACGGATCCACAGCGGACACCACCGTGACGGGGGTGGAAAACCGCATGGGCGGCGTAACGGTAGTGGCGGCATTGACCTCCGGCATGTTAATCAGGATGAAATTCAGCACCGTGTCGCCGATCAGGGTGGCCTCGTCGTTCTGTTCGCGCTGGCTGTAAAAGATGCCGTAGCCTCCCCGAACCACGAATTTCGGGTTCACCTGGTAAGCGAAACCGAAACGCGGCGCGATGTTATTGTGGTCGCCCTCCACGACCGCGCGGCTGTTGCCATCCTTGCCCAGGCGCCGGACCACCCCCAGCCGCCCGGTGGGGCCCGCCAGGTGCGGATCAAACACTCCGCCGTTGTCCCGGGCGTCTACCGGCTGGGTGTACAGGTCGTAGCGCATGCCCAGGTTCAGTGTCAGGCGCGGCGTCACTTTCCAGTCGTCCTGGAAGAACCCGCCCACGTACAGGTCCCGCTGGCGGGGCCAGTCGCGCAGGAAGTCGCCCACCACGCTGGTCGGCGTCCCTAGCAGGAACTCCGCGTAGGGAAGTCCGGTCTGGCCGGAAACCGAAGGATTGGCGGTAAACACCGCGCCAAACACGTAATCCGCGCTGAAGGGGACTTCCCGCAGGCGGTCGAACCGCAATCGGCGGGCCTCCGCGCCGGTCTTGAGGGTGTGGTTGCCGCGGATGATGCTCACATTGTCGGCCCAGTGGAAATTGTTCTCGAAAATAAGGTCGGCTCTCGCGGCGGTGAATTCGGAGAACTGCGTGGTACCCAGCTTCTCACCGGAATAGTTGAAGTTGAGCCGGGGAAATCCCAGCACCGCGCCGGACTGCAACCCATTGGCGGCGGCGAAGGCAGTGCTCTCGGCCTCCCGCAGCGCAACGTTGCTGCTGTTGGCCCGGTTGAAGCCGAAACGGAACTCGTTCACCAGGGTGGGGCTGAAGATGTGGGTATCCACAAGCGCGGTGTTGACGACGTTCTGCAAGCGGCTGCTGGGACTATAGATGAACGCCCCCTGGTTGGGCTGCGACTGCCGCGAGAGCGAGAGCCGCACCATCAAGTTGTTGGCCGGCGTCAATCGCTGGTCCACTTTGATGTCTCCCTGGTTCCAATGAGTCTCCCTGGGAGAGCTGGAGAAAAAGTTCCTGGCGGTCTGCCCGGGCGCCCCGGTGTTGGGCAGCGCGATCAGTTCCTGGAGCTTCAGGGCGATCGGATCCAGGGAGGCTGGCGGGATGCGGTTGCCGGAAAACGGATCCGCCCTGACCACCCCGTTGGGGCCCAGGCGACGGGTGCCCGGATCGTAGATGATCCGCTCGGCGCGCGAGAAGTCACCCGACCGAAATGTTTCCGGCGCTACATCCGACAGCGACGATCCCGCGGCCTGGCGAATCTGCGTCCCCTGAAAATCCGCAAAGAAGAACGTTCGGTTGCGGCCGTGGTAGCCTGGCAGCCGGACCGGCCCGCCGAACGTCCCGCCGTACTGGTTCTGGCGGAATTTCGCCTTCCGGTTTCCGGTGAAATTGGACACGAAGTTGTTGGCGTCCAGCTTGTCGTTGCGCAGGAACTCGAAGGCGCTGCCGTGATATTGGTTGGTGCCGGACCGGATGGTGGCGTTGACGGTGTACCCCGCCGAGCGGCCATACTCGGCGGAGAGATTGTTGGTTTTGACCTTGAACTCCTGCACCGCATCCACCGAAGGGATGTAGCTGATCCCGTTGCGGCCCGTAGATCCGTTGTAGTTGCGAATGTTGTCGTCCACGCCGTCGAGCAGGATGTCGTTGCCCGAATGGCGGCCTCCGCCCGCCGTGAAGGGAAGGTTGGTGCTCAAGCCGCGGAACGGAGTCACCCCGCCCGCCAGCAGTCCCAACTGAAACGGGTTGCGCCCGTTCAGGGGCAGCTCGAGGATGCGCTTGTTTTCGATCACCTGCCCTAAGGAGGACTCCTGCGACTCCAGCAGCGGGGTCGTGGTGCTGACCTGCACGGTTTCGGCCACCATGCCGGGCTGAAGCTCGATCCGGATGACCGCGGTCTGGTCCACTTGCAGGGTGATCCCCCGCAGGACCTTGGTCTGGAAACCGGAGAACTCGGTCGAAATCTCGTAGGCGCCGAGGGGCATCAGCGGCGCCCGGTAGTCGCCCCGCTCGTTGGCGGTGACCGCGCGGGTGAACCCCGTACCAGTATTGGTCAGCTTGACGACGGCGCCCGGCAGCACCGCTCCCGAACTGTCCACCACCGTGCCCTGAATGTCTCCGGTGGCCGATTGGGCCTCCAGCACCGGCAGTACAGACAGGCCTGCTACGAAAACGACGGCGAAAACCGCACCGGCTGCGCTTGCTCTCATGACTCCTCCTCCTCAACCCCTTCAGCAATGCCTGGCTGGCGTTGGCAGGCAACCGAGCGCCTCCGGCACGCTGGCGCGAGGCTATCCATCCAACACGGTTCAGTATATACCAGCCACCATTCTTTTGATCCCGCGAGCTGTATTTTTTCCGCGGGGAGCCGCCTTCGCCCCCGCCAAGCGCCACTTTCGAGCTCCCGCAGGTCCTACCGCCCGCCGAGGTGTCGATGTCGCAGACGGTGATAATGTTGGGATGGTTCAAGGCCGAAGCCGGTGGGGCCAGGGATGTCAAACAGCCGGATCGACTGGGATTATGGCCCTTCGAAGAACTGCGCTGCCCAGGAGCGGCCTGCGGCCGCTCCTGGCAGGCAGGAATGCCTGTGTTACCGGATGGCTACGGTGACGCCGGGCTGGCTCTGAGCTGTACCTACTGAGAACAGCACCGGGATGGCGGGGCCGGATTCCACCCCCGGCGGCAGCCTGGCGTTGATCTGCAAAACGCCCGCCACCAGGCCCGGGGCGGCGGCGCCATAGAGGACTTCCGCCGGGAGGCCGCCGACGAAGACCGCCACCGGCTGCAAGGGCCGCGGCAGCACCTCCACAGCCAGGCGGCCGTCGATGCCCGGCGGCGACGTTTGGCCGCCGCCCATCCCGTAGAGAACGAGAATCGAGTCGCGCGGTGCGGGGTTCTGCGCCGAGTTGACGGAGCCGTCCTGGTTGAGGATGGCGCCGGGGCCGCGACCGGAGGCGTTCAGGGTGAACAGGCCGGGGGTGGCAGCCACCACCTGGAGATCGACGGCGTTGGACCGGGTGCCGCGGTATTCCACGTCCAGGCGCGTGCTCGTCCGGCCGGCAGTCGCGAAGGGCACGATAGCGCTCAACTGCTGGGCTTGCACATATACCAGCGGCGCCGCGATGCCATCGAATAATACCCGGACGCCCGCCAACAGGTTGTCGACCACACCGTTGGTGACGTGCAGCGGCACCAGCACGTCGGGGCCCATGCCCTGTCCGAACAGGGTGACGATCTGGCCGGGCGAAACCGGCCCACCCAGGAAGCTGGCGGCGTTGACCACTCCGGCGGCCGTGATGGCCGGCGGGGGTTGCAGCACCCGGAACTGGGCCGATCCGGTCCCCGCCGAGAGGGTGATCTCCAGATCGGCCGGCACCCCCAGGCGCGCCGCAGGGATCACGGCCGTCATGGCGCTGGCGTTGACGAGCGAGGTCGGCAACGCCACACCGTTGCCGCGCACACTCAGCCCGCTGACGAAGTTGGTTCCCGTCACCGTGATGGTGGTGTCGGGCGCCCCGGCAAACACGCTGGCCGGCGTGATGCCATGCAGAATGGGCGGCGGCTGGGTGAGGGTGAGCCTGACGGTGGCGCTCTGCGGGCTGTTGAGGGCCTCCGGCGAGGTGACCGTGACGACGCCGTCGTAGACGCCCGGCGCCAGGCCCAAGGGGTTCACCGTCACGGTGACGGTTCCGGGCGCAAGTCCATCCCGGGGACTGACCGACAACCAGGTTCCGCCGGAGGCCGTGGCCGTGAAGCGCGCCGGCACATCGACGCTCGCGACCGCCAGCCCCTGGGACACCGCGCCGGCGCCCAGCTCCAGCGTGAAGGTCATGGGATTGGGGGTGAGGACCAGGTCGGGGAGCTGGTGAATGCGGACGCTCCAGTTGTCGATGCCGGTCGACAGCGAAAGCGGACCGCCGGGAGAGTTGGTGGCCGAGATGTACCCCACCTGGAGGCGGGGCGCCAGGGCGCCGAAGTCGGGCGTCGGGGGGCCCAGGCCGGAGACGCGCACCAGGTCAGAGGCCCGCAAGGCGCCGCGGCCGACATGCCTCCAGGCCGGCAGCGAGGGCGACGCGTCGGGAGCCGGCGAGCGGTAGTAGGTATTGCTCTGAACTACTAGCAGATAGGTGCTGGAGGCCTCCGGACCGCCCTGTCCGACGTCGTAGGAGTAATCGATGGAGGCAATGGCGCCCCGCACCAGCGGCTCCCAGGCGGCGCCTTGCCGAAGGTGGGCCACCAGGACCGTCCCGGCCTCCTGGGTATGGCTGGTGCGCCGCCAGGGGCCGGGGTTGCCGCCGGTCGAGACCTGTCCGGTCGTGAACCCGCCCAGCGACCCCGAGCTGCTGTCCAGGATCTTGACCCCCGTCCAGTCGGCGTCCACAAAGGTCTGGTCGGTGTAGGTGGCGCCGCCCGGCTCGGAATGGATGGTGACCACCAGGTTGTCGATGCCGGCCTCGCGGGTGTGGGGTCCCGGGTCGGTCGGCAGGGCGGTGTTGCTCGAGACATAGCCGACCTGGAAGGGCGCTCCCGAGAGCGTGAAGTTGGGTCGCGCCGGCCCTCCGCCCGCGACCCGGAAGAAGTCTCCGGCGGCCAGGCCCAGCCGGTTCAAGCGGGTCCAGGAGGGAGAGGAGGCGTTGTCGATCAGTACGGTGCGGTAATAGGTATTGTTCTGCGCCAACAGCAGGGAGAAGCCGACGGCCTGGCCCGGCCGGCTGCTGAGGTCCCAGGAGAAATCAATGGCCGTGATGGAGCCGTGAGGCCGGGGATCATAGGTGGCGGTGTTGAGCACGTGGGCCACCGAAACGGCGCCGACTCCGTAGTTGTGGCTCACACGGCGAAACGATCCTGGGTTGCCGCCGGAGGCCGCCTGGCCGGCGCTGAAGGTGGCCGCCGAGCCGGTGGTGGTGTCCTGGATCTTGAGGGCGGTCCAGTCGGCGTCGTTGAAGGTGGAATCGGTGAAAGTGACCGAGGCGGCCGGCAGCAGGGCCGTGAAGGCCAGGGCCGCGACTAGAACTCCAGGACGGCGCGGATATCGGGCGGCAGGGGAGGGCCTGGCCGGCGGCTGGTGAACCAGGAAACGGCGATGAAGACCAGCAGCGACACGAGCAAGGAGAGGCATCCCACATTCATACCATAGGGCAGACGGTAGAGACCGTGGCGGCTGAGCAGCTCCAGTGAGAAATTCAACACTACGCTGGCGGCGATGGAAGCGACCGCGGCGGCGCCGGTGGCGCGCTTCCAGTTCATCCCGATTCCGACGGCGGGAACAATGGCGGCTGCGAAGGCGCCCCATCCGAAAGTGCGTTGGGATCCTTCATGGGTTGCGCAGCTCCTGCTTCCGCTCTTCGAAGCGGCGCAGCCGCTCGGCGATCTCGCGCTCGGCGCCGCGGTCGGTGGGGTGATAGTATTTGCGGCCCCGCAGGGACTCCGGCAGGCACTCCATGGCGGAGAGGGCGTCTTGGTAGCTGTGAGCGTATTGGTAGCCCTGGCCGTAGCCCCAGCCCTTCATGTGAGGCGTCACGGGATTGCGCAGGTGCAGAGGAACGGGTTCCGCCATGGTGTTCTCGACGTCCTGGTGCAGGCGCCCGGCGGCCTCGAAGACGGCGTTGGATTTTGGGGCGGCGGCGAGGTAGACAGCCAGCTGCGAGAGGGCCAGGTCGCCCTCCGGCTGTCCCAGGAAGTGCACCGCCTGGAGGGCGGCGGCAGCCTGCTCCAGGGCCCCCGGATCGGCGAGGCCGATATCCTCGACGGCCATGCGCATCAGCCGGCGGGCCAGGTAGAGGCGGTCCTCGCCGGCGTGCAGCATGCGGGCCAGCCAGTAGAGGGCGGCGTCGGCGTCGGAGGCCCGCACCGATTTATGTAGAGCTGATACTAGATTGTAGTGTTCCTCGCCGGCCTTGTCGTAGAGCAGCACCTTGCGCTGGATGGCGTCCTCGACGGCCTGCCGGGTGATCTGGCCGTCGCGGCAGGCCGCCGCGGCGGTCTCCAGGGTGTTGAAGGCCGAGCGGGCGTCGCCGCCCGAATACACCGCCATCTGGTGAACCAGCTCGGGCGGGATGGCCACGCCCAGGGCCGCGGCGCCGCGCTCCAGCAGTTGGGCGAGCTCCTCCTCCGTCAAAGCTCGCAGGATGTAGACCTTGGTCCGCGACAGCAAGGCAGCGTTGACCTCGAAGGAAGGGTTCTCGGTGGTGGCCCCGATCAGGATAACGTCGCCGCGCTCGACGTAGGGCAGGAAGGCGTCCTGCTGAGCCTTGTTGAAGCGGTGGATCTCGTCAATGAACAGGATGGTTCGACGACCGTAATTTCGCAACTTCTCGGCGTCGGCCATGACGGCCTTGATCTCCTTGATGCCGCTGAGGACGGCGCTGAAGGGGACGAACTCGCAGCGGGAGAGCCGGGCGATGATGCGGGCCAGGGTGGTCTTGCCGGTTCCCGGCGGCCCCCACAGGATCATCGACGAGAGCTGGTCGCGCTCGATCTGGGCGCGCAGGGGCTTGCCGGGGCCCAGGATGTGCTCCTGGCCCAGGAAATCCTCGAGGCGTTCGGGGCGGAGGCGTTCGGCCAGGGGGGCGTCGGGCCGGGGGCCTGCCGGAGCGGCCTCAAACAGGCTCATGCCTTGCCCCTCTGGCGGGCGGCCTCGTAGAGCAGCACCCCGGCGGCTACGGCGGCATTGAGAGATTCGACGCCGCGCGTGGGAATCCGCAGGCGGGTGGCGGTGCGGGCCAGGGCCGCCGTGACGCCGCGCGATTCGGAGCCTAGGATCAGGGCGGCCGGCGAGGCCAGGTCGGCGCCGCCCAGGGGCCGATCGCCCCTCGGATCGGCGGCGTACAGTCGCACTTTGCGCTGCCGCAACGCCGCCAGGGCAAGGTCGGTATCGACCGCAGTGAGAAACGGCAGGCGGAACAGGGATCCCGCCGAGGCCCGAACGGTCTTGGGATGGAAGGGGCTGACGGCGCCTTTCAGAAACACAACGCCGGTAGCGCCGAAGGCCTCCGCAGCGCGAACCACGGCGCCGGCATTGCCCGGGTCCTGGAGGCCGTCGACCACCACCACCAGCGGCGTGCCCCAGAAAATATTCTCCAGCTTCCACGCCGGCGGCCGCACCAGCGCGATGACCCCCTGGGCGGTCTCGGTGCTGCCCAGGTGCGGCAACAGGGAGTCAGCCACCACCAGCAGACGCACGGCGGCCACACCGCGGACGTGCTTCTCGACGGCGGCGCGGGCGCCCTCGGCCGCCAGAACCAGGGGAACTTCCAGGTCGCTGCGAAGCGCTTCTTCCAGCAGATGGAAGGTTTCGGCGACCATCAGGCCGCCGCTGGTCAGCGATCCCCGCGCGACGGCCCGCCGCACCTCCTTGAGCAGCGGGTTGGCGGCGCTGGTGATGAGGGTGGCCTTCCCCACGGGCCTCCATCCTAATAGAATTGCAGGTGTGGTTGCCATCCAGCAGGCGGCGGCGGCGATCCGGGCCGGGAAGGTGGTGGCCATCCCTACTGATACGGTCTATGGGCTGGCGGCCGACCCTTTCCAACCCCAGGCGGTGCGAAAGCTGTTCCGGCTGAAGGGTCGCCCGCAGAACAAGCCCATCCTGCTGCTGGTGGAATCGCGGCGGCAGGTGGAAATGCTGGCGGCGCGGCTGCCGGAGGCCTTCGCGCCGATCGCCGCAAAATTCTGGCCCGGCCCGGTGACGGTGATCCTGCCGGCGGCGGCGCATGTGCCGGAGGGGATCACGGCCAGCACCGGCACGGTGGCGATCCGGATGCCGGGGTCGGTCCTGACCAGGCGGCTCATCCGGGCTGCGGGGAGGCCGGTGACGGGCACCAGCGCCAATCGCTCGGGGCGGGCGCCGGCCCGTTCTGCCGAGCAGGTGCGGCGGCAGTTCCCCCGGGGCCTGGGATTCATCCTCGACGGCGGCCCGGCGGCCAGCGAGCTGCCTTCCACGATCGTGGACCTGACGGGCGCGCCCCGCATCATTCGGGAGGGCGCTGTGGCGGGGAGCGCGGTGCTGGCGTGCTGCCGGTGAGCCGGCGGGCCAGCTCCAGGTTGGAGCGGATGCGCTCGGCGTGCGGCATTCGTTCGGCAGCCCGCTCGAAGCGCCGCAGGGCGTCCCCATAGCGCCTCTGGGCGAGGTCCATCACGCCCAGGTCGTTGTGGGTGATGGCCTCGAAATCGTCCAGTTTCTGACTCGGGGCCATGCGTCGCAGGGTAGGGGCCAGAGCGACGAAGGTCTTCATGGCGTTGGGGTCGGCCGCCGGCCCGATGACCTCGAACAAGCTCATGTGCACGTGCAACAGGACGCAGGGGCACAACATCGCCCAGGCCGGGCTTCGCCATCGCCGCCAGCGCGGGGACCGGGCCGCCGCGCCGGTAAACGCCAGGATCATCAACAGGGGCACGAAATCCTGCATATAGCGGCGGCTGGCGGCGTCGAAGCACAGCAGCGAGAAGAAGACCAGCAGGGCAGATCCGCCGGCGGCCCCCAGGAAGATCTTCAGGGGCCGCAGCTCCGGATCCGGCTTTCGGAAGATGCTCGCCGCCAGTCCTGCCAGCAGCAGGAAGGGCGAGGCCAGGAACATGGAAGACATACCCTCGGCGCGCTCGGTCTTGGCCAGAGGCAGCCAGCCGGTGTGGCTGATCCAGGGCAGCTCCCGGCTGAAGCGGATGGGGGAGAGCAGGTAGTGCCGAAGGTTCTCCGGAATGCGGTCCAGGTTGTAGGCCCGATGGTGCGGTCCCCGCAGGTGGCTGAGCCCGTAGTCGAACGGCGAGCGGAAGCGGGCGTAGTTGTAACCCATCATCAGAGCCCCGGCTGCCAGAACCGGGACGGCGAACAAGACCAGCCGCTGGCGCGCTGCGGCCGGAGAGAGCCGGCTACCTCGGTTCAGGACCCAGATCCCGGCCAGCAGGCCGATGGCGTCGAGAGCCAGCGAGATCCGGCTGGTAACGGCCAGGCCCAGCCAGACGCCTGACGCCAGAGCCCGGGAGGCGGCAAGGTTCTCGCCGTAGCGCAGGAACGCCAAAAAACTCAGCAGCGCGAACAAAGCTGCGATGCCGATGCTTTCGTGATAGATGGAGCCCTGGAAAGCCAGCAGGAGGGTGGGGGTGGCCAGAGCAAAGGCGAAAAAGAACCAGCGGCAGAGGCCCAGAGGGGTTGCCGGGAACCACCGCCGGCGCACGATGAGGAGGATCCGGAGAAACACCAGCGACGCCAGCCAGTTGGCCGCCAGGCACGCCACCCGGTCCGAGAGGGTGATACCGAACAGTTTCGGCAAGGCATGCAGGATTCCCGGCAGAGGACCCCATTGGAGGTAATAGCGTCCTTCGAACGGGATCATGTCCTGGAGCCTGATCCGCTCCGGCTGGTAAACGATGTGGAGCTGGCCGTCGAGAAAAGCGTCGGCCAGCATGTTGTAGTAGCCCATCAGGTCGGTGAAATCGAATTGTCCCCAGGTTCCGAGGCAGAGGTAGAGGCCCAGCAGGAGGCCCGCGGAGACCACCATTTCGCGGCGCGTTGGGTCGGCTGCCGGCGGGGGGACCGCTTCGATCTTGGGGCGCTTCGACTTGGGATGCCGCCGGGCCACTGGATGGAGATTTTACCTTGGATTGCCCCATCCCGCTATTCTGGTTGACGGAATACCCGGAACGTCATACCATGAATCTTGATCCGATCGTTTCGATGCCGCGACACCGAGGCGCTGAGTGGACTATCACTGAGGGACCTATGGCCAAGAGAACGAATCCGACAACGCCAGGCACCGTCCTTCGACATCCGGGCGCCCTCCGAGGAGGAGTGCTTCGACGGCGGAGATTCCCGGCGCCAATGGCCAAGGGCGAACGAAGGATGAAGCGCGGGCAAGTTTGGCCGGAGCCATCGCTCTAATTCTGGAGGATCGGCGAGAGGATTCGCTCCCAGGGATTCCTGCCGATGCCGAGCGCGAGACGGGCCCCCCAGACGAGGAAGAGGTCGTGGCAGCATGGGCGCGCGAGCTGGAGCGTCGCTCACGGGGAATCTCCGAGGGTCGCGTGGAGGTAACTGCCGTTCGGCAAAGGGTCGAGGCCGGCGCAGAGGTGGTAAGCTGGGCGATGAGCCGGATCTCCCGGTTACTATGTCTTTCTGGCGGGTTCAGAGACTGGCGGCCCTGGCGGCGGGCGCCGCGACGCTGACGGCGGCGTGCCTGGCGGTGGTGTGGGTCCAGGTCTGGAGGCAGGCCAACCGCGAGGAGGCCGCCCGGGCCGACGCCATCGTGGTGTTTGGGGCCGCCGAGTATCGCGGACAGCCATCGCCGGTGCTGCGGGCCCGTCTGGACCACGCCCTGGATCTGTGGCGCCAGGGGATGGCGCCTCGCCTCATCACCACTGGCGGCCACGGTGGCGACCCGCAGTTCACCGAAGGCGAGGTGGGCCGCAGCTACCTGGCGCGCCACGGCGTTCCCTCCGAGCTGATCGCGGTGGAGAGCGCCGGCGAAACCACCATGGAGAGCGCTACCGGCGTGGCCGAGATCATGGACCGCATGCGGCTGGGATCCTGCATCGTGGTCAGCGACGGGTATCATATCTATCGTGTGAAAAAGATGCTGGAGGCGCGGGGAATCCAGGCCCTGGGCTCGCCGCGCAGCCCGGGCTCCGACTCGGCGGCCCGCCGGGGCTGGTATTACGCCCGGCAGGCCTTCGCCTACCTGCTCTGGAAAGTCGGGTTCCGCCGGTAACACAGGCCTTGCTGCCTGTATAATCATTCCTTCATGCGCCCCATCGCCTGTCTCGCCTCCGCCCTGCTGTGCGCCTTCCCCCAGACCCAGGTTACCTGGGAAGACCGGCCGGGCCTGCTCCTCTCGAACGACCGCATTCAGTTGACGGTGCTGCCCCAGGGCGGCGCTATGGTTGACTTGATCCTGCGTGACGATGCGGAGAAGCTCAGCCCGCTGTGGAACCCCGTCCGCATGGCTCGCGAGGCCGACCAAAAGCCCGCCTTCGGCTCGTCGCTGGGGCATTTCGTATGTGTCGATGGCTTCGGGCCGGTTTCGCGCGAGGAGCAGGCCGCCGGCATGCCGGGCCACGGCGAGGCGCATCGCGTACCCTGGGAGAGTGAGGGGGCGGAAAAATCCGGCGCCGCGCTCGCGGTCCGTTTCCTGGCCCGGCTGCCGCTGGTGCACGAGAATCTTCACCGCACCCTGCGGATGGTCGACGGCGAGCAGGTAGTCTACGTCGAGAGCGAGCTGGAGAACCTGCTGTCCTTCGACCGTCCGGTCTGCTGGGCCGAGCACGGCACCATTGGCTCACCGTTTCTGGAAGCCGGAAAGACGGTTGTGGACATGTCGGCCCGGCGGGCCAAGACCCGCAACTGGGGTCGCCAGCCACAGCTCCCCCATCGCCTGGCGCCCTTTCAGGATTTCTCCTGGCCCCTGGCGCCGGGCGTGGGCGGCGAGTGGATCGATGTTCGGGCCGCGCCCTCTCCGACCAACTCCGGGGACCACACTACCTGCCTGATGGATCCTTCCCGTCGCCTGGTTTTCGTCACCGCGCTCCATCCCGAGAAACGCCTGCTGTTCGGCTACCTGTTCCGGCGCGAGGAGTTTCCCTGGACCCAGAATTGGGAAAACTACCCCTCCAACGGCAAGCTGGCCCGGGGCCTGGAGTTCTCGACGCAGCCGTTCGACGTGCCGCGCCGGGAGGTCATCGACACGGGCTCCCTGTTCGGCGCCCCGACCTACCGGTGGCTGCCGGCAAAATCGAAGATCGCCTCGAAGTTTCTGATGTTCCTGGTTCGCGTTCCGGAGGGCTTCCGCCGGGTCGATGAGGTGACGCTTCAGGGCGGCAAGCTGGTCATCGAGGACCGCGGCGCCGGCAGGCGCCTGGAGCTGGCGGCGTCGCTGGGGCTGTAGCGGGTCACGTGCGCAGATGCGTGGCGCAGACACTTGTGTCTGCCGACTCGACACTCGTGTCGAGTCTCACCGGCCGGGCATTCCGCCCCGGCGCAACAGCAGATCCCTCGCTGCGCTCGGGATGACAAGCCGAGACGAGTTTCAGCGCGGCAGACTAAGAGTCTGCGCCACGGCTGGTGGCCGCTCCTAAAATGTGAACTATTCTTGCGCGGACCCTAAGGGTCTGGTCACAGATTCCCGCGGCGCATCTCCCCGGACAGATACTCGCAGGATCTAAGAGCCAGCGCCACCATGGTCAAAGTGGGGTTTTGAACGCCCCCCGAGACGAAGCTGGATCCGTCGACCACGAACAGGTTCTTGACGTCGTGCGACTGCTGAAACTGGTTCAGCACGCTCGACCGGGGGTGGTCCCCCATGCGGCAGGTTCCCAGCTCGTGGATGCTCTCGCCCGGCGGGACCATGCGGTCGTGGCGGGCCAGCACCTCGAAGCCGGCCTGGCGGCAGAGCTCCTCGGCGGTTTCCATGGAGTCCCGGGCCATGGCCCGCTCGTTGTCGCCATAGGCCTGGTCGATATGCAAGACCGGGATTCCCCAGGCGTCGGCTTTGTCCTTGTTGATGCGCACGTGGTTTTCGTAGCGCGGCAGGACCTCGCCCATGGTGGTCATGGAGAAGCCGCGTCCGGCGGTGTCCTCCAGGGTCTGCTTCAACCCGGCGCCGTAGAGCGGGAAATAGCGGGCGTCGGGCGCGCCGCGCGAGCCGAAGTCATAGGCGTAGCCGCGCAGGAACCGCGGGTTGCGATCCTTGAGGTTACGGAACCGGGCCACGTATCCGCCGCCGCCCGCGGGCATGCCCCGGGGCGTCAGACACTGGACCACGCCCTTGACGTAGAACTGATCGAACAGGTACCGGCCGAGCACGCCGCTGGAGTTGGCGATGCCGGAGTGGAGCAGCAGGCGCGTGGACTCCAGGCAGGAGGCCGCCAGCACCACCACCCGCGCCTCCACCCGATACTCCCGGCGAGTGACGCGATCGACGAAGGACACCCCGGCGGCCCGGCCGGTGTTGCGGTCGAGGAACACCTCCCGGACCACGGCATTGGGGACGATGGTAAGCCGCCCGGTGGCCGCGGCCGCCGGAAACAACAGGTTGACGGAGGCGGCCAGGGCGCCCCCGGCCCGGCGCGCCTGGACCACCGCTATCCCCATTTTGGCCGCGGTCTCCCGGAACCGCGTCACCACGGCCGATTCGCTCCATGTATCCTGCTGATGCGTAGCATCCGGCAGCTGCGGCAGCCTGTCCCGGCCCGCGGTGACGCGCAGCAGCGCCTCCGCCCGGTCGTAGTAGGACTCCAGGTCCCGGTAGCGGAGCGGCCAGTTGTCGCCGAAGCCGTCATGGTCGCGGCAGCGGAACTCGTAATCGCTCAAACGCAGTGACCAGCGGCCCCACACCAGGCTCTTTCCGCCGACCAGGCGCACCCGCACCCAGTAGTAGGGATGATCGGGCGGATAGGTATAGGGGTTCAGCCCTTCGTCGGCCCACAGGTTGGCGTTGAATTCCGTGGCCTGGGTGAGGTGCGGGAAGCGGCCGGGCCGGTTGAAGCCCCGGTAGGGGAGCTCGTAGATGTTCTTGCTGCCGCGATGGCGGGCGTAGTCGAGCGCCGGTCCGGCGTCGAGCACCACCACCGAGGCTCCCTGGCGGGTCAGAGCCCAGGCGGCAGCGCCGCCGGTCATGCCGGATCCAACAATCAGGACGTCGTGCTGGGGCATGGCTATTCCACCGGGTACCAGTAGGTAGCGCCAGTCGAGCGGCGGCGGGCCTCCGTGGCCAGCGCCCAGGCGCGAGAGCTGAAGGTGGCCCGCAGCAGGTCCTCTTTGGCGGCGCGTAGAAAGGCAGCCAGCGGGTCGGCCGGCGCCTGCGGCGTCCAGGGCTGGCGCAGGGGCGCCAGCATGGTTTGGAGGTCACCTGCGGCGGCGAGTCGCGCCAGCCCTTCGCGGTAGAGCCTCTGCCGGGCCGTTCCGGACTGGCTCAGATAGAAATCCAGAAACTCGGGAGCACCGGCGTCCAGCGCGCCTGGCGTGCGGGTGCGGGGCGCCAGCAGATCGGCCAGGCGTCGGAACAGAGCCATCTCAGAGGCAGTGAAGAAATGGGAGTGTGCGGTAGCCACTTCCTCGGCGGCCGCCAGCGGAAGCGCCCCAGGATCGTCGGATACCTCCGCGGCCGCCGGCTGCTGCGCCGCTACCGCCTCCGGCGTTCGCAGGGCGGCGGAAACGGCAACCATGGATTTCAGGGCCTCTCGTCGTCGCATATAGGCTGATTGTGGCACAGGTTTGGCTGGCGTGGCCTCCGGCCGCGCCGGACAGGGGGTGGGTTGTGGGCCAACGACCGGCAAGAATGCCGGTGCTACTGTTACCGAAGCCGGTAGACGTCGATGGCGTTGACGCCGTTGGGCTTCGGAAAGGAGGCCACGAGCTGGGCCGACGGTTGCCGGCGGCGTACGCCCGCTGGTGGGTTATAGTGTCTCTCGGTGATGTAGTAGACCCGCCCCAGCCGCGCCGGGTCGTGCCAGCCTGCCGCCACCCGCTCATACTGCGACTTGACGATCTCCACCCGACCGGTGGGCAGGATCGGAAGGTGCGCCGATACCCCTGTCCACCAGGCTTCGTACACCTGGATGCCGTGTCGCTGGTTGAGGTAGACAAACATGGAATCGGCCGGAGGCCCCCAGATGGCGTCGGTGAACAGCGTCAGCGGTCCGCGGCGGGCCTCCTGGGTCAGAAAGTCCGCCGCCTCCCGGATCCCGTAGCCGGCCGCTGGTCCCGACCCCAGGAAGGTCTGGGCATCTTCGCGATACAGGTACTGGGCCGGCGCCCGGAGGATGCCGGCGCTCTGATACACCGCCGGTCCCGCAACCGCCCCCAGGGCCAGCCAGGCGGCCAGTGGTTTGACCGGGGCTGCGGCGGCCGCTATCCCGACGGCCACCAGCAGCGGCCAAAGGTGCGGAAACGCATAGCGCGTGGGATACATCTTTTCCAGCAGAAATACTTGCGCCAGCAACGGCGCCCAGAACACGGTGGCGACCACCAGCATCCCTGCCGAGCGCCGCCAGGCCAGATACGCCACCGCCGCCGCCATGGCCAGACCCAGCGGCCAAGTGGCGTAGGCCGCCAGGTACTGGACCAGCAGCCGGAGGTTCCGCGGCGCCACCCGCAACGGCTCTTTCAGCAACGCCGCCGGCGAGACGAAGAAATCGGTCTGGTGCACCATCACGCTGTGGGTCTGCATCATAGGCGCCTTCGGCACTAGGGCCTTCGAAGCCAGCGGGAACACCGCCGCCACCCCATAGACAATGCCCAGTGGAATCAGCGTTCGCCGCCGGCGCGCGAGCCACACCGCTGCCACGATCGGAAAGAAGCTGAACAGCACCACTGTAGATTTGATGAACAATCCCAGACCCAGCGCCAGTCCAGCCTGGAGAGCCCGCTTCCAGTCTCCGTCCGGTTCCCCGAAGCACCCGAGCGAGGTGTACACAATCGTGATCCCGGCCAGGTTTACCAGGCTTTCGGTGTACGCCAGCCGGTCGTAGAGCAGGGCGTACGGAAAGATTGCATACAAGAATGCCGCCAACAGGCCGGCGCGCTCTCCTCCCAACCGCCGCGCGATCGCCCAGATCCCAAGCGTGCTGCCCGCCCCCGCCAGGGCCGACACAAAGCGTCCCGCAAACAGCGGGTCCTCCCAGGCCCACCAGCTCAGGGCATACAGCCAGTATTGCAGCGGCTGCTTGCCATCCAGCAGGGAGATGAACCACTGACCCTGGTGGAGGATAATCTCGGTCCACCGCAGGTACACCGACTCGTCTCCCGCGATGGGGATGGCATCCAGGTTGTAGAGCCGCAGGACCAATGCCACCGAGACCAGGCCTGCCACCTTCCAGCGGTTTCGCATGGCTACGTCAGATTACCAGTATGATGGGCCGGGGTGGCGGTAGGACAGGCATTCCTGCCTGTGGGGGGTTGTGGGTTGTGGATCGTGCGGTCGGGGAGTGGTAGGGGGTTGTATGAAGATCCGGATCCGCGGCAGTCGGCTGGCGTGGGCGCTGGCGGTCCCCGCGCTGTTGGCGGCCTCGGCGATGGTGTCGGTTCGGCTGGCCACCGCGGCCCTAGAACGATGGCGCTACCCGCCCCCGGGACGCCTCATCGACGTGGACGGCTACCGGCTGCATCTGGACTGCCGGGGGCAGGGAACACCGACCGTCGTTCTGGAATCGGGCCTGGGCACGACCTGGGTCGACTGGCGGCTGGTCGAGCCGGCCATCGCGGCGTTTGCCCGGGTCTGCCAGTACGAGAGAGCCGGCTATGGGTGGAGCGACCCCGGTCCCCGGCCGCGCACCGCCACCCGCATGGCCGAAGAGCTGGGCCGACTACTGGATCGCAGCGGCGAGCCGGCCCCTTATCTCGTAATAGGACATTCCTTCGGGGCGCTGGTGGCGCGCCTGTTTGCGGCTCGCTTCCCCGAACGGGTGGCCGGCCTGCTGCTGCTCGATCCGGCGCCGCCGGATCCCGAGCCGATTCCCGACCCGGCGCCCCGCCGCCTCGGCCTCGGAACCGGCCGGTTGCGTTCGCTTTGGAGAGGACCTGCGGGGCTGCCGGAGGAGCTGCGCGGCGCCTCGCCGGCGGTCCGGCTTCGCTACCTTTACGGTACGCCCTCCCGCCAGCACGATACGGTGGCCGCAGAGCTGGCCTCCCTTGGCGAGAGCGCCGCCCAGGTCCGAGCCGCCGTTGAACCCGCCGGGCTGCCGCAGCTGACGCTGGCGCCGGCCGGGAGCCCGACGCCGCCCGGTAGGCGCGTCAGCGTAACCCCTGCCGGCGGCCACTTTCTTCAGCTGGAGGATCCCGGACTGGTGATCGACGCCCTGCGGCGGCTGGCACGAGAGGCGAGCGCCTCAGGAACCCGGCGATGAGACCGCCCACCCGCCGCCGGCCCGGCGGCGTCAAGTGCAGCCCGTCTTCGCCGAAGACGCCGGGCTCCAGATCGGGGTATAGATCGTAGTAGGGGATGCCGAGGCGGCCGCAGATCTCCTGCAAGCGGCGCTGCGGCTTCAGCACGTACTGGCGGTCCCGCGCCAGGTAATCCTGCCGGTACTGGGCCACCACCGGAAAAACCGTCACGAACAGCCCGAAACCGTTCTGCCGTCCCAAGCGGAGCATCTCGCCGAGCTGTTCCTCCACTGCCGGCCAGGCAGGGTCTTTCCAGGCTTTGCTGATATCTGGCTGGAAGTCGAACGAATACCAGCCCGAGGCCTTCCACCGGACGGTGCGGGCCGCCACCCGCCCCCAGTAGGCCGTCCAGCCCAGCAGGTGGCTGCGGACCAACGGCGCAGGCCGGCTTTGGGCCAGGACCTCCTCGGAGAACTCGTAGGCGCCTGCCAGCCTGCCGTCCTGGACCACGAAGCTGTGCAGGAACCGGTGCAGGTCATTGAGGCAGAAGGCCACTCCCACCAGGTCCGGCTCCAGCCGCAACCCGTACTTTTTCAGGTAGAGCAGCTCTTGGTAGTTGGTATAGCCCTTGATGGAGGCGTTGACCACTTCGGCCTGGGGCAGCGCCGCGCGAAGGTGCGCCACCCAGGTGTCGTCGACGGTGTCGCCGTAAAACCCCACCGAATCGCCCAGCACCACCAGACGCGGCCGGGCGCCCTTGGGCCCCAGGGGCCGGTCCCGCAGGCCGTCGGCGTTGATGTCCCCGAAGCGGGGGTTCAGCCGGTACCCAAGATCGGGGTCGTATACCGCCCAGAACTCGCCGGGCGGGGCGGCCTCGGCCCCGGCCTGGACCCGGGCGCGCCGCGCGGCCGCCGCTGCCGCCAGCCGCAGCCCCAGCTCCGCCGCCAGCCCCACCAGCAGCAGGCTAGATAGCAGCAGGACCAGCGGGGCCCTCCGCGGGGGAGCCATGCCCCAGTGTTGCACAGGCCGGCGTCGGGTTGGCCTGCGGCCTAACTGAACAGGCAGGAATGCCTGTGTTACCGGTTCTCCCGCATGGCAGCATTGGCCAGGTGCGAGGTGCGGGCGGCCTCCACGCCGGCGCGCAGGCTGGCGTTGGGGGTCTGGCGGCTCCGAATGCAGTCCAGCCAGTTCTTAAGATTCGTCAGGGTGCCGTCGCCGGTGCTCCGCACGACCATGTCGGGTGGCGGCAGTTTCTCGCCGCTGCCGGTTTCGGGTTCGCCGTAGACTTCAAAGCCGTCTCGCGTCAGACTCATCATTCCTTTCGTACCCCGAAAGACGATCCCGCCGCCTTCGAGCCTTCCGATCATGGAGCCGTAGTACAGGACTGTGCAGTTGTTGGGGAACAGGATGGTGGCGGTCACGGTGTCGGGCGTCTGGACGCCCTTCACGGCGTGGGTGCTGCCCGACGCCTGGACGGACTTCGGCGAAGGGCTGGCCAGGTACCACTGAACCACGTCGATCCAGTGAGTCATCAGGTCGGTGAAGACGCCGCCGCCGAAGTCCCAAAACAGCCGCCAGCGGCGGAACCGGGTGAGGTCGAACGGCTGCCGGGGGGCGGGGCCCAGCCACTTGTCCCAGTCGAGGTGCGCCGGATCGACCGGGGCGGGCGGCCGGGCGTGCAGGTAATCCTGATACCAGTAGGTGCGGACGAAGGTGACCTGACCCAGGCGGCCCCCGTCGATGAGCTGCTTCGCCAGCAGGTAGTGATCCCAGCTGCGCTGCTGGGTGCCAGTGGCGACCAGGCGGCCGGATTTCTCGACTCCCGCCAGCAACTGGTCTGCTTCCTCCAGGCGGTGGGTTACGGGTTTTTCAACATACACATCCTTGCCGGCCGCTACCGCCTCCAGGGTCATGGGCGTGTGCCAGTGGTCTGGGGTGGCAATGACGACGGCGTCGATGTCCCGGCGGTCCAGGAGCCGGCGGTGGTCGGCGACCGCTTCTGCCGGGGAGCCCATTTTTTCTGCGGCCGCCAGGCGGCGCGGCTCGTAGACGTCACACGCTGCCACCAGTTGGTTGCCCGGCACCCTTGCCAGCAGCCCCGCCAGCAGGTTGCCGCGTCCGCCGGCTCCGATCAAACCCACGCGGATCCGGTCGTTGGCGCCCAGAACGCTGCTCTGGGCCAGCAGGGGGGCCGTGGTGGCGCCTTTGAGAAAATTGCGTCGGTTCATGTGAATGCTCCCTACGAGCGGTAGAGGGCTACTTTACTCTGCCGCCCTCTTTCCAGTATTGCTTATGGCACTGCTCACACACTTCATACACCTGGCCGCCGGCCTCGAAGAGGGCTTCCGGGTTCTTGGCCTCGGCGGCCTTGAGCGCCACCATCCCGACGTCGATCAGCGCTTGCGACATTCTGATCCAGGGGCCGTCCCTGGCGCGGCCTCCGATCAGGAGCAGGTTGCCGGATTCCGCCAGCGTCAAGGCGCTGTGCCGAACCATGGCCCATTCGTCGTCGTTTTTCGGGGCGATCTCCTCCACTCCGCTCGCCGTCACGATCGTTCCGACGGCGTCGAAGACGACTTCGGCGGCGGGATCAATGGTCGCCTCCATCAGTTGCTTGACGGTGGCAACGGGCTTGAAACCGGGCTTGGGGGCGCAGGCGGTGAGCCAGAGGACAACACCACCGACGGGCAAGAGTTTGGCGTCGCTGGCAAGACTCATCGCTCCCTCGCGGCGGGCGCCCAGTTCATCCACACCGTCATCGCCGGCGGGCCTTCCGCCTCGAGCGCGGTGTTGATCAGGAAACGCTGGCCGTCGGCGGTGACATCGTAGACGGGGGATTCGGCGCTGAGGGTGACGGCACGCGTCTGGAACAGCTCCCGGGGGCGGCCGGCCTCGAACGTCGTGCCCGTCGTCTTCACCTCCACCGCCATCAGCCTGCGGTCCAGGGTCATGTAGAAAAGCTCCTTGCCGTCGCGGCGCCAGCGCGGACGGATGCCGCCGTTGATCGACACCTGAAACTTGCCGCCGGACTTCGGGAACGCCTGCACGTAGACCTGATGTAGCGAAGAACTGTTGGAGCTGTAGGCGATCCAGCGAGGGGCGCCCTCTGGTCCGGGGGAGAACTGGCCCTGCAGCTCCGCGAATTCCGTCTGAACGAGCGGGAAGGGCTGGCGGGTCCCGAGGGCGCCCCCTTCGAGCGGCAGGGCCCACACATCGTATCCGGTTTTGGGGCCGCTAGCCTGATAGAGGACGAAGCGGCCGTCGGAAGACCAGTCGGTGGGAAACTTTCCCCCCTCGCCGGTTTTCAGCAACGGCTCCTCGTCGGCCGAGCCGCTGGAGAGCTTCTGATACAGGTTGGAGGGGCCGTCGCGTAGCGAGGCGAAAGCGACGCGGCTGCCGTCGGGCGACCAGACCGGGTTGTAGTCGAACGCCGGGTGGAAGGTGAACCGGGTGCTGGTGTCACGCGCCAGGTCCAGCAGCCAGATGTCGTACCCCTGGGCATCGAGGCGCGCCACGGCGACGCGCCTGCCGTCCGGCGAGAGTCTCGGATGCCAATGACCTTCGGGCGGGCCAAGGCGCCCCACCTCCTTGCCGGCGCGGTCGAACCACGCAAGCTGGCTCTTCTCGCCGCCGCCGGTGCGGTAGGCGAGCGTGCCGTTGGAGGAAGCCGAAAACGCCACCCAGCCAGCGGCTTCCAGCACTCCAACCTGCTGGACGACAGGAAATGGCTCGCCTCGGAACTGGAGCTTGGCGGCCTCGAAGGGCTGTGCCATCAAGGTGCCCTCGCGCTCGAACAGCAGGCGCCCGGCCGAGTAGGCCGCCATGGAATCGCCGGCCAGCAGGAGCTGACGTGGCTTCGAGTCCGGCTTGTCGTCGAGCGAGGCCACTATGACACCGCTTTTCTCCCGGTCGACGGCTTGCAGCCAATACAGGTAGTGGCGGCCGTCGGGCAGGAAGTGGGGCCAGCGGTGGCTACGTTCGTGCGCCCCGAGGGTGGTGACGGGCGCGGACAGCCCGCCGGCCGCCAGCACACGGCGCACGGGGGCGATGAACCCGGCGACAAAGAGAATGACGCCGTCGCGGTTCCAGGTTCCGCCACGGCCTAGGGTCTCGGTGTTGGACAACGTCTGGGGCGGCCCGCCCGAGACATCCACCTTCTTCAGGTTCGCCTGCGAGAAGAACGCCAGGTACTTGCTGTCGGGCGACCAGAACGGGAACTGGGCTTCCTCGGTCCCCGCCAGCGCCTGCGCGGTGAGCGACTCCAGCGGGCGAACGTGGAGCAGCGTCTTACCCTCGACGGTGGCGACGAACGCCAGGCGGCGGCCGTCCGGCGAGATGGTGGGGTACTCGACAGTCGTCGCCTTGTCGGGCGGCACGACCTGGAAGCGCGTGGTGGGCGCAGCGGGCGGCTTCTGGAAGAAGAGGATGACGGCGAGCGCCGCGGCGACCAGCACCGCTGCCGCCGCGACCCCCCACGGAAGACGCGCTCCGCTCCCTGACGGTCGCGGCTCGGAAAAGGAGCGGTCCTCCAGCAGGATGCGCGCTTCGCCGATGGCTTGCAGGCGGCGCCGCGAGTCCTTGTCCAGGCACCGCAGCAGCAGTTTGCGGATCGCCGCCGGCGTCTCGGCCGGCAGCAAGTCCCACTGCGGCTGGTCCTTGATCACCGAGGCCAGCGTTTCGCCCGCCGTCTCGCCGGAGAACATCTGGCGTCGGGTCAGCATCTCGAACAGCACCGCCCCGAACGCCCAGATATCGGCCCGCCGGTCGACCGGCTTGCCCATGGCCTGCTCCGGCGACATGTAGGCTGCCGTGCCCAGCAGCGTCCCGGCGCGGGTGGCGCCCAGGCTGAGGGTCGGCGAGTTGCGCGAGTCGCCGGCGGCCGGAGCGTCTTCGAGCGCCTTGGCGAGGCCAAAATCGAGCACCTTCACGGTCCCGTCCGGCTTCACTTTGACGTTGGCGGGTTTGAGGTCGCGATGGATGATGCCCTTGTCGTGCGCCGCCTCGAGGGCCTCGGCTATCTGTTTGGCGATGCCGAGGGCTTCGTCGAGCCGTCCACTCCCTAACGGTCGCGGCTCGGCGCTGATAATCTCGGCCAGAGTCGGCCCCTCGACCAGCTCGATCACCAGCGCGCGGACGCCGGCGGATTCTTCCAGGCCATAAAGGACCGCGATGTTGGTATGGCTCAGCGAGGCCAGCAACTGGGCTTCGCGCTCGAAGCGCGCCATGCGCCCGGCGTCATTGGCGAATATGGCGGGCAGGACCTTGAGCGCCACGTCGCGGTGGAGCCGCGGATCGCGGGCCAGATACACCTCCCCCATGCCGCCCGCCCCGATCAGCGCCAGGACCTCGTAGGGGCCGAGCTTCGAGCCGATGGTAAGACTCATCGCTCCCTCGCGGCGGGCGCCCAGTTCATCACCACCGTGAGCGGCGGCGGGCCTTCGGCCTCCAGGACGTGGTAATGGGCGAGGGTTTTGCCGGTCATGCTGACAATTGTGGGGCGGCTCCCCTGAGCCGCGCCGGGCGCCCTCGCCCGGCTTGGTGGGGTATCAGCAAGTTCCGTACTGCGGGCCAGGGGACTGGCCGCGGGCGCGGGCGCCCGCCCCACAAAAGTATGTGGCATTAGGCTTCAGCCCGGCCAAGCCGACCAGGGCCCAGAGGGCGCCCCCGGCTGCGGCCCAAGTGGGCCGCCCTGGGGGCCGCCCCACTCTAGGCGACTTCGCGGGTACTTGCCTGATGCAGGATGGCCTGCATCTGATCCTTCAACCGGAGTTTCAGCTTCTTCAAGCGGACCTCTTCGAGTTGCTCCTGTTCGCTGAGGTAGCGCAGCGACGCCAGTTCGTCCAACCGCTGCGCGTAGCCGGCGTGCTCCCCGGACAGGCGGCGGTACTCGTCGTTGGTGGCAATCAGGCGATCCTGAAGGCTCCGGTTCATGGGCAACTTCCTCCTCGGTTTTCAACCTTATCACAGAATCGACACCTCGCCGAAAAAAAACAGGTCGCCGGAAACCCTTACAAACAAACGAGTTGCATGAGGACGGCGTCTTCCGGCGGGTCGCTGTAATACTGCCGGCGCCGGCCTGTGGTGGTGAAGCCGGCCCAGTGGTAAAGGGCGCGGGCCGCGACGTTCGATTCGCGAACCTCCAGGTGAATCCGCCCGCGCCGCGAACCGACAAGGGCGCCGAGCAGGGCCCGGCCCAGACCCTGACGCCGCCGCCGGGGCCCAACCGCCAGCGCCAGGATCTCGGTCTCGTCATCAGTAGGACAATCCGCCAGCAGCCATCCGATCGGCCGTCCTTCCTCTTCGATCACCAGGCACCGCCGCGGCGGCTTCCAATCGGCCGGGCTCCACCGGCCGGCCTCCGGAGATTCTGCCAGGATCGCAAGGATGGCGGTGGTGTCGGCGGCTCCCGCTGGACGCACCTGCATGAAGGCAGGATACAATGAGGGACTTCACCCCGTGCCTTCCCTGCTCGAAGAGCTCGAAATGTTCGCCCGCTTTGGCTGGGGCCTGCCTCGCTTCCTGCGAACCACTCTAACCCTGGATGATTCCCGCAAGCTTCTCCAGCAGCAATTGCGAGCGCGCGAGCAGACCTGGCTGCGGGTGGTCGAAGAGGCGGTATTCGGCAACCCCGGCAGCCCGTATGGGGCCCTGTTCCGATGGGCCGGCATCGAGTTTGGAGACCTGGCGGCGCTGGTTCGAGACCGCGGCCTGGAAGGCGCCCTGGAGCAGCTTCGCGAAGCCCAGGTGTATGTCTCGCTCGAGGAGTTCAAGGGTCGCCGGCCGATCGAACGCGGGACGCACAGCCTGGCGGTGCGAGCCGAGGATTTTGACAGCCCGCTCACAACGAAGCACTTCGAGGCCCGTACCGGAGGCTCGCGGGGGCCGGCGCGGCGCCTGGCCCTGGACCTGGACTTGCTGGTTTCCGACGCCGCCGCTCGGGCGATCTTCAAGCAGGGGTTCGATCTCTGGGGTCGGCCGATGGCGGTCTGGCGGCCATGCCCGCCCGACGCCTCCGGCCTCAAGAGGGCCCTGGAACAGGCCAAGCTAGGGGGCCGCGTCGACATCTGGTTCAGCCAGAATCCCCTGGAGTTGTGGAAACCGTGGCTCTTCACATGGTCCGCGGTGTGGACCGGCCGCCTCTGTGGCAAGGCCATTGCGGCGCCCCGGCATACGCCCCTGGAGCAGGCCGTTCGGGTGGCGCATTGGCTGGCAGAGCAAAAGAAGGCGGGACGGCCGGCGCTGCTGGAGACGCTGGTCAGCTCCGCCATGCGGGTCTGCGGGGCGGCGCGGCAGCACGGTCTCGATATCGCAGGCACTTTCATCCGGGTCGGAGGTGAGCCGCTCATCGAGGCGCAGGTCAGGCTCGCACAAGACACTGGTTGCCGCGTCAGGTGCACCTACGCCATGTCGGAATGCGGGCCGCTGGCCATGCCCTGCGCCGAGCCGACCGGGTTCGACGACATGCACCTGCTGGCCAACAAAGTGGCGGTGATCCAGCGCCCCAGGCCGGGCGGCCCCGATGGCGCCGGCGCCGGCGCATTTCACGTCACCACCTTGCTGCCTAGCTGCCCCAAGATAATGCTCAACGTGGAGAACGGCGACTACGGCGAGATGGAAGCGCGCCACTGCGGCTGCCCGTTCGGGGAGTTGGGGTTGCGGCGGCACCTCCACACCATCCGCAGCTACGAGAAGCTCACCACGGAGGGCATGCATTTCCTGGGAAGCGAGCTGTTGGCTCTGGTCGCCGAGGTGCTGCCGGCCCAGTTCGGCGGCAGCTCGTCGGATTACCAGTTGGTCGCGGACCACCAGGACGGTCTGCCGAAAGTGAGCGTGGTGGCCAGCCCGCGCCTGGGACCGCTCCAGGAGGCGCTGGTCATCGAGAAGGTGCTGGAGTACCTGGGCAGCCGGTCCGGGGCCCACCGCATGATGGCCGGCCTGTGGAGGGATGGCCGGGCGTTGCGGGTGGTCCGCCGGGAACCTTACATGACCAGCGCGGCGAAGGTGCAGGCGCTGCACGTAGTGGAGAGGACATGACCGGCTTGCAGCCGGAACCCCGACCGGCAAGAATGCCGGTCCTACTGGGTCCGGGAGTGGTTTTCGCCCTGACGGTGATCGGCCCGGGCGACTTTGTCTCCAACACCGCGGCGGGAGCCTCCTACGGCTACGGGCTGCTTTGGGCGCTGGCCGGCGCGGTGGCGCTTCGGTATGTGTGGCTGGACGCTTCGGCGCGATACGTGCTGGCCACCGGGGAGAGCCTCCTCGAAGGTTACGCCCGGCTGGGGAACTGGGTCATCTGGGTGGTGCTGGGGGCGGTGATCCTGGCGCGGCATATCGCGAACCTTTACAAGGTCGTGCTGATGGGATCCTGCCTCCACCTGCTGCTGCCGCTTCCCTTCGCCTGGAGTTCCACGGCCTGGTCGCTGCTCTGCACCTTGTCGGCATTCGGCCTCATGTACCGGGGCGGCTACGCCGTCGTGGAGCGCGGCTGCAAGTATCTCATCGCGGTCTTGGGCGGCTCGGTGGCGGTGATTGCCGTGCTCTCGCGCCCCGATCCGCTGGAGATTGTCCGGGGAGCGCTGCTTCCTTCCTTGCCGCCGGCCCAGGGAGTCTACAGCGGTCTGCTGGTGCTGACGGCCCTGATCGGCACCGAGGCCGGCGGCCTCACCAACCTCAACTACTCTTACTTCCTGCTGGAGAAGGGTTGGGCGGATGGTTCCTGGCGGCGCCGCCAGCGGCTGGACCTGGCGATCAGCGTGGGGTGCATCTTCCTGACGGGAGGCCTGCTGCAGACGGCGGCCGCCGGAACCCTGCGGCCGCTCGGCATCGTCCCCCAAAGCGCCGACGACCTGCTGCGAATCTTCTCCGAAAAGCTCGGCTCCGCCGGCCGGCTGGTGTTCCCTCTCGGTCTTTGGGGGTCCTGCTTCTCCGGGTTCCTGGGGGGCACCACCGGCTCCTCCCTGATCGCCGCCGACATCTGCCGGCGCTTCGTGCCGCGATGGAAGCGCGATCTGGGCGCCGGCTCCGCTCGGAAGGCCCTGCGGGGGGATCCCCTTTTCCGCTGGGGGGTGATCTTTTGGTCGCTCTCGCCGCTCTACATCCTGGCCACCAGGGTTCAGCCGATCTTGCTGGTGCTGGTGGTGAACGCCCTGTATCTGGTGTTGATGCCCATGCTGGCCGTGCTGCTGCTGCGCCTTTCCGCTGACCGCGCCCGGATGGGCGACCTGCGCAACGGCTGGTTCTCCAACTCCGTCATCGGGACGCTGGCGCTGGTGGCCGGCTATCTCAGCGTCCGCAACGGCCTGGAACTTTGGCGCTCCCTGGCCCGCTGATGCCCGCCGCCGCTCCCAACCGCGACTCAGCCGACCTGGGCCGCTTTGGCTACGCCCAGGAGCTGTTCCGCAGCATGGGCGGGTTCTCGAACTTCGCCGTTTCCTTCTCGATCATCTCGATCCTGACCGGGGCGGTGACCCTGTTCGGCTACGGCCTGGAGATGGGAGGGCCGCTGGAGATGACCCTGGGATGGCCGCTGGCGACCCTCTTCATGCTGGCGGTGGCGGCCAGCATGGCGGAGCTGTGCTCGGCGTATCCCACCTCCGGCGCCATGTATCACTGGGCGGCGGACCTGGGCGGCCCGGGCTGGGGCTGGCTGGTCGCCTGGCTCAACATCTTCGGACTGGTGGCGGCCCAGGCCGGCATCAACTACAGCTGCGCCCAGTTCGTCCTGCCCTTTCTGGGCATTGCTTCGACCCACCCCAACCTGCTGGCCATGTTCGGGTTCATCCTGCTGACGCAGGCGGCGCTGAACCACTACGGCATCCGCCTGGTGGCGATCCTCAACGATCTCAGCGTCACGGTCCACATCCTGGGCGTGATCGTGCTGGTGGCCGGCCTGGCAGCGCTGGCCCCGCGCCAGCCGCTGGAGTTCCTGACCCAGCCGATCAACAGCAACGGGCGGAGCCCCTACTGGTGGGCCTTTGTGTTGGGGTTGCTCCAGGCCCACTGGACCTACACCGGTTTCGACGCCTCCGCCCACCTGGCTGAGGAGACCGAGGATCCCCGCCGCCGCGCCCCCTGGGGCATCGTGCTGTCGGTGGCGGTGGCGGGCGTGGTCGGCTACCTGTTGATCCTGGCTTTGACGCTGGCGATCCAGTCCATCCCCGATGTCCTGAAGGCCAGAGACTCTCAGGGCAACGCCATCCCGGCGGCCATTGCCATCTTGCAGGCAGCGTTGGGCGCCAGAGCGGGCAATGCCCTGGCGGCCTTGGCCTCGGTGGCCATGTGGTTCTGCGGCCTCTCCTGCGTCACTTCGGCCTCGCGGGCGGTGTTTTCGCTGGCCCGGGACCACGGCACGCCCTTTTCGAAGTCGCTGCGGCGGGTCAGCCCGAGCCACGGCGCGCCGGCGGCGGCCATCTGGGTATTCGTAGCCACCTCCTTCGCCGCCATGCTTTGGACCGGGGCCGTCCCCATCGTGACATCCCTGAGCACTGTGGCTCTCTACGCCGCCTATATCATTCCGGTGGCGCTGGGGTGGCGCGCCAGCCTGCGGGGCTCCCCCTGGCGCTCGAAAGCCGTCTGGAGCCTGGGCGCCGCCGGCCCCTGGGTCAACCTGGTGGCCATGGTGTACACCGTCTTCATCTCGATTGTACTGATGATGCCGCCCAACCAGTTGGCCGGCAAGACCTTCCTCGGGTTGCTGGCGGGGCTGGCGGTGTTGTACGCTTTAATGGCGCGGCGAACCTACCGGGGACCGGAGTGGAGCCGCGCCGGGAGGAATCCGCCGACATGAGCGCTCTGGCAGTCGACGCCGTCCGCAGCCAGCTGAAGCCCGCTGGCCTGTTCATCCATGGCCGTTACCAGGAGTCCTCGAGCCAACGCCGCATCGAGGTTCGCAACCCCGCCACCGGCGAGCTGCTAACTACGGTGCCGGATGCGGACCCGGCGGACGTCGATCGGGCGGTGGCGGCGGCGCGCGCCAGCTTCGAGAAAAAGTCCTGGCGGGGTCTGGACCCCTCGCGCAAAGAGGCCATCCTGTGGAACATCGGCGAGCTGCTGGCCAAACACAAAGACGAGCTGGCGGCGCTGGAGTCGATGGAGAACGGCAAGACCCTGCGGGAGGCCGCCGGCGCCGACGTGCAGCCGGCCGTCGATTGCTTCCGATACTACGCCGGCTGGGTGCGCAAGATCTACGGCGAGACCATCCCGGTGGACGGGCCGTTCCTGAACTATACCCTGCGCGAGCCGGTGGGGGTGGTGGGGGCCATCGTGCCGTGGAACTACCCGCTGCAGATCGCTGTCTGGAAGGTGGCCCCGGCGCTGGCCTGCGGCTGCTCGGTAGTGCTGAAACCTTCGGAGATGACGCCCCTGACGGCGCTGAAGCTGGCTGAGTACTGCCTGGAGGCGGGGGTTCCGGAGGGGGTGGTCAACGTGGTGACCGGCTACGGGGCGACCGCTGGAGAAGCCCTGGCGCGCCACATGGAGGTCGACAAGATCAGCTTCACCGGCAGCGTCCGCACGGCCCGCGCCCTGCTGAAAGCTTCCGCCGAGAGCAACCTGAAACGGATCAGCCTGGAGCTGGGCGGCAAGTCGCCCAACATCATCTTTCCGGATTGCGATATGGAAGCCGCGCTGAAGGCCGCCTTCTGGGGCATTTTCGCCAACAAGGGCGAGGTGTGCAGCGCCGGCTCCCGGCTGCTGCTGCACGCCGATATTCACGACCGCTTCCTGGAGGCCCTGGTGGAGCGGGCCAACAAGCTGCGGGTGGGCAGCCCACTCGATCCCCAGACGCAAATGGGATCGCAGATCTCCCTCGCCCAGCTGGATCGCATCCTGGGCTACATTCGCAGCGGGGTGGAGCAGGGGGCGCGGCTGTTGTGCGGCGGCGAGCGCGACACGGAGGGCGAAAAGAGCCAGGGCTTCTTCGTGAAGCCGACCGTCTTCAGCGAGGTCCGCCCCGACATGACCATCGCCCAGGAGGAGATCTTCGGGCCGGTGCTGGCGGCCCTGCGCTTCCGCGAACCCGAGGAAGCCGTCTCCATCGCCAACAGCACCATCTACGGGCTGGTCTCGGCGATCTGGACCCGGGATATCCGCCTGGCTCACCGGCTGGCCGGTGAGATCCGGGCCGGCTCGGTGTGGATCAATACTTACAACGGCTTCGACTCCGGCTCCCCCTTCGGCGGCTACAAGCAGAGCGGCTTCGGGCGCGACCTGGGCGCCCACGCGCTGGAGCAGTACACCAACGTCAAATCCGTGTGGGTGGCCCTGGGATGAATCCGGTCCTGATCAAGCGCAAGGTTGAAGAGCGGGACCTCCGGCGATTCCAGGTGGCGGCGCCCGACATCGACGGGGTGTTGCGGGGAAAGTACATCAGCCTCGACAAGTTCTGGTCGGCGATGGACTCCAGCCTGGGCTTCTGCGACGTGGTATTTGGCTGGGACATCGCCGACGCCCTCTACGACAACACCAGGTACACCGGCTGGCACACCGGCTACCCCGACGCCCAGGCGCGGCTGGATCCGACCACCTTCCGGATCATCCCGTGGGACCCCGGCTGCTGCTTCATCCTGATGGACCTAGTGGACGCCCGCGGCCAGCCTCTGGGCATTGCTCCGAGGCAGGTACTGAAGCGGGTCCTGGAACGAGTGGCGGCGGCCGGCTATACCGCCCATTTGGCCGCCGAGTACGAATTTTTCCTGTTTCGGGAGACGCCCCAGAGCCTCCACGAAAAGCGCTTCCGCAACCTGACGCCGCTTTCGCCCGGGATGTTCGGCTATAGCGTGCTCCGGGCCTCGGCGAGCCAGGAGTTCGCGACCCAGGTTCTGCGCCAACTGGCTGAATTTGACGTGCCGCTGGAGGGTTTCCACACCGAGACCGGCCCCGGCGTCTGGGAGGCCGCCGTGACGGTCGCCGAGGGGATCACCGGGGCCGACCGGGCGGCGCTGTTCAAGACCGCCATGAAGCAGATCGCCGCTCGCCACGGCCTGGCCGCCACCTTCATGGCCAAGTGGAACGCCGAGCTGCCGGGATCGGGCGGGCATATCCACCAGAGCCTGTGGGATGGTCCCAAAGGTTCCAACCTGTTCCACGCCGAGGGCGGCGGTCCGTCGGCCTTGATGGGCCAGTACATAGCCGGGCTGGTCGGGCACCTGCCGGAGCTGACGGCCATGCTGTGCCCTACTATCAATTCCTACAAGCGCACGGTGCCGGGCGTCTGGGCGCCGGTGAACGCCACCTGGGGCCTGGACAACCGCACCACCGCGGTGCGGGCCATCCCCGGAGGGCCCAAGTCCGCCCGGGTGGAGATGCGCCTCTCGGGCGCCGACTCCAATCCCTACCTGGCCATGGCGGCCTCGCTGGCGGCGGGCCTGGACGGCATCGCGCGGAAGCTCGAGCCTCCCGAGCCTGTCATCAATGCCTATGCGGCCGGCAAGGCCGCCCCCCTGCCGCGCACCCTTTCCGAGGCGGTGGCCTTGTTCCGGGGGAGCAAACTGGCCCGCGACTATTTCGGCGACGAGTTTGTCGACCACTTCGCCGCCACCCGGGAATGGGAGGTCCGGCAGTACGAGAAGGCCGTCACCGACTGGGAGCTGGGGCGTTACTTTGAGGGGGTGTGAGTGCGGGCCCACTGGCGAACCCGACGGAGCCAGTCGGTGCTTCGCAGCCGCCGGCTTTCCTCCAGGAATTCCGTCGCCAGGGCTGCGGTAAGCGGCGCGAGTGCGGCGCTCGACTCCGACTCCACGTAGCGGCTGCCCTCCAGCCTGTAGATCCACACCCGCGAGCCGTCATAGCGCCACAGCTCCGGCACCCCGAAGGCCGCGTAGATCGGGAACCGGGGCAGGGACCGGCGCGTGATGTCCACCTCGATGATCAGGTCGGCCGCCGGATCCACCTCGGCGTCCACGTCTCTGCCCCGAATGGCAGCGGCGTGGGCGATATAGAATGCGGAGTCCGGCTCGAAGCCCTTCCGCAAGGGTTCGCGCTTAAAGGTCATGGAACCGACCCGCTCAACGTCTAAACCAAATTCTTCGGCCAATACCTCAACGAGGAGCGCCAGCGTCCTGTTTGGTTTCTCGTGCCCGGCGGATACCACCATGATTTCCAGCATCCCTTCGTCGTAGGCGAAGCGCGTGCCACAGGCTTCGTTGTGTTCGGCCAGCAGCCGCTCGTAGGTCTCCCAACTGACGGCCTCCAGAATAACCCTCTGTTCCGCCGGCGTTGCTACTGCTGACATGTCAGGCTCCAAATCGGAACACGATATCCCGGATCGCCGCCCCGCGCACCTCGATGCGCTTGAGATCCGTGGCGCCGACCCCGTGGGCCTCGGCCAGCTTCATGGTATTGTCGCAGCGCTCGAAGGGCGCCACGCCACGCGCCGCCGCCGGATCGTAACCCATGATGGCCGTCGCGACCGAGTCGGTCGAGACGGGGTTGGTCCCGGCGATCAACACTCCCGGGCTGATGGGCCGTACTCCCCCGATCCACGGCCCTTCGCCTCCTACTACCGTCTCGATGCCGTCGATGACGGCGAAGTCGATGGGACGCGCCGCCGCCAGATCGGCCACGATGCGCGGCACCCGGTAGCCGGGGTCTTTGCTCGCGCCAGGCCGCAGCTCCGGCGGAGCGCTCTTGGAAGGCGCCCGCCGGCCGGCATGCAGCACCGTCCCGCGCCCCTTGGTGGGATTCTCGTTGGGAGCCTGCTCGCCGGCGTCGTCCCCGTAGATCGACGCCGGGGTGATCCCAAAGCTGTTCTTCAGCGCCAGGGTCACCCCGCAGGTGGCGTGGTTCTTCAACTTCGCAATGGTCATGAAGACGTCCGTGTCTTCATAAGAGTGGTTGAGGTCGAAGGCGCTGAACATGTGGCCGGCGCCCGGAACCTTCAGGCGGCTGTAGCGCTTGCCCAGGCCCAGCGAATTGGTGTTCTCGAACTCCACGTTCTTGGCGGCGCTCTGGAACCGCCGCGGCCGCCATCCGGAGTCGAGCATGTACTCCTCGAGCGGTCCGCCGGTGGCCCAGCAGCTCTCCACCAGCCGGATGCGCCTGGCTCCGGCCTGGTCCAGCAGGTGCAGGAAGGCCTCCAGCATCCCCGGATGCGTGTAGTGGGTCAGTCCCAAAGCCTTGCCCTGCACCTTGAGGCCCGGGCTGCCGGTCAGGTTCAGCTTGATGGTGACGGTCTTGCCCTTCACCAGCCGCTCCAGGCCACCGAGCTGGTCGATCAGGGTGGAGAGGGCGGTTACCATCTCCTGGTCATAGGTACGGCAGCGGGCCACCGCCACCGGGGCGGCCGGGGGGTCCTGGGCGGGGGCTAATGCGGCCGTTCCCAGGATCGTCAGCATCTGGCGGCGTGAGAGGGTCATGGCGTGGTCCTCCGACAGGCACGACGACAGGCACGAATGCCTGTCCTACTCCACAATCAGTGTCGCACAGACCGGCACCTCGTCGATATCCACGGCCGTACCCCGGTCCATGGCGTAGGTTTCGAGCTTTTTCGGCGCCCCTTCCGGCGTCAGCAGCCGGACCGAAGCGTACTGGTCCGGAAAGCGGACCGTCACGTTCTCGACCGGGTAATTGGTGTAGTTCACCAGGTGCAGCACCAGGCGCTTGCCGTCGCCGTCCGACAGCAGGTAGGAAAGCATCCCGGAGGCGTGGAAAAGCCGGACCCCCAGGTTCTGCTGGCTGATGACCTGGTTGATTCCGCGCCACAGGTAGTCGATGTCCTTCAGGTCGGAGTCGGCGAGCGTGATGTCTTCTTCCCGCAGAGCCGGCAGCTTGACCTCGGGCGGGCTGGTGAGCATCATGCCGCCGCCGCCGGTAAAGCGGTCGAGCACTTCCTTCTGGCGAGCGTCGAGCAGACTGGTTTCCAGATTCAGGACCAGCCGCGCGCCGCGCAGAGTGTCATCGCTGAGCCGTGCCCTGGGCACCACCCGAACCGGGTTGTGCTTGACGGCGATCATGTCCACCAGGCCGCCGGAGACCAGGGCGCCGCTTTCGGCGTCCTCGACCACCGCCACCGGGCGGTGGGTCCCGAGCGAACGCCACTCCTGGTGGTCCTCGAAGTAGCGAAGGTGGGCAGCCATTCGCTTCCAGTCTTGGAGGGCGCCCTGCTCGCGCTCCAGCAGGCGCTTGCTGAAATCGGCGTCGAGCGCCACCACCCAGCGGGCGCCAAGCACCGCGGCGTCGCAGATGGCCTGCAAGTAGTTCTCGACCTTGAGAACCTGGCCAGGTGGCGGTCGGTTGGCGATCCACACCGGCCCGTCGCCGGCGGCGCGAGCGAAGAGCAGGAATCCGGTGTTGGTGCTCACCCAGGGCGACCCGGTGGGACCGGCCTTGGCCGAACCGTTGGCCTCCATCGGGATCCCCGGCCAGACGCCTTGATTCGTAGCGTTGACGGCGCCGGCGGCGCCGGGCCGGAATCCCCGCCGGGGCAGCATCTCGACTACGGAGGTCCCGGTGGCCGCTTCCCGCACCACCTCTGGTGCGAACTCCCCTTCGAAGACCACGCCGGTCAACTGGCTTTCGACCGCCCGCCGGGTCAAAGCCGCGGCCTCGGCGCCGGGCCGGATCACCCCCAGGGTCGCGATCCCGCGCTTCTTTGCCTGTTCGACCAGGGCCGCTGACCAGTGCTCGGGTTCGAGCAACAGGCAGTTCACCGGCGTCTGGGCCAGTAGCTCCAGACTCGCCGGGTCCGCCGACATCCACCGGGCCGGGACCCAGTCGGGCAGGCTCGCGACTGCCAGCAGAAGTGCGATCATTACTTTCATGATGCCACAGCAACGTCGTCGGGGATGGCTCGCCGGCCTGGCGGCGCTGGCCCTGGCCCAGCCGGGCGACGCACCGGCGATCCTGCGGCCGATGGATCACTCCATCGTCGAAGCCGGCCCCCTGACTGTGATCGCCAGGACGACCGGCGAGCTGCGCCTCGACGGCCAGCTCCTGAACACGGCCGAACCGGCTCCAGGTATTCGCACTGCCACCGCGACCCTGACGCCGGGACGCCACCAGGTCCAGTCCGGCGACCACAAGGCGGACATCTTTGCCGGCCCCGGGGCCCCCGCCGGCTTTCGCCCCTACCGGCTTCATCCGCCCGGCGGCGCTGCCTGCGACACCTGCCACGTGCTGCGGCAGGGCGCCTGGGAGTTCAAGGGCGCCTCGACCAGCTGCTTGGGGTGCCACGACCAGAAGAAGTTCCCGGCCGGCCATACCCACAACAGCGAGGTATTGGCGGAATGTGGCCTGTGCCACGACGCCCACGGCTCGACCGAGAAGCTGCACTTGAAGGTTTCCCGGGAGGTGGCTTGTAAGCTGTGCCATGGGTGACCGGGCCGAGGAATTCCGCACGGGGCTGCGCACGGCCTGGGAGTTCCTGGGCGACCTGCTGCTGGAGAAGGGAGACCGCGGACGATTTCACCGGGTCCTGGCGCAGGACGCCTGCGCGCCAGCCGGCGCCCGCGCCGAGAACTGGCGCGAGGCGCGGACTTGGTATCAGAAAAGCCCTGGGGGTGTGGGACGAGTGGGGCCGCCAGCCGGTCTCGGCCGCCTTTGGCGTCAAGAGGCGAGAGGAAGTGTTGCGCGCCATCGCGGAGTGCGATGCGGCGCTGGCGGGGCTGTGATAGAATGGGGTTGCTATGCCGGAAAGCCTGATTCAGATTTGGCTGCCCCAGTTTTTTGTCCTGGTGATGATGGGAATCGGCTTCCTGCTGATCAGCAAGCGCATCGACGACTTGCGGGCGGACACCATGTCGCGACTCTCCGACATGAACTCGCGCTTTGCCGAGATGAACTCCCGTATCGAGCGGCTCGAAGACCGGTACCTGCAACTGGAAAAGGTCATCGTGGGGAAGTTTGAAGAGGTGGACGGCCGGCTGGCCAGAATCGAATCCCACATGGATTTGCGGTGATCCTCCTGCGGGCCATCACTCTAATCCCATCTTCTTGAGCAGCTCCTGGAACCGCGGCTCGGAGCGGAGGGGGTCGAAGCGCGGATCGTTGCGGAGCCAGTCGGGCATCCACGCGGCGCGCTCCGCGAGGGCCCGGTCCAGCCAGGACCAGGCCTGTTGCGTGTCTCCCAGGCCGAGGTGGGCGACTGCCATGTGGTAGGCCGACACATAGCGGCGCTTGCCGAGATCGTCCATCTCGGCCAGCGTCTTGCGCGCCCGCGCCTTGTCGCCCGAGACGGCGTAGGCGTGCGCCAAAGGGCCCAGGGCGACGGGCTCGCGCTCGAACAGGCGGACGGCTTCTTCAATGTCAGCGATCGCCTCGCGATACATTCCCTTCTGCAGGTAGGCTACGCCAAGAAGCAGATGCGCCAGTGGATAGTTCGGGTCCAGATCGATCGCCTTGCGCATCTCCTCGATGGCGCGGTCGTACTGGCGATTCAAGTACAGGACTCTGCCTGCGGCCCCGCTAAAGGGGAGCGAGAGCGGATCGGACTGTTGTGCCCGCCGGGTGAAGCTCAGGGCTTGGTCCAGTTTTCCCATGGCCCCGAGGTAGTTGGCGTACCACTGGGCGGCGGACGGGTAGCCGGGATTGAGTTCGAAGGCGCGCTGAAACGCGCGCTCGGCGCCGGGCCAGTCCCACGCGTAGAGCACCCTGTACAGGGCCAGGGAGGCGTGGGCCTCGGCGAGTCGGTCGTTGATCTGGAGTGCGCGCTCGGCGGCGGCTTTGGCCTTCGGAAAGCTCTCTTTGGGGGCCTGGATGCCGTACCAGCCGAGCAGGTTGTAACAGTCAGCCAGCCCGGCGTAAGCCAGGGCGTAGCCGGGGTCCTTGTCAATGGCCTGCTGGAAGTGCCCGATCGCCCGCTGGAAGCCGGCCTTAGTTCGCCGGTTCCAGTGATAGCGGCCTTGCAGATATAGCTGAAAGGCTTCGGCGCTCGCCGTATCGCGCCGGGCCATCTGCTGTTGTTCCTCGCCGGTGAGCCGCAGGCGGAGCCGGTCGGAGATCTCGCGCGAGATCTCCTCCTGGACGGCGAAGATGTCGGCGAGCTTGCGGTTGTACTGCTCGCCCCAAAGCTGCTTGTGTTCGGCCGCGTCCACCAGCCCGGCGCTGATGAGCAGCGTGCCCGCGCGCTCGACGACGCGACCGGTCAGCACGGCGCGCACTTTCAGATCGGCGGCGATTTTCTCCGGGTCCACGTCCTTGCCCTTGTATCGAAAGACGGTGTCGCGGGGCACAACGCGGAGCATCGGCAGACGGGAGAGGCTGTTGATCAGCGCTTCGCTGATCCCGTCGCTCAGGTACTCGGTGTCGGCCCCGCCGGCGTTGGCGAAGGGGAGCACGGCCAGCGAGTCGATCGCCTCACTGCGGCGGCCGAGCAGAAAGTAACCGGCGACCGCCGCCAGCGCCACCACCGCCGCCGCGGCGGCGACCACTGCTCGCCGAGGAAACCGGGCCGGCCCGCGCGTGGCCGGCGTCGCGGCCGACCCGGCGGCCCGCAGCGCGAACGCCAGGTCGCGCGCCGACTGGAACCGCTCGCCGGGATTCTTCTCCAGGCAGTGCCGGATGACGCTCTGCACGTCCGGCGGCGCGCTGGCGGGCGGCACGGGATCGTGCTCCAGGATCGCCGACATGGTCTGCGCCGGCGTGGGGCCCGAGAAGGCGCGCGCGCCCGCCACCATTTCGTAGATTACGCAGCCGAGCGAGAAGATGTCGCTGGAGGCGTCGGCGCGGCCGCCGCGAACTTGCTCCGGCGACATGTAGCCCACCGTTCCCATCACCGTGCCGGCTTCGGTTTCCGTCTCGCCCTCCGGCGACCCCTCCTCGCGCGGCTGCCAGCGGGCCAGGCCGAAGTCGAGGATCTTCACGCGCCCGTCGGAGGTCACGAAGATGTTCTCGGGCTTCACGTCGCGGTGCGTGATGCCCTTGGCGTGCGCGGCGGCAAGCCCGTCGGCGACGGCTGCGGCGATCTGGGCGGCCTTGCGCCATGGCAAGCCGGCCTGGCGCAGGCGGCCGCGCAGCGTCTCGCCGTCGAGCAGCTCGGTCACCAGGAAGTGTACGCCCTGCTCGTCGCCGATGTCGTGGATCGCCAGAATGTTGGGGTGTGACAGCGCGGCAACGGCCCGCGCTTCGCGCTCGAAGCGGGTCAGCGCGTCCGGATTCCTGGCCAGGTGCTCGGGCAGGACTTTGATGGCTACGTCGCGGCCGAGCCGGGAGTCGCGGGCGCGGTAGACTTCACCCATGCCGCCGGCGCCGAGCGGCGCCAGGATTTCGTAGGGACCGAGGCGAGTGCCGGGGCTCAGGGGCATGGCTGAAACAACGAGTATAGCGAACGCGCGGAAACCGCGACGCGCTGACGCGCCAGCCGTTACAGGATCGCGACCGAAGGGAGCGGTAGGCGAGCGTCTGCTCGTTACCAACAGCAAGCCGGCCTGGCCGGTCTGAGGGGAACCTAGTTTCCCATCACCACCGGTCCCGGGGTGTTACCGGAGCTCACAGGGGCCTTCGGGCCGCCGGCACATGAGCGTATTCGATCTGCTTATCCTTATTGAGGCTATGAAGCGCTCGTTTCAAGGACGCCTTTTGGCGCAAGTCCACCTCGAACAGCAAAGCGAGCTCCGGTTCGTTCTCACCGGGAAACAGAGGGCGGGCCTCCCTGAGATCTTGCCCGATGATGCTTCGGATTTTCGCCGCCAGAACGGAGGGATCAGCGGGTAATCGAAACTTCACAACCAGCTTGTTGGAGCGGCTCATTTGCTCTCCGGCGCCCTTCCAGCGGGCCGTCGTGCCGGAGGAGCTGGCGCCCTGTTACGAGTACATCTATGACGGTTTCTACGCCGTGGCGATAGGGCACGGCCCGACCGACCGCGTGCCCGACGGCATCTGTCGCCGCCAATGTCCACGAAGGTGGGGGCCCGGTTGTCTCCCAAGTACCCTCTATCACCCTCGCCGACGTCCATGGCGCTCTCGTCTACTACTACGACCGGCGCGAGGAAATCCAGGCAGAGATTCGGGGCGAGCGGGCGCAGGCTGAGCAGTTTCGGCGTGTCCATCCTTCCCTGCTTGCAACGAAGTTGAGCCATCGGGGACTGGAAGAAGCCTCCTGACGGTGCGTGTTCGCTTCCACATCACTTCCTGACGAACTTCTGGGCCCGCCAGTTCAATTCAGCAACATAGATTTCGCCGCCGGGTCCCTGGGCGATGCCGTGAGCCGAACTTACCTGGCCCGGCAGCCGGCCCGACGGGGCCAGCGATCCCAGAACGCGGCCTTCCAGGTCCAGCTCGACCACGCGGCCGCCGCCGGCCGCCCACAGGCGCTGGTCGGGGGTCATCTCCAGGCCTGAGAAGGAGCCGATGCCGGCCCACTCGGCCAGGAACTGGCCCTTGGGATCGAAGATCTGAATGCGGCCGTTCTCGCGATCGGATACATAGACGCGGCCGCGGTTGTCGAGCACGATGGCGTGGGGCAGGTTGAACTCGCCCCGCCCGGTCCCCTTCCTTCCCCACTCGAGCAGGTAAGCGCCGTGGCGCGCAAACTTCACCACCCGCGAGTTGCCGTAGCCGTCGGAAACATAGAAGTCTCCGTTGGGGGCGAAGGCGATGTCGGTGGGCTGATTGAAGGCCGCCTGGGTGGCGCCCGGCACACCCTGGCGCCCCAGCACCATCACGATCCGGCCCTTGGGATTCATCTTCAGCACCACGTGAGCGCCGACGTCGATCACCCAGATGTTCCCTTCCGGGTCGACCCGCACGGTGTGGGCGCGTGTGATCTGGCCGTCCAGCCAGGCCCGCACGAAGCGGCCGTTGGCCTCGAACTCCATCAGCGGGTGCGGCCCGCGGTGGAAGACCAGAACGTGCCCACGGGCGTCGGCTTCGATGCCCGCCACCTCACCGAAGTTCCATCCTGCGGGCAGCTCCGGCCAGTCGGGGGCGAGCTGGAAGCCCAGGGTGGCCGAGACGGGCGACTGGCCAGCCGCGGCTGCGGCCAGGACGGCCAGCATTACAACAACTCGAAGGCCCATTGGATAAGCTCCTGGGGCGGCATTATAGCGTACCCGGGGCGCGGGGGCGGGGAGGGAATGAGCGGCTGGTGCTTAAGCGTTTGGGGACCGTGAGGGAGCGGATTTCGAGGCTGAACACTGGTGGCCGCTCCGAAAATGTGATCTTATTCTTGCGCGGACCGTGAGTCCGCCGGCGCGGTTCGAGATCGCAGCCAATGCTCAAGTCGAAAGGCTTCTCGAACACTGCCGCGGCCCCGGCTTGGAAGTACACGGTTCCGGAAAAGTTGGGTTTGAGGTAGGCCTGCTGGCTCCAAACACCCGCCGTCCGTATAAACACATATACAGCACCAGTAGCTAGTGAACCGGCAGTCGGGAGAACTTTGTTGTGGCAGTCGCGGCATGGCGGCGATCGCCGGACCCGTGACCGCCCAAACAAACCAGCTCCGGGCGGTTCTGAGGGGGAGCGGCAAAGCCGGCCAGACCTGGAAACGGGGCCGTGCGGTCGGTGGACGTAAGGCGCCGGTAAGCGGCGATCCCAGGCTCACCTTGGCGTTTTGCGCATCTGCTGGAACAATTTCATCTCCCGAGCAGCCTCGGCCGCCCGCCCCAGGGTGCGGTAAACCTGCGCCAGTTGATAGTGCGCGGACTCGGCCAGGCTGGAGGCGGGTTCCTGCTCGATTACCCGAAGCAGCAGTTTCTCGGCCCCGGCAGGATCCCCCGCGGCGTTGCTGGCCTTTGCCAACTCCAGCAAGGTCTCCGGCACGTCCGGCTCGAGAGCGTTGGCGCGCTTCAGCTCGGCCAGCGCCTCGGTGATCCGGCCGAGATTCAAGAGCACCGCTCCGAGCTTGGCGGTGGCGGCGGCAGATCCCGGCGCCAGCCGGACCTCTTCGCGAAGCTCCCGCTCGGCGCCTAGGTAATCTCCCGAGCCCAGGTACAGCTCGCCCAGGGCGAAATGCACGCCGCGCAGGTCCGGGCGCGCCTGGAGGGCGGCCCGAAATTCCTTCTCGGCCGAGTCCCGGTTTCCAGCCGCGGCATGTGCTTCGCCCAGCAGCTGGCGGGTGCGCGGGGAATCCGGACTGCGCGCCACCAGGCGGTCAAATACCTGCTTGGACAAGCGTCCATGCGCCTGGGCCAGGTAGTAAAGCAGATCGGCGTCGTCTGGCCGCTGCTCGAGGGCGGCTTCCAGTTTGTCCATGGCCTCGCGAACGCGTCCCGTTTCCAGCAACGCCACGCCCGACAGGTCGCCGGCCCCGGCCTTCTCGAGATGCGAAATCGATTCCGCCGCGTAACCCAGCGCCAGCAGCGCCGTTCCGAGCATGCCATGGGCGCCCGGCAGGTCCGGATTCAGCTCCAGCGCCCTCCGCAGCGGCGGAATCGCGTCCCGGTAGCTTTTCTTCGCCAGGTATACGGCGCCCAGGTTGACATGCGCCGCGGCCATATCGGGGGCCATCTCGACTACCCGCTGGAATTCCCGAATGGCCCTATCCAGGTCACCGGCGTTCTTGGCCTGGAGCCCGGCCTCGACGTGCTGCTGCAACTGGGGCGTCACTTGCAAGGCCAGCAACACCAAGACGGCCGCGATCATGGCGCCTCCTTCACGGTGACGATCCGGTCAGCCAGCACGTTCTCCAGCATTTGCCGCCTGCCTCCGGGCCACAGGATCTCCACCGCCACCTGGGTAGCCGCTCCCAGGCCGAAGTGCACCCGCGCATCGCTGGCCGATAAGTAACTGCCCGAGGTAGTGGCATAGGCCCACTGCTTTCCCACCCGCACCCTGGCCCCCGGTTTGTCCAGCTTCAGCGTCAGCCAGTGGTTCTTCCCGGCGCCATTGAGGAATACCAGAGGAGGACCGCCCAGCACCGTCATCACCACGTCCACAGAACCGTCGTTGTTCAGATCTCCAAAGGCGGCGCCTCGCCCCGCCACGCCCGGCATTTCCGGAAGGTCGGCCCTCTCAAACCGCCCGGTCACATTCCGGAGCAGGGTGGGAGGCTCCAGGTAGCGCAGCCCCGAATGGATTTGCTCCACGTTGTCGAGGACGTGGCCCTGCGCGGCGAAGAGGTCCTTCCAGCCGTCGTTGTCGAAGTCGTAGAGTCCCACTCCCCAGCCGGAGCTTCGAGAGGTCAGCGCCGCCAGGCCGGTGGTCAGGCTCGCATATTGGAACTGCCCGCCGCCTTGGTTGCGGTACAGGGCGTATTTTTCGAGGGCCAGGTTGGTGATCACAATGTCCGGCCGCCCGTCGTTGTCGTAGTCGGCAAAGGCCACCCCCATACCCGCGAACGGCTTGCCATCGTCGGAGAACGCCACGCCGGCCTCCAAGGCCCGCTCTTCGAAAGCCCCATTCCCCTTATTGTGGAACAGAAACTGTTCCATACCGTCGTTGGCCACGAAGATGTCCGCGAAGCCGTCGTCATCGTAGTCGTTGAAAGCAACTCCGAGCGCTTTCCCCTTCACTGCCGCGATGCCGGAGGCTTCGCTCCGATCGCGAAATCGGCCGCCGCCTTCATTGTGGAACAGCAGGTTGGTGACGGCGCCGAACTTGTCCGGGCGGCAATAAGAATGGAAGGGCGTTCCGCAGAGCAGGTGGCGGCCAATGTCCCAATCCAGGTAACGCGTGACGAACAGGTCCAGGCGGCCGTCGTTGTCGTAATCAAAGAATCCAGCCGAGGCCGACCAGCCGCCGGCCCCCACGCCCGCCTCGGCGGTGGCCTCGGTGAACTTTCCATCCCCGCGGTTCCGATACAGCGCATTGCGCCCGTAGTTGGTCACATACAGGTCCGGGAAACCATCGTTGTTGTAGTCGCCCACCGTGACGCCCATCCCATAGCTGTTGCCGGCCTCCGCCAGACCGGCCGCGGCGGTCACATCGCTGAACCTCCCGCCGGCATTCTGACGATACAGGCGGTTCCAGAAGGCCGCATGGCGCCGCGCATAGTCGGCGGGAAGTTTCACGGGGTCTGCCAGCTTCCCCCCGTTCACGAGAAAAACGTCGAGCAGGCCGTCCCGGTTGTAATCGAGCAAGGCCACGCCCCCGCCCATGGTCTCGATCAGGTACTTTTGCGAGGTGGGGGAGTGGCGAAGCGTGAAATCGAGGCCGGCCGGGCGGACCAATTCCAGATCCTGCGCCGCCAGACCCAACGTCACCAGGCAGAGTGGGAGCGGGATGAGCCACCGCGGCATTCAGCCCATGTTAGAACAAGAGACGCAGCGCCAATTGCACCAGGCGGGGCTGGTTGTACTGGCCGCTGACCACGCCAAACTGAGCCGTGCCCAGCGAGAGTCCCGGAGAATTGAACTGCACGCGGTTAAAGAGGTTGAAAATCTCCGTCCGGAACTCCAGCCCGACTCTCTCCGTTATGGGCGTCTTCTTAAACAGAGCGAAGTCAAAATTGTTGACGCCGGCCGATCGCACATCCGGCAGATTGCGCGCCAGATTGCCGAAGGTGAAGGTGGGCGGGGCGCTGAAGGCCGAGGTGTCGAACCAGCGTGTCAGGCGGGATTGCGCCGCGCCATCCAGTTTGGCGCTCCGCCCAGCGCTGTTCGGACGGGAGCCGCCGCCGAAGGAGTTGGTCAGGTTCACCGAGGTCCCCAGGGGGAGCGGCGTGCCGGACTGGAAGGAACTCACACCGTTGATGCCCCATCCGGAAACGATCTTATCGGCGGCGCCCGTCAGCCCCGAGAGGAAGTGGTGCCCCTTGCCGAAGGGCAGATCCACTACATAGCTGACGACCAGGCGCTGCGCCACGTCGTAGTTGGCGAGCGATCGTTCCAGGTTCAGATTATTCCAGTTTTGGGCGCCGGGGTTGCCGTTGGCCTCCAGCCAGGCCGTCAGGGTATCGGTGTCGCTGATGAGCTTGGCCCAAGTGTAGGAGGCCAGGATGGAGCCGCCGCGGCTGAAGCGTTTTTCCAACTTCATCTGGCCGGAGTGATAGATGGAATTCCGGTTCATGGGCGAAGTGATCGCCACGCCGCTGTAGTGCGGGAAGGGACGCAGCAGTTGGCCGCGTTGCACGGTGGGTTGCGCTAGGGCTCCGACACTGATCAAGCCGAAGAAGGGATTGGGAACCTGCTGCACCAGCGCCGAGCCGAGCTGGAGGAATTGGTCGGGGAGCTGGTTGATTTGCTGGTTGGGGCCGGGGAGGTGGGTGCCCTTCGAGCCGGCGTAAGCCAGATCCACGGCGAATCCCCCGGGCAGCTCGCGCTGGACGTCCAGGTTCCACTGTTGGGCGTAGCCGGCAGGGTCTGCGGTGAGAGGCGCGTTGATGCCCTGCCCATGGAAAAGCGCCAGCCCATTCGGGTTGTTGCCCGGCGCCGGGATAATCCCCTCGGGAAACGGATTGCTTAAGCGGTTGAAGGGAGTTTGAGAACTGTTCAGGGTGCCCACGAACGGCGTGGTATAGGCATTTACGGGGTCGTTGTTGGGGCTGATATTGAAGGCCACGTCGTTTGGAATCCAGAAGATGCCGTAACCGGCTCGAATCACGGTCTTGTTGTTGAGCCGGAAGGCCAGTCCGAGGCGGGGCGCGAAAACGTTGTGGACATCCATTTTGGTGCGGCTCGGCCGGTCGGGCGTGTTCACCAGACCGAGCTTGCCTTTGAGAGGCAGGCGGGTGGGACCGGCGAGCGGGTTATCCGCAAAGGGCAGCAGGACCACCATGCGGTCGAACCGTTCCGTCCACGGTCCCGACTGCTCAAAACGGAGGCCGTAATTCAGGGTCACGCGGGAGCCGAGCTGGTATTGATCTCCCGCATAGAGGGAGCTGTAGATCTGCTGGCCGGCCACGAAGTTGTTGCTGGTAACACCGCCGCCGCTTCCAAACCCCAGCAGGAAGGAGGCAAATCCGTCGCCTCCGGAAGGAGCCAGGGGGCTTAAGGTCGAGAAGTTAGAGTCGAAGTTGAAGGAACCGGAGGGGTTGTTCTGCTGGTAGTAGTTATGGGTGAGGCGGCGAACTTCGGCCCCGAACTTCAGGGTGTGGCGGCCGGCGATCTTGGTCAGGCTGGGGACGAAGGAATAGTTGTCGTTGCGCGCCACGATGGTGCTGCCGGTGCCGCTGGTGCTGAAGACGCCGTTATAGGCGGTGACAATGGGGATCGGCTGCACGCGGAACGCCACCTGGTTGTTCAACGAGGCGGGCCAGCCGAGCTGGGTCAGATCGTATCCCTTGGTGAGGGAAATGCGGTCGTAGCTGAAGCGGAGGAAGGCCACGCGGAAATCGCCGATGGTGGTGGGAGAGAAGGAGTAGGTGTCGGCGGCCACGAACTGGTTGGTGTTGAACAGCTCGGTGCACCGGTCCACGCACGTTTTCGTCCTGTAGGGATCGATGGGAAGGTTGAGATTGTTCCAGTAGGTGTAGCGGGCAAAAACGCGCTGCTTGTCGGAGATGCTGCGATCGACGCGGGCATTGTATTGATAGTTGTCGCCGCCGACGCTGGCGTTGGCGGTGTAATTGTTCACATTCGTGAACGGCGCGCCGGCGGTGTTGGCGCGCCCCCAGAGGTTGGTCATCACCTTAGCCGCGGGGTCGATGCGGGTGGCGGGAATCACGTTGCCGGGGAACTGGGCGCGGCTGAGGATTTCGGCGCCGGCGGCGTTGGTGGCGCAGGCGGGATTGCCGAGCCGGCCGCAGGTGGTGAGGGCATCGTAGATCGGGATCACCGCGCCGCTGCCGCTGCGGAGGTTGGAGAAGTCGCCGGCCCGCTGGGCATCAGTGGGGACGCTGTAGACATACGACTGGCCCTGGCGGAGCTTGAAGCCCTCGTAGCCGAAGAAGAAGAACGTCTTGTCCTTCTGGATCGGGCCGCCGACGTTCACGCCGTATTGGTTCTGCGAGAAGGCCGGGCGCGTAACCCCGGCCCGGTTATTGAAGAAGGTGTTGGCGTTGAGGACCTTGTTGCGGAAAAACTCGTAGGCGCTGCCGTGAAAGTCGTTGGCGCCGGATTTGGTGGTGAGATTGATGGCGCCTCCGGAGGTGCGCCCGAACTCGGGTCCGAGGCTGTTGGTCTGGACGCGAAACTCCTGGATGGCGTCCTGGGTGGGGACCAGCGCCGTCAGATTGATGTAGGACACGTTCACCGGAGCGCCGTCCAGGTACGCGGCGCTCTGGTTGGACTGCCCGCCTCCGATCTGATAATTGCCCCAGGCAAAAGGATTGGTGCCGGTGGGGGTAGTGCCCGACTGTCCGCCGGGGACCACGCCGGGAACCAGAGCCACCAGGGCGTAGATGTTGCGGCCGTTCAAGGGCGCTTCGAGGACCTTCCGGCCCTCCACGACCTGACCCAAAGTGGCGGTTTCCGTTTGCAGCAGCGGGGTCTGGACCGAGACTTCGATAGTCTGGCTGACGTCACCGACCTGCATGGCCACATCGATGCGGACGGCGCTCTGCACCTCGACCGTGATGGGTTCGCGGGAGAAACGGCGGAAGCCGGTCTTCTCCACTTCCACCTTGTACTGGCCGGGCACCAGATTCACGAACTGATAGTTGCCCACTCCATCGGTGGGCATGGTCCGGCGCTCGCCGGTGCCGAGGTTGGTGAGGGTGACGCCCGCCTGCGGAACCGCGGCGGCGGTGGCGTCGGTAACGGAGCCGACGACGGATCCGTAGAAGGTTTGAGCTGGCAGCGGCAGTGTAAGGACCGCGGCGCACAAAACCAGGAACGCGATTCTCTTCGCCCTGGACACAGACAGGCACCCTCGCTGGTTCACAGTAGCCCCCTTAAGGTACAAGCGTCAACCTTATGCGGCCATGGTATAGCCAACTGCCGCGGTTGTCAAGGCTTACTTGCCTATCAGTTCCAGGATGGCGGAAGGTGCGAGACGGGGCCAGAGCCGCGATTTCGGCCTGGCGAAGATGGGTGCTGGGTGATGGTGAACTGACGGAGACGGCGGTGTTTTGGGGCGGACGTCCAGGCGGAGGGCACCCAGGAGGCCGGCGACGGGCAAGGAGACAAAAAATCGGGTCAGTTGGAACTGCAAGCACATTGTAAACCTGGGGCGAATTCACGCCTACAATGGTGTTGATTCGAAGCTCTTGGGATGCTCTTGGTGATGACTAGAATGACGTCCATAAGCTTCGATTGCCGGAAGTCTGTGCTTGGATGTATGATGGGTACTGATGGCATGTTCCAGGACGCCGATCGCCTGTTCCCGAGTCACTCCAGGGAACCATTCCAGGAACTCTTCGAGGGTCGCTCCGCCCTCTAGGCGCCGGTGACCTTTTCGGAATGCCGTTCGACGGCCGGGAAAGCCGTCCAGTTGAGCAAGGCGTTGACTTTCACTATGCCGGAAAACCTGAGAGTACGGAGCCACAGGCTCTCTCCCGACGGAGGCTACCTGCTCACGGCCTCGGCGGCGTCAACCCGATTTCGACACACCCTCGGCCCCCGGGAAGGCCCCGATCACAACATCACCCGGCCTCAATGTGCGTTTCGCTCCCGCTCATCAAAGTTGCGAACAGAAGCGGCTTGCGCATCTCGCAAGTCCTCATCGGTCCACGAGTCGGACCACTCTACCGGCCTGCCCTGGGCCAATTCGGCAAGCTGTGTTGTCCAATCGATCACCTGATCCGCCGCTTCTTGTGGAAGGGTGCGGAGGGACCGGACGAGAGACTCTTCTTTGGCCGTGAGTACCATATCGTTCTCATTGTACCTCTATCCCCTCGACGGGCCACGCTTGCCGCGTGGGGGCCTAACGATCATCTGATCCGCTTGTCCAACGCTACCTGCCGCCCGCCCGAATCTCCGCGAGAAGTTTCCGCGCCGTCTCGTGGTCGGGATCATACTGGAGCGCTTTGCGCAGCGTCTCTTCAGCGGCGCTGGAATTCCCGGCCCGGTACTGAGCCACGGCGACATTCATCCTGGCGCTGGTCAGCGCCGGATTTCGCGACAGCGCGTCGTTCCACAGGCGCAACGCTTCCTGGGCGCGGCCGCGCTGCATATAGTAACTTCCCAAATTGACCGCTACCGCCGCCTGGGAGGGATCCAGGCGAACGATCCGCTCACTCAGAGCCATGGCTTGATCCTCACGGCCGGCCGCTTCATGGAACTGGGCCAAGTGGATCAGGACGGGAACATCCCCGGCGTGGCGCGCTTCCGCCTTCTGTAACAGCTCATAGGCGCGTCGCCGCAACTGAGGGTCTTCGCCCGCCACCATGGCATAAGCCAGCCCCAGATCGCGCTCCTCAACCGGACCCTTCCAAAAGGATGCCAGGGATGGAGCAGAGGCCGGGAGACCGAGCGGTTGGGGTGGGCGTCGCGGAATGGAGTGATCCGTGAAGACGGCATGTTCGGTCTCCCGGACCCGTCCCTTCGGCATGTGGCAACCGATGCAATCGTTCTGAGTGGTCCGGCGGGTCGCCAGGCTCTCCCGGCATGGTTTGGAGCCAAGTTTGGAGTCATGACACTGCAAGCAGCGGGCCCGGTAGTAATCCACCCGTTTGGCGGCTTCCGGCTCGCCATGCGGGTCGTGGCAGGAGGCGCACCACAAGCCATCGGCGGCGGCTCGCTGGCACGCGCTCTGCCGCAGCTTTTCGAAGTGGCTGTTGGCGCTGAGGACCGCAGAGCCGGCACTGGCCCACACGAAATAGGCCGTGTAATCCGACAGCAGGTCTCCGGGCCGGTAACCCACCCCTGCCGCGCTAGCCCGAGGCACACGGGCCGCTCCCGTCAGGTGGCACTGCGCGCATACGCTGTCTCGACGCGCGGGCTCCAGCTTGGCGGGGTTGATGATTCCGTTCGGCCCCTGGCGATCCCCGGCGACCATCCTGGCGACATGGCTCTTCCCCGGACCGTGGCATCGCTCGCAACTGACGCCTCCTTCGAGAAAGGGCGGCATGCGGAATCGATTCTCGGTGCCCGCTAGCGGCTGCAACCGGCTGGCGTGACATTGCAGGCACTTGCTGCTCACCGCGCGCGTAAGATGGAGGAAGGGATGCTGCTCGAAGCCGGGAGAAGGCTCCCACTTCGCGCTGCCGGTGTAGTACGAAACCGGAGCCTGAAACAGGAAACCCTCCAGCGCCGAGACGTAGCTGCGCGCCACTCTGCCCGACCCGACGAACCATCCGAGTGTCCGCTCGCCTCGAACACCGGAAGAGTCACGCGAGAATTCCAAACGGTAACCCTCCGCCGAAAGCGAAACCCTATAGTCGACCTGCAAGGCCGGATCCGAGAAACGCGCGCGCTCGAAACTCTCCAGCAAGGGGCCCTCCGCTAGCTTCCCACTGCTCC
>Ga0247727_10001829_pt1 | contig 49422 bp, 41 predicted proteins | sample WisWelCaveWW1625_FD_202498 | JGI IMG/M metagenome (GOLD analysis project Ga0247727, IMG submission 202498) | Biofilm microbial communities from Wishing Well Cave, Virginia, United States - WW16-25 | ecosystem: Environmental > Aquatic > Deep subsurface > Groundwater > Cave microbial mat | place...
CCTTGCCCGCGCGTTCCAACCTTGACCATTCGTAAGCCGCTGAGCTTTTGGCGTGGTGAAGAGGCCGTCGTACCGCCGCTTATGCTGCTGCTGATAATGAACAACGTATCCGATCCGGAAAAATAAATATTGGTGCCATTGCCGCGCAGATGAATCGTTTTGCTGCTGGGAAATCTGAGGCGGCCGGTGGCAACCCGATAGCCTTTCGAGGTGCCACTCAGATAAACTTCACCGCCATTGGGACAGGCGTTGAGAGCTTTTTGAATAGCCGGACCGCTGTCACCGGTTGAATCCGAGCTGGCGCCCCACCATTCCGGATAAACCGTTCTCACCGTGCCGCTATCGAAGGTGACCGTGCCGCTGCCTTAAAAACTTGATGCGGTCCGGCATTGAAGACGCCGACAAAGCGCAAGGTTTTTCCTGAATTGATATTGAAGCGCCCGCCCTGCTGAACGCGGACGGCAACGGTTTTCGGAACTTGCAAGGAAGAAGAAATGGTTGCACGCGAGGAAAGAACAAGCTCGGCGGTGTCAAGTTTGGCAAAATTGACGGCGGCTGGGAATGAAGGAAATTCAAATTTCGTAAACTGTGCAAAGACATTGGCGGCAAAAACAAGAAAAGAATAAAGGCAAATTTTAAAGGAAAATAATTTCATAGGCAAGCTCCACTATTAAATTCGGTCCGGCATTAAAGCGATCCCCGTAATCCTTGAAAATGAAATAATTTTAATTTAAGGTGTTTTGATGTTTTAATATAAGTATGCCAATTTGAAATTGCAATAGTTGACTTGGAAAATTCCGCAATTCACCGGTTGACAAGTACGAATGTCATGTAATGACCATACAAATCTAGTATAAAATTGTGCATAATCTCAGAATTCTTTTGCGCCGCTTCTCGAAAACGGCTCTATTTCATTTCGGCATTTTCCATCTGCTCAGAATTTTTTTTCCCAATCGTCGCGTGGCGATCTTGCGATATCACGCCGTCGTCGATCCACACAATTGTGATTACGCCAGCCCCGGCATTTGCATTTCGCAAAGCGATTTTGAAAAACACGTGCGCTATTTTGCACGACGCTATCATATTCTTTCTCTGGACGAAGTTATCGATACCATTCGCGCCGGAAAAAAACTTCCACGCAATGCGGTGGTGTTCACGTTTGATGATGGTTATGCCGATAATTTCATTGCCGCAGAAATTCTTAAACGCTACAATGCCTCGGGCACGATTTATCTCACGGTGAGCTGTATCGATCGCACTGAACCCTTTTGGCTCTTCGAAGTCAACCATCTTATTTTAAAAACCAGGCAATCGCATTTGCGCCTGCAAATCAACGGCAATCAGATCGAATTAAGTTTGACTGATTCTGCCAGAAGAAATACCGCCATCCGCGAAATCGTAAAAATCATCAAAAGCAACAACCGCGCGGTGCGGGAAACCGTTCGCGAGCAAATGCGAAAACAATTGGCCGAGGAAAATTACCGCGCCGCGGCTGATAATGTCATGCTCAAATGGGAACAGGTTAAAAGCATGCTGCACAACGGCATGATCATGGGAGGCCACACGATGACGCATCTCAACTTGCCCAACGCCGATCCACCCGAGGCGCAGCAAGAAATCATTTCCTGCCGTGAAGCGCTCGAAAAAAAGTTGGGCATTCCCATTCGCCATTTCTCCGTTCCGAACAGCGGTCCCTATCCGTATTACAATGATCAAATCAAACAGATGGTGGCGGAAAGCGGTTACGTTTCAGCCGTAACTTCCGCGCATGGATTCGCCGGTCCGGAAAGTGATTTGCTCCAATTGCGCCGCATCCGCACCGTGCCGGAGTTGTCTGAAACCATCGCGACCATCGAGTTAACCAGGTTTAAAACTTGAATCAAAAAGCCTTTTTAACACGGAGCGATGGAGTTCACGGAACCGCACGGAGAAGAATTCATTCAGCTTTATTTCTGTGAGAGTTCCATCCGCGAGCTCATTTTTTATCCTGCCAAATATTGCAAATCTTTCACAGATATTGCCGCCAGTTAAAATCATTATTTCATCAGTAAATTCAAATTCCGCTAAATGGGGTTTTGTTGGTAAATTTTAATGATTACGGTAAAATACACTGATAATCCGGTTGATCTTGTTCGAAGCCGTATCGAACTGAACAACACGCTTCCGGGGCGAAACCTCGGAAGCAAGTGTGATGAAGCCCTGAGTGGTTTTTATTTAAAACATGGAATATCTCAGACGATCACACTGAATTTTTCATTGCAACGAGGACGACAATGAAACTCAGCATTTTTGGACTAGGCTATGTCGGGACGGTGACCTCAGCGTGTTTCGCCAGGGATGGCCATGAGGTGATCGGAGTCGACATCAATCCGCAAAAGGTGGCGCTGCTCAATGACGGCAAAAGTCCGATCGTTGAAGACGAAATCGGCGACATGGTCATGGAAAATGTGCGCGCCGGTCGCCTGCGCGCCACCGACGATATGCGCGACGCCATCATGAATACGGATATCAGCTTGATTTGCGTGGGGACGCCGAGCAACGGCAACGGTTCGCTGAGTTTGCATAGCGTCATCGGCGTTTGCCGCAGCCTGGCGCAATTTCTGCGTCAAAAGAAAAATTATCATCTCATCGTGCTGCGCAGCACGGTATTGCCGGGCACGGTCAATCGCATGATTTTGCCGCTCATCGAGCAGGAATCCGGCAAAAAATTGTGCAACGGATTTGGTTTGTGTTTCAATCCGGAATTTTTGCGCGAAGGCACTTCCGTCAAAGATTTTTATGCGCCGCCGTTCACTTTGATTGGGGCGCGCGACCGTTCCACGGCGGAGAAAGCGCAGGAATTATACAAACACCTCGACGCGCCGGTTTATCTCACCAACATCGAAGTGGCGGAAACCGTTAAATATGCCAGTAATGCTTATCATGCGCTCAAGATTACTTTTGCCAATGAAATGGGAACCTATTGCAAAGCGCTGGGCATCGACAGCCATCAAGTGATGGAAATTTTTGCGACCGATACCAAACTGAATGTCTCGAAAGCTTATCTCAAACCGGGCTTCGCGTTTGGCGGCTCGTGCCTGCCGAAAGATTTGCGCGCGCTTTTGCATGAAGCGAAAATGCACGACGTCCAGTTGCCGGTGCTGCAAGCGATTCTCCCGAGCAATGAGCTGCATTTGCAGCGCGCCGTTGAAACGATTACCTCTCTCCGAAAAAAGAAAGTCGGCCTTCTCGGCTTGAGTTTCAAAGCCGGCACCGACGATCTCCGTGAAAGCCCTCTCGTCAGGCTGACTGAAACTTTGCTCGGCAAAGGTTACGAGCTGAAAATTTATGATCGCGATGTCTTGCTGGCGCGATTGACCGGCGCCAATAAAGAATACATCGAGAAAGAGATTCCGCATCTTTCCTGTTTGCTGCACAAATCTCTTGATGACGTTATCAATTTTGCCGAGGTGTTGATCGTTGGCAACAACAATCCGGAATTCACCAGGATTCTGGAGCGGCGGCGCCCCGAGCAAATCGTGATCGATCTCGTGCGAATCTTGCCGAATGATAACGTTTCGCAATCGAATTACATGGGTATTTGCTGGTAACTTTCGTAGTGGCGTCTTCAGGCGCATAATATACGAAAAACTTTTTATTTCTAAATCGCAGGATAAATGCCTAAAGGCATTACGACAAACTCAAAAAAAATTTTGGTGGTGGCTTACATCTTTCCGCCGCTGGCGCGCGCCGGCGTGCATCGCACGGTGCGCTTCGTCCGTTATCTGGCGCCGCTCGGATGGGACACGACCGTGCTCACAGCGAATGAAAATTTTTATCCATTTAATTCACCGATTGACCGCGAGTTGTTGAAAAAAATTCCGGCTTCGGTGAAAATCGAATCCACCAAAATTTTTCGGGGCATCAGCAAACTAGTGGAGCTGAAAAATCGCAGTAAAAAGCAAGTTACCAGCGACCAGCAACGAGCAACCAGCAACCAGCAACCAGCAACCAGCCTATGGCAGCGCAGCAAAGATCTGTTGACCGATTTGATGACAATTCCGGATAAAGACGTCAACTGGCTGCCGCATGCATTATTGAGCGCGCTGAAGCTGCATCGCCGCCGGCGCTTTGACGTGATTTACTCGACGGCGCCGCCGTTTACGGGCCATCTGGTCGCGTATCTCGTCAAAAAATTTACCGGCTTGCCGTGGATAGCGGATTTTCGCGATCCGTGGTCGCGCGCGCCGTGGAAAGCGGATTTGATGGAAGGGACGATTCGCGGCCGCGCTGCCGAAGGGTTGGAAGCGAAATTCATTCATGCGGCCGATCGGGTGATTCTTAACACCGATTGGGCGGCGCGTGATTTTACCGAATTCTATGGCGCGACGCTGGCGGAAAAATTTGTCGTGATTCCCAACGGGTTCGATCCGGAAGATTTTTCAAATGTGCAAGCGCCATCTCAAAAAAATAACAGGCTCGTGATCACGCACACCGGTTCGTTGTATCGCAAACGCGATCCCGGACATTTTTTTGAGGCATTGGGGAAATTGCTCGCGATCGGCCAGATCAAATCGGATGAAATCGAGCTGCGATTTGTCGGGGGCATTGCACCGGAGCTGTATCGCAGTTTTCAATACGCGGAAGAGCTGCAAAACGTGCTGCAGGTGATTCCGCCGGTTTCGCATCGCGAGGCGCTTGCCTTTCAGGCCGGCAGCGATGTGCTGCTGATTTTGCAGCCGGGAACCAGCGTGTCGATTCCAGGGAAAATTTTCGAGTACATCGCGATGCGGAAAAAAATTTTCGCGCTCGCGCCGGCCGGCGCCACCGCCGACGTCGTTCGCCAGCATCATCTCGGTCCCGTTGTTCATCCGGATGATAACGCCGGCATTCAGCGCGCGTTGATGCAAATGATCGGAGAATTTCGCCACGGCGGCATCGCGCCGCCGGCGATTGACGGCGCCTTCCATAAGTATGACGGCATCACTTTGACACGGCAGTTGCATGAAGAGCTGCTGCGCTGTATGAATGAACCTCATCGCGCGGCGCCAAACAAACGGTGATGAATTGAAGCCAGAGCGACATGAATGATGACATCGCGCCCGTCATTGCCAGACTGCGTTCGCAAGCGCATGAATTTTGGCCTGAAACAACTCCGGAAGATTTTCAAATTGTCCGCCACCTGGCGCGCCCGTATTCGAATGTTTATCGGCTTCGTCTCGTTTGCCGTCACGAGCCTTCAACGCATTTTGTGTATGCGAAAATTCTGGCGCCGGCAAAAAAGTTTCAAACTGTTCCGGAAAAATATTTAACGCGCCTCGCCAGCGAATTTGATGCCGGTCAACGATTGCATAAAGCGCTTTGTCTGGAAAAAGAATTTGCCATCATCAAGCCGGTGGCATGCTATCCGGAATTTTTAGCCATCGTGAGCGAAGAGGCGCCGGGAGAATCGCTGGCTAATTTAATTGCGCGCGAAGCGAAGCTCTATTCGTCCGCAGGCAAATTGGAACGACTTGCTGAACATTGCCGCCGCGCTGGTCACGCATTGGCTGCGATTCAAAAAGTAACGGCTGAGGTTTCTCGATTCGAGCCGGCGGAATTGCTGGAATACGTCGATTTGCGCTTGCAACGTTTACTGGAAAGCCGGCAAGTGCCATTCGCAGCCGCGGATCGCCAACAGATTATAAAATTTCTGGAAAACGCTATTCCAGTGATTCCGGCAGAGCAGCTTCTCGTGAGCGGCACGCACGGCGATTACGCGCCGTTCAACTTGTTGGCGGCTCCGGAAAAAATCACGGTGGCGGATTTCACCATGTTCAAGTCAGGGTCGGTATATAATGATTTAACTTATTTCTATCACCGGCTGGAAGGTTATCTTCATAAACCTTTTTATCGGCCGCCAACGATTCGACATTTGCAAAAGGCATTTTTAAACGGCTATGCCGAAGCCTCGAGCGAAACTAAACCGGCGTGGCGCGTTTCAAATGATTTGTTGTTCAAGATTTTCCTGATTAAGCATGTCGTGAATAATTACAGCGCCATCATGCGGCAACGCGTGGTTACAAACGGGAAAAAAATCTCCTTTCCCGTTCAAGTTTTTAATCAGCACGTGTTTCGCCGTTATAATCGCTGGTTGAATCTGTTTTGTCAAATATGAATTTGAAAAAACTCACAAACATGTCTGCCGGTGAAGTGAGTCACCGTTTAAAGACGCTGGGCACGAAAAAAATGCTGAAGCTTTCGGAGCAGGCGAAAAAGAATCCCCTCACGCCGGAATATTTTCTGCCGCATTATCAACTGCCGTCGGATTTAGGCGGGCCGTTCTCGGATGCCGTCGCAGGCGCGCGCTGGCTCGAAGCGGAAGAGTTTTTGCTGGAACATATGCGCCAACGCTGGCGCGGCGAGGCTCATCATAGCCGCGAGCTCAAATTCTTTTTCAATCTGCAGCAGCGACCGGCGATGCTGCAGATTGCCGATCGCCATCTTCCCGGCCTGGCATCGCAAAGCCTGCAGCAAGCCGAGCGAATTCTCGATCACGAGTTTGCGTTTTTCGGCAGCAAAATCAAATACGCCGAGGTGATCGATTGGCAGGACGATCCGCTCACGCGCAAACGCTGGCCGAATCGTTTTTATACTGAAATGAAATACTACGGCCAACGTTCCGCCAACGGCGAGGCCAAAGTCGGCGCCATTCCCGGCGACGTCAAATACGTTTGGGAGCTCAACCGGCATCAGCATCTCATCGTGCTCGGCAAAGCTTACTGGCTGACGCAAGATGAAAAATACGCCGCGGAATTTATTCGCCAGAGCATGAGCTGGATCGAGCAGAATCAATATCTCTATGGCGTCAACTGGACCAGCGCGCTCGAAGCCGCTTTGCGCGTTTTGTCATGGACGTGGGCCTATTTCTTTTGTTTGGAAGCCAATTCGCTTGACGCGCTTTCGCATGCCAGGATTCTTCGCACGCTGCAATTGCACGGGCGTTTTATCAGCCGCAATCTCTCGTTTTATGTCAGCCCCTACAATCATCTAATCGGCGAAGCGACGGCGTTGTTTGTGCTCGGCACGTTATTTCCGGAATTTCACGAAGCGGAACGCTGGCGCAAAAAAGGCTGGACGATTCTCAACGACCAGATTGCCAGACAATTTCATCGCGACGGCATGGGCGTGGAACAAGCGATCTCGTATCATCACTTCACGCTCGGCTTTTTTCTGCTGGCGGCGATTTTGGCCGAGCGCAACGATCTGCCCTTGCCGCCGGCGATGCGCGAGCCTCTTGAGCGCGCGCTGGAATTTTCGATGTTCAGCATTCAGCCGGACGGCGGGCATCCGATGATCGGCGACAATGATAATGCGCGCTCGATTTATTTTGGCGATTATCAAACCTGGGATTTCCGCGAGGTGTTGGCGCTCGGCGCGATCATGTTTCAACGCAGCGACATGAAAAAAATGGCCGGAGAATTTTCCGAGTCCTGCTTGTGGCTGTTGGGGCCGGAGAGCCATCAGAAATTCACTTTGCTGAACAGCAGCGCGCCGGTTGAGCGCAGCAAATTTTTCCGCGACAGCGGCTACGCCATTTTTCGCACCGGTTGGAATCGCGACGATCATTATTTTATTTTCGATTGCGGCCAGCAAAGCGACGGCTTGCATCGCGACGAAACTGTTTCAGTGGCGCACGGGCATGCGGATTTTCTCAGTTTCACGCTAAATGCCCACGGCGCACCGTTGTTGATCGACTCCGGCATGTTGACTTACAACGGCGAACTGAATTGGCAAAATCATTTTCGCGGCGCTTCAGCGCACAACGCGCTTACGGTCGATGGCCGCAGCCCGAGCAATCTGGTTGGGCGTTTAGGCTACAATTATGTGCCACAGGTTGAGCAATCTTTTTATAATTGCCAGGCCGATTTCGCTTTTATCGAGGGCAGTTACACCGGCTTCGGCTCGAATATCCGGCATCGTCGCGGCGTTTTTTGGCGCAAAGGCGATTACTGGTTGATTCTCGATGCATTGTTTGGCATGGGCGAGCACAGCGTCGAGCGCTGGTTTCATTTTGCTCCGGGCGTTGGCGCGCAAATCTCCGGCCGCAAAGTTACCACGCAGCGCCGCGATCATAAAAATATTTTGTTGCAGGACATTGGTTTGCGCGAATCGCCTCTTGAATTATTTGACGGCGGCGAGCAACCGGCGCAAGGTTGGCTGGCGCCCGACTATGGAGCAAAAATGCCGGCGCAAGTTTTGTGTTTGCGGCTTTCGGGATTGCTGCCGATGTATTTATCCACGCTCATTCTGCCGTTCGAAGCGCAAATGCCGGAGATTGAAATTCAGCAAAGCGGCTGTCACAGCACCGAAAGCGAAACGCCGTTCTTTCTCAATTTGAAAACGGCGCGCTGGGAAGATCGCCTGGTGTTCAATTTCACCGGACGGTTGCAGGAAATCAACGATATTCGCACCGACGCGCGCATCGCTTACATTCGTTACGAGCTCGAGTCGCGTTTGGCTTTTGCGACGATAGTCAAGGGCTCACAATTGGCGTTGAAAGGGAAGAAGCTGTTGACTTCCGAGCTGGCGGTGGATGCCAAAATTTCTTCAATAGATTTAAATGGCTAAAATTGGGGACGACATTCGCCGGAGACAACGGCCAAAACGGATTTTACAGATCGGGCCGTATCCGCCGCCGGGCACCGGCTGGTCGGTGCGAATCAAAATGTTGAAGCGCTATCTTGAACGCGGCGGACACACATGCGTGGTGATCAACACCAACAAAAATCGCCGCCAAAAAAGTCCGGAATTTGTCGTAGCGCACAACGGCTGCGATTATGCGTGGAAAGTTTTCAAATACTGCTCGCGAGGATTTCTCGTGCACGTGCACCTCAACGGCAAATCCACCAAAAGCCCGATTCTGGCGCTCGCGGCGGAAATCATTAGCTTGTTCTTTGGCAGGCGAGCCGTCTTAACATTCCATGCCGGCCCGGTGCAGGATTATTTTCCGAAGCAAAAAAAATTTTTGATCGATTTTCCTTTTTGCCTGATTTTTTTGCTGGCCGGAAAAATTATTTGCAACAACGAAGCGGTGAAAACCCGCATCGTTGAATACGGCATTCGTTCCGAAAAGATTATTCCGATTCCGGCGTTTTGTCCGCAATATCTCGAAGATAAAGCCGAGTTGCCGGCCGATATCAAAAAATTTGTTGACGATCATCAGCCGGTGGCCAGCAGCTACATTTATCTGCGCCCGGATTTCAATATCGGTTTTTTAATGCAAGGCTTGCAAGGCTTGTTGCAGCAATATCCCCGGCTCGGGCTTATCTTTATGGGAGCATATCAGGAAACGCAGCGGCTGAATGATTTGTTGCACGCGCACGGTTTGTCGGAAAATAGTTTTATCGCGAGTGATCTGGATCACGGCGACTTTTTAGCGACGCTGGCCGCCTCCAAAGTTTATATTCGCACGCCGGCAGGGGATGGCGTATCATCGAGCGTGCTCGAAGCGCTCGGGTTGGGCACTGGCGTTGTTGCCAGCGAAAACGGCGCGCGCCCTGAAGGCGTCATGACATATCAGGATGGCAATGCCGGTGATTTTATTCAAAAAGTGCGCGCCGCGCTTGATAATGAATTTGATCGCAAAGAAGCGAGCCTTCGTCGTATGCCGGAGATACGTGATACGTTAACCGAAGAGATTGCTTTGCTCATTCAAACCGCGGGATGAACGAACGCCTCATCCCAAATCATCTCACACGGATTCCGCCGCTCGCGCGGCTGGAGATATCCGCAAAAGATTGGAAAGCCGGTAATGACTGAAAATGTTTTTAATGAAGCGGACGGGCGGTTGAACCGTTTGTTCGACAAAGCTGTGAGGTCGCGTTCGGATGAGATTGCGTTGGTTTATGAAGACCGGCGCATATCCTTCTTCGAGCTGCAGCTTTACGTCGAATGGATGGCGGGTTATTTTCAGTCCATCAGTTTGCAGCCGAGACAACGCGTGGCGCTGCTCCTGCCGAATTCGCCGAAATTTCTCATCAGTTTTTTCGGCTTAATGCGCGCCGGCGGCGTTGCCGTGCCGTTCGATATTTCCAGCGACGAACTCGAATTGCGCTTGATGCTCATGCTGGCCAGGGCCAACGCCGTCATCACCACGCCGGAATACAAGCCTTTGCTCGATAAAGTTTTGGCTGAATCCAGAGGAAATGGCCTGGCGCTGCCGCGCTTGACGATCGCGGTTTTTGAAGAAGATAATATCGTCACCTTAAACAAAACCGCGCGTGAACGCCAGACTGCCGTTGATAACGGCAAAGCTGCCGCCTTGAATTCGCGATCCGAAGCGCTGGCGCCGCGGAAAGCCAACGGCCGCGCGCTTATGGCAGCGACGGAGGCCGTGCCGGATCAGCCGGCGGTCGTTCAATTTAAAGAAGCGCAGCAATTCTGCGTGCGCACGCACGAGGATTTGGGGCGCGAAGCCGAGGCGATGATCGCGCAGATTCAATTGACCGTCGACGATCGTCTGGTTTGTTTGGCGCCGTTGTGTCAAATAAATTGTTTGAGTCATTGTTTGATCGCCGCCGTTGTTGCCGGAGCGACAATGGTTCTGCCGGAGCCAGGCAACCGGGACGGCATCAGGCAACTTTTGGTCGATGAGCGTGTTACCGTTTTAGCCGGACCGGCGGCGCTGCTAAAATGCCTGGCGGAAAATCACCCGGATACTTTTTCCTTGCGATGGTATTTTTGTACCGATGCGCTGTCGCCGGAGATCGGCGAGCGCCTGTCGCAGAGAATGGGTTTCAAGGTTGGACAATTAATCGAGACCACCGGCGCCGGCATTTCGTGTCAGCTCTGAACTGCGGGGGAGCCGGGAAATTCCCGTTTCTTCGATCTTGCTGACTGGCGATGCAGAGATTTTCGAAAAGGGAAAAAAATCTTGTCAACCATCGAAAAAAATTTTCAACGCACACCGGCCGACAAAAACAAAGCCCTGGAAGCGGTGTTGCAGTCGCGCCAAACGCGCATTCGCGTTGTGGGCTGCGGCGGCGGCGGCAATAATACCATCGCGCGTTTGATGGAAGCCGGCGTCAAAAGCATCGCGACGCTGGCCATCAATACGGATGCGCAGGATTTGCTGGCGACCACGGCCGATGATAAAATTCTTATCGGCCAGAATATGACCAAAGGCCTCGGCGCCGGCAGCAATCCGCAAATCGGCGAGGATTCCGCCCGCGAAAGTCAACCGGAAATCGAAGAAGCTTTGCTCAACACCGATTTGGTGTTTGTCACCTGTGGTTTGGGCGGCGGCACCGGCACCGGCTCGGCGCCGATCGTCGCTGAGATCGCGAAACAGGCCGGCGCTTTGACGATTTCGATTGTGACGCTGCCATTTACCGAGGAAGGCATCAGCCGTTGGGAAAATGCGCGCGGCGGTTTGGAAAAATTACGGCAAAATTCCGACACCGTTATCGTCATTCAAAATGACCGGCTGCTCGAGGTCGTCCCGGATTTGCCGCTTGGTATGGCGTTCAAAGCGGCGGATGAGATTTTAGTGAATGCGGTAAAAGGCATCACCGAATTGATTACCGAGAAAGGCCTCGTCAATCTTGATTTTGCCGACGTCCGCACCATCATGCAGAACGGCGGCACGGCGATGATCGGCATCGGCGAAAGCGACGCCGCTGAAAGCGCGCAAGCCGCGGTCGAAATGGCGATGCAGAATAAATTGCTCGACCTCGATATCACCGGCGCGAAGAATGCTTTAATCAACATTACCGGCGGCGCGCAAATGCCGTTGAAAGACGCTAAAATGGTGATGAAAAGCGTCGCGCAAAAACTCGACCCTTCGGCAAAAATCATCTGGGGCGCGCGTCTCGATCAAAATCTCGGCAAAACCATTCGCGTCATGCTCATCGTCACCGGCTTGCAGGAAAAACGCCAGGTGAAAGGGCGAGAGGAAAAACGGCAAGCGGTTGAAGCAGTGCAGCCGTCGATTCGAGCCGAAGAGGTTTTATCCGTCCAAATCGACTTGCGCCAAAACGCTGCAGCGGAGAAGTTATTTTCGGAAGCCGATACCATCTTATACGAAAATAAAAACGGCGAGTATGCTGAATCATATTCGCCGATAATATTGCATGAAGAGAAAATCGATCAAAGTGATCAAATTGTTTCGAAGCGCAAACGCAAAGCGCCGTCAAAATCGCGCCAACGTTCTGAGGCGCTCATTACCGATAAACAGGTTTTAAAACTGGTTGAAACCAGCGAACAAGCCATCGTTCGTGACGACATTGTCCGCGTCACTTATGCCGATGGTTTGACGCCGCCGGAAAATAATTTTCCAGCCCCGGTAACAAGCGTTGGCAAAACGAATGATGAAATGGCGCAAAAAAATAACACTGTTTCATCTGCAAATGCTATAACTTTGTCGCCGGCGAAATCAAATGACGAGGCGAGCAAGCCTCGTCTGGCGGCACAGGCTGATCCTGTATCGCAGCAGATTAACACTTCTGCAGCAAAGCGCGTGTTGGATTTCGTTGCAAAGAACGAGATGGCGCAATCGGCAAAAATCAATCACCCCTCCGGCGACCGGCAGAATTTTGATCGCAAGCTTCAATATGATCAAACGCCAATAGCAAAATCACCGGCCGTGAATGGAATCAAAATGGCTGTCGCCGGCAACATCACTGATCGGCCTGAGCCGGCTGCGGCGAAAAGAGGAATGCCATCATCCGGCAAAGCGGGTTATCATAAAATTTTTGCCGAGCAAAGCCGCGTGCACATGCAAATCATTCGCGAGTCGATCGGGCATCTTTTCACCGATCCGACACGCCAGGAAAATTTGCAGCGACTCAAACATGCCGCCATCGCCGTCAATAATCTGGCGAAGCGTTTTGTTTTTGACGTCATCGCCGCTTATGCCGCAGCCATCGAGGAAATTTGCGCGCGGGTTTTGGACGGTGAAATCAACATGAACAAAAAACTCGTCAATGCTTTTACGGAAATTCCGGCGGTTTTTGAAAGCATGATGAACGGCGAGGCGGATGCCTTTGTCGAAGCCAAACGACATCAGGAACGTTTGCAGCGGTTGGCGGATTCTTTTGTGGATGGCGAAGTTGTTGACATGAATCGGATGGATAAAAGAAACGCGCCGGCAAATCCGGCCGCTCGTCCGGCGACAACTTCATTTCCGAGGCCGGCGATAAAGCCATCACCAACGCCGGCGACCGGAACCGTGTCGCCGCCAAATCGCCGTCCACGACCGGCTACCGAGGTGATGGAATATCTGGACGATCTTTTTGCCGAAGGGAAAAAAAAGCCAGGGGCATAGCGCCATCCTTTTCGCGGTGGGAAAAAAGTCGAGGTAAAGTGAATGGCGACGTGGGGCCGGCTGGCGAATGCGTGTGAAAACCTACTTACCGGTCTTTTCCCACCGTCATAATTTCTCAACGAATAAAAGTATAGTTGTTGAAAAAATCGGATGAAATTTTAGGACGTTTTTAAATGCGCGGTCAACGCCATCAACCGATGAAATGGGTTTTCATCGCTTTTGTCATTCTCGTTCTCAACAGCGGCTATCTCGCCGCTTTTGCCGAGCCGACGTTATTTTACATGCTTAACGTGCTGCTCCATGTCGTATTGGGCGTGGCGCTCGTCATTCCTTTTTTTATTTTCGTCCGGCGTTTTCTGGAGAACGACGCGCCCAAAGGCAAAGAGCTGGCGATTTACATGGGCAGGCTCGGCTATTGGTGTTTGGCTCCTTGCGTGCTCGCCGGTTTGTATTTGACCGTGGTGAATGCCACGCATTCACACCGTTGGATTTTATATTTTCATATCGCCGCCGGTTTTATCGGCGTCGCTTTTTTTCAGAAAGCGATTCGCAGCGTTGCCCATAAAGTCAGCACCCAGAATCAATATGACGTTGCCGGCCGCGTGGCCTGGATCGTCGTGGTCATCGCGGTTTTCGTGCCGATTGCGGCTGGAATTTATAATATGATTGTTCCCCGCGATGACGAGCAAATCACCAATCCGATGACGCAGCTCCGGAAATTGGAAGAGTGGACGGGTAATCCCTTCGCTCCTTCGGCAGCATCCACTTCCACGCGGAAAAATATTTCATCCGAGTCGTTTTTAAATTCCGCCAGTTGCAGTCGTTGCCATCCGAATGTCTACCAACAATGGCAAAGCTCGGCGCATCATTATTCTTCTTTTAATAATCCGTGGTATCGAAAATCCGTGGCAACGTTGTTGGCCGCCGATACGAATTTTGCCGCGAAAAACCATCCGGCCAAATGGTGTGCCGGCTGCCATGATCCGGCGTTGCTCGCAAGCGGCAAGTTCGAACAACCGGTGCAGGAATTAATCAAAGCTCCCGAAGCGCACGCCGGTATTTCGTGTACGGCCTGTCATTCCATCGTGCGGGTTGAAAGCACAATGGGACAGGGTCATTATGTGATTGAAGAAATGCCTTTGAATGATTGGGCCGCCAGCGACAACAAAATGCTGCGCGAATTATATGATTTCCTCCTGCGCCTCGATCCCGAGCCGCATCGCCAAAGCATGATGAAACCGTTTCATCGCACCGAAAGCGCGGAATTTTGTTCGGCCTGCCACAAGGCTCATCTCGATCAACCACTCAATCAACTGGGTTGGATTCGCAGCTTTAATGATTATGATCCGTGGCAGGCGGGACCATTTTCCGGCCGCAGCAGCCGCGGATTTTATTTCGGGCGCGAAGGGAAAAGTTGCGTCGATTGCCACATGCCGCTCGTTGAATCCAACGATGCGGGGAATGTTCGCGGCAAAATTCACAGCCACCGTTTTCTCGGCGCGAATACGGCTTTGCCGGTGGTCAATAAAGATGAAACGCAACTGCGCGCCACAACTGAGTTCTTGCGCGACAATCAAATTACCGTTGACATTTTTGCTCTGGCGCCGGCGCAGCAGACGATGATTTCAGAAATTGATTCAAGCGTTATCGCGCCGATTAATCAAAGCAACGCTACCGTCAGCCGCGGCGACGAAGCGCGAATCGAGGTGGTGGTACGATCGCGGAATGTCGGGCATTTTTTCCCTTCCAGCAAAATTGACGCGCATGAAGTCTGGCTGGAGCTGCAGGCCATCGATGATCGCGGCCAAATTATTTTTTGGAGCGGCGCCGTAGCTGATGAAGGCAAAGGCGCGGTAGATTTCAGCGCGCATTTTTATCGTTCCTATCTCGCCGATAGCAATGACCCAATGACCGTTAATACACATATCAATCTCATACCTCCCGGCGGCGCCGATGTGGCGCGCTATCGCCTGAAAATTCCCTTTGAGTGCGGCGACAAAATTCATCTCGTCGCCAAATTGAATTATCGAAAATTTAGCCCGGCGTTCACAAAATGGGCTTTCAATGATTTTTTCAAAACCGATGCGTTCGGCATAGCAGCGTTGGGCCAAGCGCCACAAAATGGCTCTGCCGCCGCTTTGCCGGAAATTCCGATTGTGGAGATGGCGCGCGACGAAGCGACGCTTGCGGTTGTTGCTTCTGGCGCTGAAAACTTTCGGCAAGCTCAGGTTGACAATAAAATCGATTCTCTTGATTCGGAACGCTGGAACGATTACGGTTTGGGATTGTTTGAGCAGGGCGATTTGAAAAACGCGGATGCGGTGTTTCTTCGTATTACGCAAAACGTTCCGCATCACGCCGAAGCCTGGATAAATTTAGGCATGATTCGCTTGCAAGAGGGAAATCCGGAGAGCGCCAAACCGGCGTTTGAAACGGCGCTAAAAATAAATGCCGTGCCTTTCAAAGTTTATTTTTATTATGCGGTGACGCTGAAGGCGCAGGGCAAATACGACGAAGCGCTCAAATATTTCAAAAAAATTCTTAATAAGTTCCCACGCGATCGCGTGGCGCGGAATGAGCGCGGCCATCTTTATTTGTTGATGAAAGATCACCAGCGCGCCATTCTCGATTTTGAAAAAGTGGTGAGCATCGATCCGGAAAATCCGGAGGCTTATTATCATTTGCAACAAGCGTATCGCTCCGCTGGCGAGGGAGAAAAGGCCGGCCAAGCCGCAAGACTTTACGAACGTTTCAAGGCGCGCGGGGCATTATTCAATCCAAAATAAAAGAGAATGCACAAAGTCATATTTATTTCCTGGGCGGAAAATTGCAGTCGCAGCGATCATTTGGCGCGATTGCTTGGCGGCAAATCGTACATGATCTACGCCGGCTGGCTTGGTAGCCGTGGCGCCACGATATGGTTGAAATATATCATTCAAATCTGGCAAACGTTGTGGCTGCTGCTGCGAGAGAGACCTCGAGTGGTGTTAGTGATGGTGCCGCCAATCTTCGCGGTCCTGCCGGTTTATTTGTATTGCAAACTCACCGGCAGCCGTTTCACCACCGACAATCACACCGCCGCTTTCACCATGAAGCGCTGGCAACGATTGAAATTTTTGCACGGCTGGCTGGAAAAATATGCGGCGTGCAATATCGTCACCAATGATAAACTTTTGCATTTGCAACGAACATGGGGAGTGCCAGCGGAAAAAAATTTTCTCATCGGCGATTTGCCGGTGCAATTTTCAAAAATTGAAACGCCGCCATTCCTCAATCACTCAGAAAATGGCAAACCCAACAATGGATTTTTTGCCGTCACCGCGGTTTGTAGTTTCAATCCCGATGAACCGCTCGATAACATTTTACAGGCCGCGGCCGAGCTTCCGGAAATTAATTTTTATTGCACCGGAAAATTGAAAGATGCGCCGTCAAAAATTCTGGAACGTAAGCCGAAGAACGTCATGTTTACGGATTTTCTTTCCGTGCCGCATTATGCCGGCCTGCTGAAAGGCTCGCACGGCGTAATGGTTTTGACGACGCGCGATCTCACCATGCAACGCGGCGCTTACGAAGCCATGGCGCTCGGCACGCCGATCATCACCTCCGACTGGCCGATCTTGCGAAATACGTTCGCCAACGGCAGTCTTTTTGTTGACAATTCATCACAGAGCATTGTGCAAGCCGTTCGACAACTGCAGACGAATTGGCCAAAATTCAAAACCGCGATTCAAGCGCAGCGCGCGCAACGCCGCGCCGCATGGGCGGAAAAGGAAAAAGAATTGCGCCGCCTTTTATCATTGCCGATAAACGCATAAAAACAAAAAAGGGAATGTTCATGAAAGCAAAAAGTCTTGTGATTGTTGCCTTGCTGTTGTCCGGCTTGACTAAAACTGCCGTATCGGACAGCATCATTTTGAAAGACGGCACTTTGCATCAAGGCACGATAAAAAGCGCGAACGATTCGAGCGTGACGATTTTGGCGAGAAGCAAAGTCTTACAGATTTCGCATGCCGAGATTTTGTCGCTGGTCTTCACCAATGCTGATCTGCTTTATTTCAAGCTTGATGGAACTTTGGAATGTAAAGTCGCCAATAAAATCGGCGCCGAGGTCGTCGTCGTTACTGGCGACGGCATTAAAAATTTTCCCAACAGCAAAATCCGCAAAGTTGAATATAATGTCGGTCGCCAGTTGAAAGTCAACAACCTGCCGCCGACCGGCCCCCAATTTGTCAACAAATCCGCCGGCCTGGTCTGGGCTAAAGATTTCAAGCCAAATATTTATCTGGGCTTTCGTCTGGGGAGCCATTATGCTTTTCTGAATGACTGGAAGAAACAGTTTTCCCCTCGTCCCTCAACGCGCGGCCTCGACCTGGGTGGCGAAGCGGGGGTTGCGCTCAATCGCTCCGTCAGCCTCGGCGCGGGATACGAATATTTCTTATATACCGAATTTTTCGCTGGATTTTAGCGGCGTCAGCGTGATCATTGGATTGAATTTCCATTTTCCCATTTCACAATAGGAGTTTCCCGTGAAAAAGAACGCACTTATTATTGCATTGTTCGCCACTCTCGCGCTCCTGGCCGGCTGCGCTGCGCCAGTCATCATTACAACGCCGGCGAAAGAACCATTGAAAGATTTCAGCCGATTGGAAATCGCGCCGATGCAGAATCAGGTTGTCGGCGAAATCAATCAGGAAGTCGTTGACAAAATCATGACCAAAAGTATTAAAGGCATCATCGAGCTGAAACGATTTTCAACCATCGGCGTGTCAGAGAGAGTTTCATTGATTGGAAGCGATAAGGATTTGGCAATGATAAATCAAGCCGTGATTAAAACGGACGAATTAACCAATGGGCAAGCTGACCGTGTTGCCATGCTGCAGGTGACATTGTTGAAATACAAAAAGGGCAGCGGTTTTCTGCGTTTTCTCTTTGGCGCTTTGGCCGGTGGCGGCGAGGTTTCCATGGATTTGACTGTTACCAATCGCGCCACGCAACGGGAAATTCTCAAAGCCAACACGACCGCACAAATTACCGGCAGCTACTCTTCAGAGAAGGATGTTATTCTTCCGCTCTCCAAAGCGATTGTCAAATTCACCAAAGAAAATTTCTGATGAGTTTCACCAGTCACACCGCCGGCATCGGCCAGCACTTTCACGACCTGTATCGCCGGCTGTCGCGCCATCAGGCCAATGCGCTGCTCAACGATTGCATTTACGAGCTGCCGGCGGCGTGGAAATTTCTCACAGCGTTGCGATCCGATCTTCCCATTTTGGTGGTGTTGCACGGCTTCAGCGGCGTGCCGCTGGCTTTTGCGCGCCATCTTCGGCGCGTTGATATTTGGGGATTCAATCAAAACGAAGCCGAGTTATTTTGCGAATTGGCGCAATTCAAAAATTTGTCCAATTATCGCATTTGCCGCGACCGTCATGAGATCGAGGGGCCTTATGGCCTGATCCTTTGGCTGCCGACGCGCAGCGCGGTGGACGAGCATTGTGAAGATGACTGGCTGATGCAGATGATTCCGCGCTTGCATCCGCAGGGCGAGATTTGGTTGATGCACTGTCACAAACCGGATTGGAATAATCCGCTGAATCGTTTGCGGCGTCTGATGCAACGATTAAAATCGCGCGAACAAAACCTAATGCCGCCGGCGATTCGTTTGCTGCCCCTGGCCGAACCCATTCCGCATCAATCCCTGCTCGAAACATTGGCGGCAAAAATTGCCGCGCGGCCAAATGTGCAATTTCCTTTGTGGCAAATAAATCATCTCGGCATCGTGCCGCATTGGTCGGCGCCGGCGCAGATTGCTCCGCTTCCATCGTTTCATCCGCCTCAAGAAAAGCCGGTTGAAAAAGGACAACTATTGCGAACGCTGGAACAAAAAAAACTTTTAGAGACTTATCACGCTTTGGCGCATTTCGGGTCGACTGCTGTTCCGCCATTTATTTCGCGCCTTTTGAATCATCTGGCGCAACGTGATCCCGGCTCGCATTTCCAGTTGAATCATTATCGCGTTCTTGCCGGCGGCAAAGTTCAAATCGATGCGCGCTGGAAAAAACGCTCGGGGGAACAAAGCCTGTTCATCAAGCTGCCGTTGGTTCCTTTCGCCGAAGCGCGCTTGCGCAAACAAAGTGAAATGCTGCATTCCTTGCATCGCCACGACGGCTTGCGCCGGCTCGATATGACGCCGTTCACATTGGCGCGAAATGCGTCGAAAGTTTTCCCCCAAATTTTGGCGCAAGGCGAATTCGAGCGGCAAGCTTATTTTTTTGAAAGCCGGATCAAGGGCGCGCCGTTGAGCCGTTTGTACGTGCCTAACGAAGTTTTCCGCAAAATTTCTGAGAATCTGTTCGCTTTTTGGCATGAAGCGCAAGCTCGTTGCGGCGCGATAATGAATATTGACCAGAACAAATTTAATCAAATCTGCCGCCAACCCTTGCAGCAACTAACGCAATGGGCGCAGCCGCCGCACCGGTATGATGAGGTTTTGCGCCGGCTCGAGGATTTTTTCGCCGAGCACTTTATTGGGCAACGCTTGTTTTTAGGTTTGGTTCATGGCGATTTTTCCACGAAAAATATTCTGGCCAATTCCAAAACTTTTGAATTGAGCGGCGTCATTGATTGGGACATCGCCAGCCGCGAATCCATTCCGATACTCGATGTGTTGCATTTTTTCGTGCGTTTGGATTCAAGCTCGTTCCGAGAAGCGCCGCCTCGAATTGCCATGCGTTTAATTCAGCCGAATGCCGAGGCGCTGCACTCGCCCTATTTGCAGAAGGCGTTGTCCAAATTCGGTTATGAGAAAAAAATATTGCCGGCAATCGTCGCTTATTATTGGGTGCAACGCTTGCAGGTTTATCTGGATTCTCCTAAATATTTGGATACGCATTTTATGCAGCGACACGTTTATGATATTCTCGATTTTTTTTCCGAGACGATCTTAAAGAAGTAAACTCGTGCTCAGCTCGTTTTAAAAAAGAGCCATAAAGAATGTCATTCTGGAAGAATCCTTTTTCAACCTAACACTTATCTTGATTCGAAAAAGTTTCCTACTGAATGACATTTAAAGAGAGAAGCTAAACCAATTGAAACAAGCTTCCATCTGTATCCGTTGGTCGCTTTTAATCCGTTGGGCAACTGTTGGGCAACTTTTGACTGCATGACGATCTTCACCGAATTGCTCAGAAATCTCACCGCGCATGAAATACCTTACGTCCTCCTGCGCGACAAGCCGGATGCGCCGGCAATACACGATTTGGATTTGCTGATCGACGAAGCCAAATCGCAGGAGTTTCTGGCAATCTGCCGGCAGCACGGATTTCATTTGATCCGCAACGGTCGTCTCAATCCTGGAAAACTTTTATTGTTGCGCTGGCAAGCGGAAGGCCCTTTGCTTCTCGACGTGCATCAACGGCTCGTCGTACGCGGCGTTGAGTATCTCGATGCGCAGCGCGTGTTGCTGCGGCGACAAGCTGAAAACGGTTATTTTTTTCCCGGACGTGAAGATCATTTATTAACTTTGCTTTTTCACAACCTGCTTGGCAAAGGCGGGATTCAAGACAAACATCGTGCGCAATTGCAGAGCTTGATGGCGCAATCGCTGAATGAAACGTATCTCGCGCAACATGCCGCGGATTATGGCCTGCAAGAAATTTTATCGCGGTTTAGAAAAGAATTTGACAAACTGCAGCGCGACGCGAATTTAACCAAACAACTGAGCCGGTTGAGTTATCGCCGTCTTTATCAACGCCGGCCGATCAATCGATTGCGTCGATGGGCTTTGTCGATCAAAGCTGAAATGCAAAAATGGTTTGGCGCTCGCTGCGGCGTGCTCATCGTTTTGCTCGGCCCTGATGGCTGCGGAAAAAGCACGCTGCTGCGCACGTTGCGAGAAAAATTGCGCGCGGTGGCATTGACCACCGACACGGTTTATCTCGGCCCGTGGGGGCAAAGTGTTTTGCCGCTGCAAAAAATTCTCAGCCGTTTTCACATTACGCCGTATCGCGCCGAGGACAAAGCGTTCTATTCCGGCAAAACGATGGCACGAGAAATTCCCAAAGGCCTCAATCTTTGGCAGCAAAATTTGAAAGCATGGCTTTATTATGCCGCCGTCGCGATAGAATTGTGGTATCGTTACTTCAAATTGGTTTTGCCAAAACTCCGTCAGGGCCGCATCATTTTGGCGGATCGGTACATTTACGATTTGCTGGTGGGATACAAAAGCCGGCCGATGAATTATCATTGGGGCATTCGTCACTGGCTCTGTCGCCGTTATCCGCAGCCACATTTAACGATCTTGCTGGATGCGTCGCCGGAAGTGATCCATCAGCGCAAACCGCAATTGTCGCTCGCGCAGCTCGGCGAAGTGCGCGCGGCTTACGCCAATTTTCGCGAAGCCTATGATTTGAAAATTCTTGACACCAGCGTGAGCGTGGAAAAAACCGTCGCGGATTTTGAGCAGCATTACCTCGAGCCGATTCTTGCTCAGATTGAAAAATATGTCCAACTCAAAAATTGAAAATCAAAACGAAACGAATGGCACGATAGAAGTTGTTGAGGAAAGAAAGGAGAGCGCTGGCGAAAGCAAAAGCGTCTCGCAGTTGGCAAAAGAAGGCGTTTTTTATAACGTCGTCGTCCGGCTGGGCAACACCTTCACCCAATTTATCGGCGGAATAATTTTAGTCCGCTTGCTCGAGCCGAATGACTTCGGCCTTTTGCAGCTTGGCTGGCTGATCATCGGCTTTGCCACCAAGTTTGGAGAATTCGGTTTCAACATGGGGCTGATTCAACGCAACAAGGAAGTGCGCTCCGAGCATGTGAATACACTGTTTGTTCTTGACCTGAGTTTTAAAGTTACATTATGGTTGATCACGCTCATCTGCACGCCGTGGCTCACGGATTTTTTTCATGAGCCTCGGCTGTCAACGTTTCTGCCGGTTTTTAGTTTTTACATGGTGCTCGAATGTTTTTCCACCTCGCCGATTACGATGCTGCAGCGCAACATGAATTTCAAAGCGTATTCACAAGTTTTGGCAATCGATCGCACGGTTCAACTTGCCGGCGCGCTCACTTTTGCCGCGTTGGGTTTCGGCGTGTGGTGCTTCGTCATTGGCGAATTTCTCGGATTGATTTGGTCGTCGATTCGCGCCATTCAACTCTCCGGCTGGCGGCCGCGATTGCAATACGACCGCGAGGCCGGCAAAGAACTGTTCAGCTATGGCAACTGGGTTTTTCTGCGCAATTTGTTTCGGTATTTATCCGACAATGTCGATCATCTGATTATCGGCCGCGTTCTCGACTCGCAGCAGCTTGGTTTTTACACCAAAGCGTTCGATCTGATGAAAACGCCGCGCAAGCGCATCACCCGCTCATTGAGCGCCGTCGTCTTTCCAGCGTTTGCAAAAGTGCAAAACCAGCCGAACAAAGTCAAACGCGGCTTTGAAAAATTGGTGCTCTCGGTTTCACTCGTGGCCTATCCGATTCAAGTCGCCATGCTCATGGCCGCGCCGGCGTTTGTCTATGTGGTGATGGGCGAGAAATGGGCGCCGACCATCACCTGTATACAAATCATGTGCGTCGCCGGAATTCTGCGCGCTCTCGATCCGTTTTTAAATTCGGTCATCACCACCAGCGGTTTCGTTCGACACTCGGCCTTGCGGCGCTTCATCGAATTTGCCATTCTCGCCGCGGCGGTTTACATCGGCGTGCGTTGGGGAATTAACGGTGTTTCCGCCGCAGTGACGATCACCTCCATCATCGTGATGGTGTTGATGATCAACTTGATTCGCCGCGTCAGCTTGATCGGCTGGCGCGAATATTTTGCGCCGCAATGGCCGGCCATCCTCGCCAGCGTTTTCATGGCGCTCGCCATGTGGGGCGTCAATGTTGGCTTGGAAAACTATATCGGCAAGCATTCTTTGTTGATGCTCATTGTTTCGACCGCCATTGGTTTTGCGGTTTATGTCGGCGTGCTGCTGTTATGGCGCCCGAAGCGCGTGATGAATTTGTATCAAGAATTGGCTGGTGACGCAAAGAGTGTTGTGGCAAAAGGGAAAAAGAAAATCGCCGATTTGAAAAGGCGCTTGGGTTTTGGGAAGGAAACTGTGGCGTGAAAAAAGAAACTCAATTTTGTGACAGCGGCTTGGATTTCATTTGAGAAATTCTTTTTTGTTCATGAGGTAGCCTTATTGTCTTTAACGCTTTTACCGCGCGGTAACCAGTCTAATGAATGAAGTTTATCGCTTCCAAGCTCCCAATAACTAACTTGAGTAAAAGTTATGCGAGCGACCTTTCCCATCCGCGCAGCTTTGGTCTTAAAAGTTTCCAAGCGAAAAACTTGCCGGAGAAGAGAAGGAATTTGATTCTGTTGCGTGTCTAACAATGCAAAATAGAGGATGCAATAATGTCGGTCACAGTAGCGCTTTTTCCACAACCCCATATCGATGGTGACCAAAGTCGGCTTCTCTAAATGGATTAGGATTGTGAGTACACGATCATCTTTAATGATCTCCCTTGGTCGTAGATCTTGAACCCTTTTTACCGTTATCCAATGTTGAATTGGTTGAAGTACTTGATTTCGCCCTAGATGCTCATCAAGAATGATTTGGCTCATGCAACTTCGTACTCCTCGTAGCGCTCAAGGAAGGTATTCGCTGCCAGGCGCATTGCCTCTTCAACTGCTTCACGCGGTAATTGCGGCCACTCGTTGAGCACCCATTCCACGCTCTTGCCGGAGGCGAGATAGGCCAAGATCGTGCGCACTAAAATCCGCGTGCCGTCAAAAGTCAACTTACCGTGGCAGACTTCAGGATCAGCGACAATGAATTGGCCAACGCGACGACGTCTTGGAAGTTTCCTTTTTTGAGCCGATATTTTTGTTCGCATATGTACTCCTTCGAAAATTTTATAAGATTAATGACTTTGAAATATACGGCCTTTCTTTTTTTCAATCAAGATTTTTGTTCGAAGATATCTCTGTAGTATTTGTTCCATCAGTAACCAGCAACAAGCGACCAGCAACCAGAACATGCTCATCACCTTTTCCGGAATCGTCGGCAGCGGCAAAAGCACCAACGCCAAACAAGCCTATCGTTTCTTGCAAGAGCAGGGACTTTCCGTCGTCTACCTGCGATTTCGTTTTTTGACATTTGGAAAAATTTTTCAACCGTTATCCGAAAAAAAGCAGACAACTGCCGGTTCGCCATCACAGAGAAAACTGAAAAAACGAAGAGCTCATGAGCCGCTGCGAAGACAACCGTTTGTCGAGCTCACACTGGGGCGCGCGTTAGGTTATTTTTGTCGCAGCCTCATTTTCCGAATTTTCGCCGCGTCACGATTGCGCCGAAAGATTGTCATTCTTGATCGTTTCTATTATGACAGTCTCGTCCATTACAAACTGCAAAGCCGCCGCGAGCGCTTCTATCTGATGCTTTTAAAAAAGGCGCTGCCGGCGCCGAATTTGGCGTTGATGTTGATCGCGCGTCCACAAATTATTTTACGTCGACGACCCAATTATGACGGCGAATACGTGCATCAGCTTTATCAGAACTACAAACAAGTTGCGCATGAATTTCCCAATATAGTAATTTTGCCAACCGATAGTTTCAAAAATCTCACCGGCATGATCGCGCAGCATTTGCGCCAGACCGTGTCTCGCGAGGGGAATGCCGATGTGATCCAGCGCGAAGTGCTGCAATAAAACAAAACCTTCCGCGTTCGGAGGTGAACGCTGCTACAATATTATTTTTGAGGAGCAGTTGCTTCATAGCTTCCAAACAAACATGTCATTCTGGAAGAATCTTTTTTAAGTCGAGAACATTGTCTCTTGAATTTAAAAAAGATTCCTGCGGAATGACATTAGCCCCAATGTCATTCTGGAAGAATCTTTTTTAAGCCGAGAACATTGTCTCTTGAATTTAAAAGGATTCCCGCGGAATGACATTTGGCCATGACTTTACTTAAACTGTTGATCAAGGACAATGTCACTTCGCGCCGGCCTCGCACTCATGCTGCTGATCATCGCCTGTTTCTGGACTTTGCGGCGACCGTTGGTTGGCGTTTGCCTCGTCATCGTTCTGTTTCATCTGAACCCGCGTATTTTTGGCGCCGGCCTTGAAGAAATTCGCTTTCAATTTTACGCCACCATCGCGTTGTGTCTGTCATACTTAATGAATCGCGAAGAGTTGCAGAAGCTCGACACCTCGGCGCAGCCGCCAATGCGGTGGATGTTCGCTTTTCTCGGCATATGTGTGATCACCAGTTTATGGGCCGCGGCCTCGCCCAGTCTGGCTTTTAATGATACCTTCGAATTTTCCAAAATCGTGCTGTTTGCGTGGCTGATGATGAAAATCATCCAAACCGAAAAAGACTTGCGCATCGTCATTTGGGTGACATTGATTTGCATTTGGTATACTTCATTCATGGCGCGTTGGGGCACGGATTGGGGTTGGATTAAAGAGAACGAAATCGGCATCGCCACCGGCGGCACCGGCGTTCACATCATGATGTTTTTTCCGATGCTCGTCATCATGGCGATCTTCGGCACAAAATGGGAGCGACTCGGCGCGTATTTCATTTTGCCGTTCGTGCTCGATTTTATGCCGGTAACTCCGGAAGGATTGCGCGCGACGTTCGTGGCGCTGTGTACTTCGATGGTGTTCTTCTGGATTTTTGCGCCGAATCGGATTCGCAAAAGAAGCATCGTGCCGTTCGCCGTTGCCATCGTGTTGTTTGTTTTCGTGTTCGCTCCGCCCGGCTACTGGGAAGAAATGGCGACGATTCTTGAGCCGAGTTCCGAAGGTTCCGCGGCCTCGCGCGGCGTGATCAATCAGGCAAGCTTGGAAATTTTGCAGGATTATCCGTGGGGCATCGGCTATAATAATTATGCGCTCGTTTCACTGCCTTACATTCCCGACGAGTATCTCTCGAATATTGGCACACGCGACGCGCACAACAGTTATCTCAAAGTCGCCTGTGAATTTGGCGTCGTCGGATTTTTGATTTGGATGGCCGCGTTTTTCACCGCGTGGTTGTATTTTCGTAAAGTCCGAAAAACGATGGTCAAAGATCAACCGCCGACCAACTTGCAGCTTTACGGCCTCGCATTCGAGTTGGGCTTGATCGGCATCACATTAAGCATTTACACGCACAATAATAATGATCTCGACACGCTTTACTGGTTCATCGCGCTCAGTTGCGCGCTCTTCAACATTCATTCGCGCGAAAAGAAAGAAGAAGCTCCGGCACCAGCGCCGGTGAAAACGCCGCATGGAATGGTTTTGGAGAAAATTTTTGCGAAGAAGCAAGCGCCGGAAGTTGTTGCGATGTCGCGTATTTCGGCATCACACTGAAAGTAGGATAGGTGGCTTCGCCTATCAAATGTTTCTCAATTTTTTTAAACCATTGAAGCTAACAAGAATCAATGTCATTGTTTGTTAAAAGATTTGAAGTGGATTATGGAAAAATACCATCATCTTCCGTGGAGAAATTAGTTCTTTAGTATGTTTTTTATTAAAAACGAATTTTTCACTCAGCTTGCCGTGATTTTGGTGCTACTATCTTCTGGAATATGCTACGAATCGTTCGGCCAGACTTTGCCAACGTACACGCCTGCTGCCGGTAGCCCCCTCGCGCGCAAAGTCCATCCGCGTTTGTTTTTTACCGCCGAAACATTGCCAGCAATGCGCCAGCGTTTGAGCACAATTTACTCGAATGAATTTCAAAATTTCATCACCGCGATGGATGGCTTTTATAACGAGTCCATCGACAATATTCCGCAGAATTACAAATTTCACGACGCGAGAAATTTTGCGTTTCTCTATTTGATTGATCCGGCGCAGATGCCGAGCTTTCGCTTCGGACATTCGCGTGAAGAATATGGCCGCCGCGCCATCGATCTGGCGCTGCGCATTACGTTGGTTCACGGCTATGTAGATGGCCACGATTCACCGGCGCTGCGCAGCACTTCCGGTGGCTATATCAATCTCAGCCTCGGCTGTGTTTACGATTGGTGCTTTCCAATGTTGAAACTTGCCGAGAAGCAGAAAATCGCGCAGGCCTTGATTGATCTTTACGCCAATCGCGAAAAAGATGCCAATCCCAACATGCACGTGCAGCTTTCGAATCAACTGCTCGGCCATGCGCATCACGGCAGCGTCGGCGCGATCACGTTTTGGGGCGACGGCCTCGGTGAGCCGTATGATTCCAAAGCGCAGGAGATGCTCAATTTCATGAAGGCGATGTACATTGATCGCATCTTCGACACCGCCACGCACGTGATGGAAAATTCTTCCGGCTGGAGCGAAGGGTGGAATTATCAGTTTCTCAGCTTCAACAATGCCAAAATGTTCGCCGGCGCAGCTTCGACGGCTTTGGGAACGAACTTCTTCAAAACGTGCAGTTGGCTTTCGCAATATCCATTGCAGTTTCTTTTCAATGTTTTACCGTATCAAATCGACGGCAACTCTTTTCTCAGCCGTAACGACGCCGGTCAATTGGAGACCACGCGCAACGAAAGATATACGCGAAGTTTGATGACGATTTGCGCGGCGCTCGCCAAAGATGATCCTAAGATGGCGAGTTTGGCGAAATGGCTATTAGAGGTGCATGGCGATGACACGAAGCTCAAAGAAAATCCGCGCGCTTATTCGTTGTTGTATGATTTCATCTGGGGCTGCAAAGAGGTTCCCGCCAAATCACCGCAGCAACTCAATATTCCATTGACGCAGAAACTCGGTCTCGGCCAAATTGTGATGCGCTCGAGCTGGGATGATGCTGCGACTCGCATCACATTTTGGGGACAAAAATGGTGGCTCGCGCCGCACTCACATGCCGACCAAGCGAGTTTCACGATTGAAAAATTCGGCCCGCTCGCGCTTGATGGCGGCGTTGACAAAGGCGGCGGCTTCGACATGGGAAAATCCAAATACAGCCGCGCCACCATCAATCACAACGTCATCGGCGTGCGCAATCCGATTGAAAAAGGCAACGATTTACTGGATTATCAGATGGATGTTGAAAGCGAGGCGGATGTTTATACCGATCCAAGTTATCAGCCCAACGGCAAAAATCACGTCGGTGAAATCGAAGCGTTCGAATCCGTGCCGAACCAGTACGATTACATCAATTACAATTATTCGCGTTCGTATCTCAAAGGACAATCCGTCAATCTCGCACGGCGCGAATTGGTTTATTTGCGATCTCCGAATCCCGCCGCGCCGAATGATCAGGAATATGTTGTGATTACTGATAAGATCAACACGTTGAAAGCAGAATACGAGAAACGCTTCATGCTGCGCGTGTCTTTTCAACCGGATTTAGTCGACGGCAAGTGGACGGCAATCAACGAAGGCGTTGCGGAATCGACAGATGGCCACACGATGCGTATCACCAACACGCACAGCAATTGTCATGGCCGCCTGTTCATGAAATCAATTTTCCCCGGCGAAGCGAAATTGGTTCGTGTTGGCGGCCCGGCGCCATATTGGTTTACTGATGCGGATTACAACGACATCTCGCTGCGCCCGCCATTCAACGAATTGACCGCGTTGTGGGGCGGCAGTTATCGTATCGAGATTAAACCGGCAGTGCCGCGAACTTATGATGTTTTTCTCACCGTCCTGCAAATCGGCGATGCGAACACTTTGCATCAAATGGCCGCTGCAACCGAGCTGAATGGCGCGCAGTTTTGCGGGACGTATATCAAAGACACGCACGCCGTTTTGTTTTCTAAGAATGAAAACTATCTCAATGAAGCTGAATGGCCGATTGAAGGAAATGCCGAGGTCGAGCATTTGCTCGTCGATTTGCAACCCGGAATTTCGTATTCGATTATTCGTAACGGCATTTCGTTTCTCAATGGCTATGCGAGCGCAAATGGTTCGGTGTGGTTTCGCGATCATCCACATGGGAAAGCCACGTATTATTTACGAACAAGCGAAGTCCGACTTGGGCATGACGATCTGGCAAATTTTACAAAACCTGCTGCCCAGGTCGGACTTCGCCCATCTCCTTGAGGATAATAAAAATGGATATCCATACCGCTATACGCAATTTTTTAAAAAACGCCGCGCCGAAAGGCGTTAGCTTTACCGACTCGGATAATTTGTTGACCAAAGGTGTCATCGACTCGTTGCGCATGCTTGATATGATGAGTTTTCTGGAGGATAAGTATGGCCTCAAAATCGACGAAGATGAAATGATGCCGGAGAATTTTGAGTCAGTCGAGGCGATTACACGCTTTGTTGAAAAGAAAATTAAGGCGTAAAACGTAAAGCGTAAGATGCAAAAGTTTTCTTTGCCGTGGCGCGCGTGGTTTGGCGACGAGCCAATTAGCATTTCATTTCCTGATCATTGGCAAGTTGAAATGCTTGCGATGAGAGATGCGCCGGCCATTTCGCCAGATGAAATTGCCGCGGCGCTCATGCGTTCGATTGACGCGCCAACGATTGACGAACTTGCCAAAGACAAGAGTCGCGTCGCCATCGCCGTCGATGATTTGAGCCGGCCCACGCCTGCCAGCGTAATTTTGCCAACTTTGCTTGAGATGCTCAATCAAGCTGGTTTGCGTGATGAGCAAATCAGCTTGATCATCAGCCTCGGCTCGCACAGCGCGCTCAAGCCGGAAGAAATCATCCTCAAAGCCGGCAAAGAAGTGGCGCAGCGTGTGCGTGTGGAAAATCATGATTGCCAGCGCAATTTGGTTGACATCGGCGTGAAAGTCGGGCAAACGCCAGTGTCAATCAATCGCACGTTTGCCGAAGCCGATTTAAAGATATTGCTCGGCAGCGTCGTGCCACATGCGTTTGCCGGATTCAGCGGCGGCGCGAAAATGGTTCTTCCCGGACTCGCAAATATCGAGAGCATCGAATGGACGCACAAAGCGGTGCTCATGGGCTTACGCGGCAAAGCCGGAACACTCGCAGGCAATCGCTTTCGCGCCGAGTTCGAACGCGTCGCCCGTCATGTTGGCGTGCAGTTTAGCATCAATGTCGTTGTAAATAGCCGCCGAAAAATTGCCGGGCTTTTTGCCGGCGATCTTGAAGCCGCGCATCGGCAAGCCGCCGAATTTGCGCGCCAAATTTATGCAACCGCTTTGCCGGCAGAACCGTTGGATGTGGCGATTTGCAATGCTTATCCGAAAGACGATGAATTGTTGCAATCCGAAAATGCGTTTATGTTTCATCACACCGCGCCGGCAAATTATTTGAAAGAAGATGGACTGATTTTGCTCACGAGCGCTTGTTCGTTAGGCATGGGCCATCACGGACTTTTCGGCGTCGGACAACGGCTCTATCGCCAGCCAATGCGCAAAGGTTTTCTGGGAAATCGTCAACTGGCTGCGTTCATGCCCGGTGTGACTACCAAAGAATTTCATCAGATTTATTGGGAAGGCTATTCGCATTTTAACACATGGGAAGCGATGCGCGAGTTTTTACAGCAACGTTATCCCAACGGCGCGCACGTGGGAATTTTCCCGTGTAGCAGCATTCAAATCGCCAATTAATTTTTATGACATCTTATCTCATTCATCACTTTCTCGAACAACACGCGCAGACGGCGCCGGAGCAGTCCGCTTGCATTCATGAAAACGACGTTGTCACATACGGCGAAATGGAATGCCGCGCCAATCGCGTTGCACATACGTTGCGCCAGCTCGGCGTGCGTCGCGGCGACCGTGTGGCGTTGCTCATTGAAAATTCCAGCGATTATATCGCGGCTTATTATGGCATTTTAAAATGCGGCGCTGTCACCGTGGCGATTTACACGACGACGACGGCGAAAACATTGTCGTTCATTCTTAATGATTGTGAAGTCTGCGCGCTGCTCACACAGTCAAAACATTTGGCGTTATTGGAAGAGCTTAGTAATCAACTTCCAAAACTCCGTGCTGTGGTTGTTGTGGATGACCAAAGTGGGTCTGGTAGCCTTGCCGGTCAAAGCTGGCCATGGAGAATTATTGAATCAATAGAGGTCGCGCAACAGCCGGATACGTCACTGAATTTACCAATGATTGATTTGAATCTTGCCTCAATCATTTACACTTCCGGCAGCACCGGCGATCCGCGCGGCGCAACGCTGAGTCATTTGAATATCGTCACCAACACACGCAGCATCGTGAGCTATCTGAGTTTGACGCAAAAAGATCGCATTATGGTTGTCCTGCCGTTTCCGTATGTTTACGGCAAATCCTTGCTCAACACACATATCGCGGTTGGCGCGACGGTGATCATCGACAATCGTTTTATTTTTCCGAACGTTGTTTTGCGAACGATGGAGGAGAAGGCTGCCACCGGTTTTGCCGGCGTGCCGTCAACTTATGCAATTTTGCTTGGAAAATCTGCTGTTCGTAAAATGGAATTTCCGGCGCTGCGTTATCTCACCCAGGCCGGCGGCGCGATGGCGCCAACGTTGATTCGCGAAGTGATGGAAGTTTTTCATGGCAAAAAGCTTTATATTATGTATGGCGCCACCGAAGCCTCGGCGCGATTGTCTTTTTTGCCGCCGGAAGAATTGCCGCGCAAAATCGGCAGCATCGGCAAGCCGATTCCCAATGTTGAATTGTGTCTCATCAAAGACAGCGGCGAAGAAGCCGGCCCGAATGAAGCCGGCGAGATTGTCGCCCGCGGCGCGAATATCATGCAAGGTTATTGGAATCAACCGGAAGAAACAAAAGCGGTGTTGACTGAACACGGTTTTCATACCGGTGATCTTGGCCGGATGGATGAAGAAGGATTTTTTTTCGTCGTCGGCCGCAAACGCGACATGATCAAATCCGCCGGCAATCGCGTCAGTGCGAAAGAGATCGAAGAAATTATTCTCGAGCATCCCAATATTCTCGAAACGGCAGTGATTGGCATTCCCGACCAATATATCGGCGAAGCCATTTGCGCGCATGTTGTTCCGAAAAATGGCGTTCCCGTTTTATCGGACGAATTGATTGCTTACTGCAAATCTCGACTGCCGGAATACAAAGTGCCGCGCACGGTGATCGTTCGTGAGAGTTTGCCGAAGAATGCGTCGGGGAAAATTATGAAAGAACAATTGCGAAAAGAGTACTACACATGAAAATAAAAATCGCCAACGTCGTCGGGGCGCGGCCGAATTTCATGAAAATCGCGCCGCTGGTGGATGAAATGAGAAAGCACGACGAGATCGAGCCGCTGCTGGTGCATACCGGCCAGCATTATGATCAAGTCATGTCGAAATTGTTTTTCGACGATCTCGGCCTGCCGAAATCGGATATTTATCTCGGCGTCGGCTCCGGCGGCCACGGATCGCAAACCGGCAAAATTATGATCGAGTTTGAGCGCGTGATAATGGATAATAAGCCGGACGTTGTCATCGTCGTTGGTGATGTCAATTCGACGATCGCTTGCGGTTTGGTCGCCGTTAAAATGGGGATTCGGCTCGCGCATGTCGAAGCCGGCCTGCGCTCGTATGATCGCACCATGCCGGAAGAAATCAATCGCGTGCTCACTGACCAAATCTCGGATTATCTTTTTACTACTGAGCGCCGTGCGCATCATAATTTGCAACTCGAGGGCATTGATCAAGAAAAGATTTTTTTCACCGGCAATGTGATGATCGACTCGCTGTTGAAGCATCGCGAGCGCGCGGAAGAATCTCGCATTATGCACGAGCTGGATGTCACGCCGAAACACTACGGTTTGGTGACATTGCATCGGCCGAGCAACGTCGACAATCACGAAAATCTGACCCAAATTCTCGATGCCCTCATCACCGTGCAGGAACAATTGCCGTTGATCTTTCCAGTGCATCCGCGCACGCGTAAAATGCTGCAGCAATTTGATCTCGAAGAAAAAATGCAACAGGCTAGCGATCTCAAACTCACCGACCCGCTCGGCTATCTCGATTTTCTCAAATTGATGGCGCATGCGAAACTGGTGTTGACGGACAGCGGCGGCATTCAGGAGGAGACGACGGTTCTTGGCGTGCCGTGCATCACGATGCGCGAAAACACCGAACGTCCGATTACCGTCGAAGTCGGCACCAATATCGTGATCGGCAATTCGCCGGCGTGCATCGTCGAAGAGAGCAATCGCATTCTCGCCGGCCACGGCAAGAAAGGCGCGCTGCCGGAATTGTGGGATGGGCATGCGGCTGAGCGCATCGTGCGAATTTTGCTCGAAAAAGAAAATCGCCATTGAATTTGTCGAAGCATATTTTTATATTGAAGCTGTACCCAAAAAACAAAATCCAGTAATTCCGCTTTGCGAGCGCCGCGAAAATCCTCGCTATTCGTTTTGTTGAAAGGATATTTTTTATCTGACATAATCTAATTCTTTACTATCAGGAGGACAAATCAATGCAATTTTTTTGGCGCAGGGCTGTAATGGTGCTTGGAGCATTGGCAGTGACGGTGATCAGCGGTTTATGTGGAATGGGAATTCTCGGCGTGATGGCAGTGATAAAGTTTGTGTGCTCGTTTTTAGTTCCTCTTGCCTTTGGCACGTGGATAGGATTGCGTGCCGGCAACCGGTTTTTCCAGGAAGGGTAAATGAAATGCCGCCTTCATCTTTTCAACACATTTGTAAGCGGCAGGCGTTGGTGATTCTGCTCGGTCTCCTGTGCGCCGTTGCCTGCGCGCAAGAACGTGACGATGAATCCGGCGCGGCGCAAATTGAAAACAACGACAAAGACGCCGCGAAGCGCGCGAAAAAAGCCGAACGCAAAAGCCGCAAGGATAAAAAAAGCGGCAATCGGGTGCAACTGCCGCCGGCGCCCGACCTGCCGGCTGAATTCGAGTTTTTTGACGGCGCTATTTTCTCGCGCAAAGTCAATCTCGGGATGAAAAGCATTCTGTGCTTCGCCAGTGAGCGACGGCCAGTGGCCATGATTTGGAAGGAGGGGCAGGAAGGAAGCACGGCGACCGGAAATTTGCCCGTCAAATTTTCTGCGCGTGAGTTGCAGCTTATTTTTGGAAGATCGATTGATGCCTCCCGGATAAGCGTATTGAATGAAAACGGCGCGATGTTGTCGCGCGGCGCAGCGGCGCAGGTGGCATTCAATCTCGGTCGCAAGCCGATCTATTTGCTGGTGGAAACCATGCCCTCCCGTCCAAAAGCCTCGACGATTCCACTAAAAAGCAATTGAATGTCTTTTGCATTTTTCGTCACATTGAAGTGACAATACAAAAACCCATAACACATTTAACCATTTTTGTTTTACAATTACATCCACGTAATTCATTGTTAGATTGTGTGTCAATATTTAATCCTACCATATGTGCCTCGCGCTTGATGACCTGCCAATATTTCCCTAAGAATCAGCCATCTTATCGCGCCCAACGTTTTTTCCAAACGCGGCATTAGTTTTGCAAAATGCTACGACCGTTTAGCTGCTTGACTTTGAGTGTTTAAACTTTTTAACAGGCAAGGACGCCTGTCCCGTAACGAATGGATGATAACTTAGGACTCGAGGTAAACGAACATGATTAACATTGGCGGCCGTCATTTTTACGGCCCATTTCAAATGAGCGAGTGGGCTCCCCCGACCGAGAGCGGGGTGTATGCGATTCTCACCGGCACCGGCGTGATGGTCAATCAGGATGAGCTTTTGTACATCGGTATTTCGCGCAACTTTTCCGACGGCCGAATCGGGCCGATGCATTATGCTTATCGGTCCTGGCTTGAAAATTCGGAACCGCATGGCAATTTGTATGTGGCGGTCTATCCCATGCCCTATTCGAGCGAGCTGTTGCTCGCGCTCGAAGAAGAGAAATTGATCAAACTCATGAATCCGTTGTGCAATCAACTGCATTCGCCCATTATGAAGGCGCTATTTCGATGAAAGCCAGGCTTCTCATTATCGGCGCCATCACCTCAGGCGCGCTGATTTTTGGGAAAAATCTTTTTGCGGGGTCGGTGATTGCAAAGCCCGGCGATGATCTCAATGCCAAACTCGCAACCCTGCAGCCGGGCGATACACTATTATTGCGCGGCGGAAATTATGCGGAAAAGCTTTCATTGCCACGCAGCGGCAGCGCCAGTAAGCGCATCACCATTCGCGCCTATCCCGGCGAGAAACCGGCTATCGCCACCGCCGGCACGATGTTGAACTTGAATAAAGATTACTGGTTGATTGAAGGTTTAATTTTTGATCACCAAAAAGATTCGAGCGACGCCGTGCCGGTGAGCGGCAGCAATAACATCATTCGCCGCTGCGAGTTTCGCAACGGCAGGCGCGATTGTTTTGACGGCGACGGCGGCAGCCGCAACAATATCATCGAAAATTGCGTGATTCATGATTTTGTCTGGAAACCCGGCAATGATGCGCATGGCATCGTGCTCGATCCGGGCGCGCGCGGCTGGATCATTCGCAACAACACGATCTATAACTGCGGCGGCGATTGCATTCAGCTTTATGCCGATGACAAGACCAACATCGCCAATTATTCAAAAAATATTACGATCTCCGGAAATATTTTTTACACGACGCTTGGCAGCGCCAGCGAAAACGCATTGGATTTCAAAGGCGTCGATAGTTGTCTCGTCGAAGCCAATGAGATGTACGGCTTTGCCAACAAAGCCTGGGTGACGCAAAAGGGATGTCGCAATATTACCGGCCGGTATAATCGGATTCATGACAGTCAGCGCGGCATGGAATTTCGCGGCGAGGGCGGCAAAACGCAGGCGAATATTCGCCTGTACAAAAATATTTTGTACAACATTCAGGATTATTATGCGATCAAGTTCGACGGCGTGGCGAATGTCGAAATCGCAAATAATACGATTGCCAACGTCAAAGCGACGTGCTTGCGCGTTGAAGGTCAGGGCTTGCAGGGCGGATACTTTCGCAACAATTTGATCTACCAAACCGATGCGCCGAGCATTAGCGGGCCGTTCAATGGTCAGGTTGATCATAACGGCTGGTTTAAAACTTCGGCGAAAAATCTCAGCGGAACCGGTGATCGCACCGGTGACGATCCGCGTTTTACCAATGCCGCTGCGTCTGATTTTACGCTGCAATCCAACAGTCTCGCCGTCGATGCCGGTGTCAATATTGGTTTAGCGTTCACCGGCGCTGCGCCGGACCTGGGCGCGCAGGAATTGGGCGAAAACCCTTTGTCGGTCGAGGACGAGACGCAAGGCGCAGTGTGGCCGAATTATTTCGAGTTGAATCAAAATTATCCTAATCCTTTTTCTCTCTCCGGCGCAAACAGCAGCCTCGGCACCCGAATCGAATTCGGCGCCGGCGCCAGCACCGCGGTGCGCCTCGAGATTTTGAATATACTCGGACAACACGTTCGGACGTTGTTCGAAGGTGAAGTATCAGCCGGGCGGCACGCGGTGATTTGGGATGGGCGCGATAACCGTGGTTTGGTGGTAGCCTCTGGCGTCTACGTCTATCGCCTTGCCGGGATAGCGCAGACTGCAACTGGACGATCATCAACGGCGTCAACAGAGCGTCCGACAAAGGCAACCGCCCGGCTTCTTTTTTTGAATCGTTAAGCACTGTAATCGAATGCTGTAATTTTAAATTGAAAATTTTCAATTTAAAATTTACAAGAATCAACGAGGCGGAGCATGCTCCGATATTCTGCCAAACATAAACTCTTCCGTTATTCTCTCATCGTCCTGCTCGGTGGGACATTTCTTTTTTTAGCTTCGCGTCTTTTTGCCAGCGGCAATTCAACGCTGGCGCCGCTGCTTATCATCGATGACAAATTGAGCGGCGCGCCGTTCGGAACGCTGGATAGCTGCGTCCTGGATTCGTCTGGAAATTTGCTGGTGACCGACAAGCGCCGCATGGCGATTCACGTTCTGAATCCGGTTACAGGAAAGTTGATTCAAACCATTGGCACGAATGGAAGCGGCCAATTACAATTTGATCAACCCAACGGCATCGCCGTCGATGATCAAGGCCGCATTTTTATTACCGAGCAAACCAATCGCCGCGTGCAAGTGCTCAACCGCAATTACACTTTTGCGGGCTTTATTGGCGGGCCCGGTAATGGGGCTGGACAATTCGATAAACCGATGGGAATCGCTGCCGATGCGACCGGGCGGATTTACGTCACGGATGAAAATCTCAACAAAGTCGCCGTCTTCGATCGCGTCGCCGGAAGTCAAGTGAGTTGGCAATTTAAATTTGAGTTTGCCAATAGCGGCGCCGGCAAAATCGATCATGCCGAATCCATTGCCGTCAATCGCGCGCAACAACGCATTTACCTCAGCGACGAGGGGCAGCAGCACGTCAAAGTTTATGATCTCACCGGAAAGTTTTTGCAAACGTTTGGCAGCGGCGGCACGGGCCTCGGCCAGTTCACGTCGGGCGGACAGCCGGAAGGAATTGCCACTGACGAGAATCATTACATTTACGTGAATGACGAAGGCGGCTCGCGCATCAATATTTACCGGCCGGACTTCACGCCGATGGCGGCGATTCAAAGCACCAACTCCTTTCAAAGCGCCGACGGCGTTCATCTCAGCGAAAAACTCGACCGTTTCTTTATCATCGATCAAGGCAACGATCTCGTGCAAATCTTCGATCTCAACAAAATTAAAGCGCTGTTCGCGACGCGCGTCGAAGATAATTTTCGCGGCGATTTGCCGGCGAGTTTTTATCTCGCGCAAAATTATCCGAATCCGTTCGATCTCGCCCGCACCGTCGCCACGCGAATCGAAATTATTTCTCCTGCCAATTTCGCCGGCGGTCGCGAGCTCCGTGTGGAAATTTTTGATCTGCTCGGTCGCGTCATGCGGGCATATTCCCTTTCTGCGGTTGGCATGACAACGATAGAATGGGATGGCAAAAATGCGAATGGCAATCTTGTTCCCGCAGGAATTTATGAATATCGGTTAGTGAATGGCAATGTCACTAATAGCCGTCGTTTGATTTTGCTGCATTAATTGCCTTCTTCCTGATTTGTGAGCGGAGAAAATGATTTTTTATTCCCGCCGAATGTGATACGCGAGACTGGCATTTCATATTTGGGAAAATTCATCATCATTGGACGCCGTCGCTAACGTCGCCGCTGTTGAGGCAGCTTCCAGATAAGTCACACGCCCTTTTTTGTCGATGGCGACAATGTCGCGCTCGAGCAAGGCCTGCATGATCTCCTCCGGCCTGGCTTCTTTGCGTTTTTTGAAGGTGGCTTTGATGCTGTTCAGCAATGTGGTTTTTTTCGCCGGGCGAGTCTTCACGGTTTGCAATTGCTGGCGGCAATAATCTTGAACGAGCTCGTCAAGACTCCATTTTCTCTCGGCCGTCGTGGTGTGGCGGCCGGCAGCAGAAATCGGCCTTTCGGTGATTTCAATTTTTGCGCTCTTGCCATCGAGCCGTTCGACTTTGCGCCCCGCCTGCCGCAGCAGATTCACGACGTGATCCAAATCTCCATCTTGTGATAAGATAAGAAACTCAGTTTCCGGCGGCATTTCTGCGGTCAATTTTCCCGCCCAAAACGCCAGCCCAAAATCCGCTGCATTTCTTCCTTTCTTCTCCATCTTGATGATTTCCAGCTTGCCCTCGTTGATGGCGGCGGCGAGCACCGGAATCAGACCCACTTGCACTTTGGGTTCCACGCTGCCGTAACACGCCACGGCCCGTGTAATTCCGACCAGCGTTTGATGGAGCAGATCGATCTGCTTCGGGCAATTATCGAGATCGATAAGCAAAGCGCGCGGGCCGGAGTTGGTGATGGGGTACGTTTTCATGATGCTCTGTCGATTAGTTCGTGAGCTTTCAATATAACACAAAATGGCAAAGAAGCAACGGGTGTTTAATGAGTTAAAATTCAAGGCTTGATTGGAGGCGTGATTACAACGATGATGTGTGGTGAAGAAATCAAAGTCAGTCGACGATATGGAGCGACGTTATGGAAATTGGTGGTGTTGGCACGCTACTTCATAGACTTTATTGGCTGTACACTCCGGAATACCAGGCCGCTCGCCGTTCCTGCAAAAACATAACCCAATGGATCGATGGCAAAAGCGCAAACATTTTTATTAGTCAAGCCGGCATCGGCTTGTGTCCAATTGCCGCCATTATCGACTGAAAGGAAAACTCCTACACTCACCCCTACAAAAATATGGCCACTGGAATAGCTGGCAAGCGACGTGACAAAATTATAATTGTGCTCAATTGAGGTAGATTTGATTTTCGCCCAGTTTGCGCCATTATCTATTGACGGAAAACCCCTCCTGTGCTTATAAAAACGTAACCACGTTCATTGATGCCAAGAAATTTAATTTCACCTCTCGGCAAACCATTATTAACTTCAATCCACGTTCCACCGTTATCGGTTGAGCGAAAAACCCAGCCGTCCACTGCTCCTACAAAAATATGACCAACCGAATTGATTGCAAGAGAATACATACGAACATTTTTCAAGCCTGTATTAACCGGCGCCCAATTTTTTCCATTATCAGTTGAGCGGAATATCCCGCCATCAATTGCGGCAAAAATATGAATTGAAAAAATATTAATTTAAGGTAAATAATAAATTCGATGAAATATTACTTACAATTAAGGATAATTTGCAGAAAGATAATAATCAAATTTACCATGTTTCCGCACACTCACCGTTCGGAAATGAACGGTTGATAGCATAACTATGCTTCCCAACTCTTTTTAAATCAATTATACTTTTGGTGGAACGCCTTTTGTATTTACTGAGAGACGAAACAACACAGAAATTTTATTTTTCATTTTTATAGAATCCACAGTCGACAATCTAAATCAGTATATGGATCGCCCCCTCGACGAAAATTTTCGCAAGCAGCAAATTCGGAAGCGCGTGGTGCAAGGCACGATTGCGCTGGCGGTGATTGCCGGCATCTTCATTTGGGTTCCGGGATGGATTTCGCCTTCGGTGAGTCGCAATCGCATTCGCACCGCGAAAGTGGATCGCGGGCCGATTGAAGCGACGATTACGGCTTCGGGAACCGTTGTGCCGGAATTCGAGCAGGTGATCCCCAGTCCGATTGAAACGCGCGTGTTAAAAATTCTCAAGAATCCTGGCGCGAAGTTGAGCAAAGGCGAACCGATTTTGGAGTTGGATGTCAGCGCGACAACGTTGGCGCTGGAAAGACTCAATGACCAAATTTCTCTTAAAGAGAACGAACAAAAGCGCCTCAAAATCGATCTCGAAAAAATGTTGAATGATTTGCAAACGCAATTGCAGATCAAGAAACTGCGGCGGGAATTTCTCAAATCAAAAAGCGAGCAGCAGCAAAAACTCTTTGAAATCGGCGGCAGTTCCAAAGAGGAATTGCGCCAGCAAAAGCTGGAAGAAGATATTGCGGCGTTGGAGCTGCAGCAGCTTGACAACAGCATTCGCAATACTCAGCAATCGCAGCAGAATCAGCTCGAAGGCGTGGTGACCGAATTGAAAATTTTGCAGAACGAGCGCGCCGAAGCGCGGCATCAGTTGGATTTGGCGAGCACCAAAGCCGAACGCGATGGTATTCTGACGTGGGCTATCTCGCAGGAAGGCGCGACGATTCGCAAAGGCGAAGTCATCGCCAAAATTGCCGATCTAAATTCGTTCCGCGTCGATGCCACCGTTTCCGATGTCCACGCGACGCGACTCACAATCGGCTTGTCGGTGAAAGTAAAAGTCAACGAAGATTATTTGGCCGGAACGATCTCGAGTATCTTGCCCACCATTCAAAATGGCATCATCACGCTGCACGCCAGTCTCGAAGACAAGTCCAGTCAACTGTTGCGCTCCAATTTGCGCGTCGATGTTTTTATCATCACCGCACAAAAAACTGATGCCCTGCGCATCAAGAAAGGTGCATTCGTCAACGGCGAAGGCGAGCACGAAGCATTCGTGCTGCGCGACGGCACGGCGTACAAAATGCCGGTTCGTATCGGCCTCGCCGGTTTTGATCAATATGAAATTGTCGAAGGATTATCGGAAGGTGAAGAAGTGATTATTTCCGATACGCGGGATTTTATTCACATGAAAGAAATTAAGATAAAGTAAAAGTAGCGCAAGCTTCCAGCTTGTTTGCGTTTGCAGACTGGAAGTCTGCGCTACATTTATAAATTAGCAGAGGAGACAAAATGATCAAGCTCGAAAGCATCGAAAAAGTTTATCGCACCGACAAGATTGAAACCGTGGCGTTGAGCAACATCAACCTGCAAGTGAAAGAAGGCGAGTTTATTTCCATTATGGGCCCGTCGGGATGCGGCAAGAGCACGCTGCTCAATATCATCGGCTTGCTGGATGCGCCGACGAAGGGCAAGGTGCAGCTCAATGACACGAAGATCAACGGCTATCGCGACAAGCAGCTTGCCAAAATGAGAAACGAGCATCTCGGCTTTATTTTCCAAACCTTTCATCTCATTCCCGATCTCAGCGTCGTGGACAATGTCGAGATTCCTTTGCTCTATCGCAAACTCTCCAGCGCGGAACGCCGCAAGAAGGCGCTGCAAGCGCTGGAACGAGTCGGCCTCATCTCGCGTGTGCATCATTTTCCCTCGCAGCTTTCCGGCGGCCAGCAGCAGCGCGTTGCTATTGCGCGAGCGATTGTCGGCAAACCAAGAATTTTGTTGGCCGACGAACCCACCGGCAATCTCGACAGCCAAATGGGCGATGAGATCATGAACATCCTGATGGATTTGAATAAGAATGAAAAGACCACCGTGGTGATGGTGACGCACGATCCGCGCCTCGGCGAAAAAACCGAACGGATTGTCAGGTTGTTTGATGGGAGGCAGGTGAATTGAGCGCAGAGGGCTGAGGGCATAGAGCAGAGGGCATGGCGCTTGGCGTGTTTACTTCGTGAGCGGAGAATAAATTTATGAAGCAAATTTTGGTGAAGCGGCGTTCGGTGTTTTTATCGCTCTGCGCCATTGGCGTATCTTTGATTGGTTTGGCCTGCGGCAGGAATGCGCAGTCGGCTGATCCAAACTTCAATACAGTTGTCGCACATCCGGCTTATACGAATGAGCGGCCGCGCGTGTTGTTTGACGAAGCGCATAACAATATTCATAAAACCCGCGGCCTGTATAAACCGTTTGCCGATCTCATCGCCAACGATGGTTATCGCGTGACGCCGAATAAAGAAAAATTTTCAGCGCCGATGTTGAGTGGATATGACATTTTGGTGATTGCCAACGCCTTGGGCACAAATGACTCCAATGATAGCTCGGCCTTCACCGCGCCGGAATGTGATGCGGTTCGCGATTGGGTAACGGCAGGCGGCGCGCTGCTGCTCATCACCGACCATTTTCCCACCGGCGCGGCCGCGGCGCATTTGGCAAAACGCTTTGGCGTGGAAATGAGCAAAGGCATGACGTTCGATTCGCTGCACTATGACCATGCTTCCGGTGATGACACCCAACTCGAGTTTACGCGCGCCAACGGCCTATTGACCAAACATGCGATCACTGAGGGGCGAGATGAGTCGGAACGCCTCAATCGCCTCGTGACGTTCACCGGACAATCGCTGCGCGCACCGGACGGCGGTGTGGCACTCATGAATCTTTCTGATGCCGCCATCGACCGCTCCGCGATGGTCAAGATTGAAAAATCAGGCGGCGATACGCGCGTCATCATTAATTACGGCGCGCCGATCTCGGCGGCAGGCCGCGCGCAAGCCGTGGCGCTGGAGTATGGACAAGGCCGCGTCGTTGTTCTGGGCGAGGCCGCGATGCTCACGGCGCAATTGGACGGCAGAACGAAAAAGCCGTTCGGCATGAATGTGTCCGGCATTGACAACCGGCAATTTGCGCTCAACCTCATGCACTGGCTTTCACGATTGTTGAATTAGAATTCTTCGCACGGAGAAACTATGCTCAAAAATTATTTAAAAATTGCCTTGAAAGTTTTGTTGCGCCGCAAGTTTTTCACCTTCATCAGCCTCTTCGGCGTCAGCTTCACGTTGGTGGTGCTGATGGTCGTGACGGCAGTGCTCGATCATGTTTTTGGACCGATGCCGCCGGAGACCAAACTGGATCGTTCGCTGGGCGTGTACACAGTGCGCATTTCGAGCCCGGATGGGCAAAACAACCGGTCTTCCGCCGCTGGATATAGACTGTTGGATCGTTATGTCCGCAGCATGTCCACGCCGGAAAAAGTCTCGGTTCACATTTTTCCGCGCGAGGTGTATTCTTACCGCAACGGCCAAAAGATTCCGTTGTTCATCAAATTCACTGATGGCGTGTTTTGGGAGATTCTCGATTTTGAATTTTTGGAAGGCCAAGCCTTTTCGCATGACGATGAGAAAAACGCCAACTTTGTGGCTGTGATCAATGAAGCCACGCGCAAAAGATTTTTCGGCAATGCGAACGCCGTGGGCAAAACCATTGAAGCCGATGGGCGAAATTTTCGCATCGTCGGCGTGGTGAAGAATGTGCCGATTTTCCGGCCAACGCCGTTCGCGGATATTTGGGTGCCGCTGAGCACGGCTAAAACTAAGCCCTCCGATGATCTGTTAGGAAGTTTTCATGCCATCATTCTTGCAAAAAATTCCGCCGATCTCAAGGCGGTCAAAGAAGAGTTCCAGGACAAGCTCGGCCAGGTCGAATTTACCGACCCGAAAGAGTTCAATACGATTGTCTCCGCCGCCGAAACGCAGTTCGAATCGGTGGCGCGCGGTTTTTTTGCGAATGATCGCACCGCCGAAAACTATGCAACGCAATTGCTCGCGCTGCTCATCTTCTTGATGATTCTTTTCATGGTGCTGCCGACGGTCAATCTCGTCAACATCAACATCAGCCGCATTATGGAACGCGCTTCGGAGATCGGCGTGCGCAAAGCTTTCGGCGCCTCGTCGTGGACGCTCGTCGGGCAGTTCGTCGTGGAAAATGTTTTGCTCACGCTCATCGGCGGCGTGATTGGATTCGTGCTGGCGTTCATCGCGCTGCAAATGCTCACCAGCAGCGGCTTGATTCAATATGCTGAATTTCACTTGAACTATCGCATCTTTTTCTACGGTCTCGCCCTCGCCGTATTCTTCGGCGTGTTCTCCGGCGTTTATCCGGCATGGAAAATGTCGCGGCTGCATCCGGTTGCAGCGCTGCGAGGAAGAAGCATATAACTGGCAGGTTTTTTCGAACACGGAGATAACAGAGTTCACGGAGAAAAGCTTTTAATATTTTTCATTAGCGAAAATTCGCGTGCATTAGCGGTTGACAAAAAATTTCCGCAGTTTGGCGGATAGATTTTTCCAAGTATCAATTCTCGTCAGGAGAAGTTTTATGCTCAAACATCTTTTCAAGCTCGTGTGGAATCGCAAACGCAGCAGCGTTTTGCTGATTATCGAAATCTTCTTTTCATTCATCGTCGTGTTCGCAGTGGTGACCATCGGCGCTTTCTATGTCGACAACTATCGCCAGCCGTTGGGATACACGTATGAAAATGTTTGGAACATCGGCATCGATATGAACCAAGCGAGCGACGATTATTGGTCGCCTGAACAAGTTGCCACGGTCAATCAACTGTTTCTGGCGGCGCGCGAATTTCAAGAAGTGGAAGCGGTTGCCGGCGCCCTTTCCGCGCCGTATGATTTTGGCGGCAGAACCTCCGGCATGGAAATTCGCGGCAAAAGAACGGAAGCGCAGGTTAACGAAGTCACGGATGAGTTTAAAGAAGTGATGAATTTGCAGCTCGTCGCCGGCCGCTGGTTTGAAAAAGCCGACGACGCTCTGAATTGGCAGCCGATTGTTATCAATCAGAAGCTCGGCCAAGAATTGTTTGGCGATGAAGATCCGATTAACAAGCCTTTTGCGCCGTGGTCATCAGCGGAAACTGAAATTCGCATTATCGGCGTCGTCACCGATTTTCGTCAAGGCGGCGAATACGCGAGTTTGGGCAATTATCTTTTCGAGCGCCGGAAGCTCGATGACCCGCAACAGCGCCCACCGCGCAATTTACTTGTTAAGCTTCGTCCCGGCATCACCGCAGAGTTCGAGGAAAAATTGATGGAACGCTTGCAAGGTGTGGCGAAAGATTGGTCGTTTGAAATTCAGCCGTTGGTGCAAAAGCGTGAATCGATGATGAAGCTGCGTCTCGCGCCGTTGATCGCCGCCGGCGTGATTGCCGCATTTTTAATGATCATGGTGGGATTAGGATTGGTCGGTGTGCTCTGGCAAAACGTCACGCAGCGCACCAAAGAAATCGGCCTGCGCCGCGCCAAAGGCGCAACCGCCGGAAAAATTCACATGCAAATTTGGGGCGAGTTGATGGTGCTCACTTCCTTCGGACTTTTGATCGGCCTGATCATCGTCGTGCAATTCCCGCTGCTCAATTTGATTGGATTCATCAGCACGAAAGTATTTTTCATCGGGATCATCAGTTCGCTCGTGGTGATTTACTTATTAACTCTGGTCGCCGGTTTATATCCAAGCTGGCTGGCGACGAAAGTGCAACCGGCGGAGGCGCTGCATTATGAGTAGTAAGTGAGCTTGCGCAGCAAAAAATTCACAACGTTCTTCGCGTTGCAGTATGAATTTTATTTCATCAACTCTTTCAACTCTTCACGTGAGAAGCCGGTCATCTCAGCAATCCGATCAATGTCAAAACCTTTTTGCTTCAAGGCGTGCAATATTTTTTGTTCCCCGATTTGTATGCCGCGTTGTTCTCCGATTTGTATGCCACGTTGCTCGCCAATTTGCTCGCCTTCTTTGCGGGCGGCGACGGCGACGCCGCGCTCGTCCTGCATCCGCACGCCGGCGGCATCGTAGGCTTCCCATTCGTCTTTAGTCATGTTGGCTTGGTTGGCGATTTCAAAAGCCTGGCGAAACGGCTCTTGATTTAGTTTTTCGGGGATAGTATTCAAACTGCCGGCATGTTTAATAAAATAGCACCACTTCTCAATAGTCGTCTCGATTTCAGTGTCGCTCTTTTTGAATTTGGGCAGCTCGATAAAGTAGTGCCTGATCTCATCCAAATAGCAATTGTTGGAGATCGTCTCGCGAAATTCGTGGCAGAAAAGATAGTGATCAAATTCGCGAAACATCACGAAGTCGACGATGGTAATGGCAATAACCTGATTGAGCTTTGGATAATCGGCGCCGGCAGGAATTTGGCCAACGTAAGCCTTGCAGGCGTTATATTGAATGCGTTTCTCAAAGCCTTCCGTGTACGCGACCTGCATTTCTACGACAAACTCGATGCCGCGATGATCGCGACATTTGACGTCGAGATAACTGTGTTTGAGCGTGGAAATCTTCGGCGCTTGATAAGGATTGAGAATCGTCACCTGGGCGATGGCGTGATTTCCCTCTAATCCGAGCACAGCGTTAAGAAAACTGATCAATACTTCTTTGGCGTGCTCATTGCCAAAAATTTTTTTAAACGCGAAATCAGTACGAGGGTCGGCGAATTGCATGGCTATTCGTTCTTTTACAAGTTAAAATATGTTCGCTTTTATTTTAATATAATTCGACAACAGGCTAAAAGCAAACCCGAAAATTTTCTTTGCACTTGGCGCTAGGCCCTCTGTGCTATGCCCTCCGCCCTCAGCGCCACGCCATTCTTGCGCTCGCCGATTTGTTGCCGCCACATTGCATAATATAGTCCTTTCAAATCCAGCAGGGTTTGATGCTGGCCGGACTCGACGATCTGCCCGCGTTCCAACACGTAAATTTTATCGGCATGCATTACCGTTGAAAGCCGGTGCGCAATCAGAATGGTGATGAGATCTTTTTGCAATGAGACCGCGCGGACGGTGGCGCTGATTTCTTCTTCGGTCAGCGAATCGAGCGAGGAGGTGGCCTCGTCAAACACCAGCAGATTGGGCCGCCGCAACAACGCCCGCGCAATCGAGAGGCGCTGTTTTTCACCGCCGGATACTTTCACGCCGCCCTCGCCGATCACCGTGTCCAGGCCTTTATCCGCTCGCGCCAGCAGACTTTGACACGCGGCTTTTTGCAACACCTCCAAACATTCCGCGTCCGAAGCTCGGGGATTAACGAACAGCAAATTTTCTCTGATCGTGCCGGAGAAGAGCTGCGTATCCTGCGTCACAAAACCGATGCGCTCGCGCAGTTGGTCGAGATCGATGGCGGTGCTCGCTTGGCCGTTGTACAAAATGCTGCCGTGTTGCGGCGTGTAAAGTCCGACCAGCAATTTGACCAACGTGGTTTTCCCTGAACCCGAAGGCCCGACAAACGCGATGGTTTCTCCCAGTCGGGTTTGAAAGGAAATTTTTTCCAAGGCGTGGCTCGACGCCGATTGGTGCTTGAAACTGACGCCGTCAAATTTCAGAGTGGTGACGCCGTTGAGCAATATCGGCGCGAGCGGTTTGGGCTCTTTCGGCGTGTTCAAAATATCGGAAAAATTTTTGAGCGAAACTTCCGCCTCGCGATAAATGTTGATGACGTTGCCCAGTTCCTGCAGCGGGCCGAAAATGAAAAATGAATAAATGAACAGCGAGAAGAATTGCCCAACCGTGATCTCTTGCGCGAAAATCAAATACAGCATCAGAAAAAGAATGCTCGTCCGCAAAAAGTTCACTGAAGTGCCCTGCACGAAACTCAGGCTGCGCAGGTAACGCACTTTTTTGAGCTCCAATTGCAGAATTTTGCCCGTGGTCGTATTCAAGCGCCCGATTTCCTGCTGCGCCAGCCCGAGGCTTTTCACCAGCTCGATGTTGCGCAAGGATTCGGTGGTGGCGCCGGCCAGCGCCGTGGTTTCCGCGACGATCACTTTTTGGATATTTTTGATCTTCTTGCTGAGCACGGAGCTGAGCAGGCCCAGCAACGGCACGGTGAGAAAATAAACCGGCGCGATGAGCCAGTGCACGCTGAAAGCATACACCATCACGAAGATGATGCCGACCAAAGAGATAAAAACAATGTTGATCGCCGCCGCAACCAGACGCTCCACATCGGTTCTCACCTTCTGCAGCTTGCCGAGCGTTTCGCCGCTGCGTTGATCTTCAAAGACTTGATAGGGCAGCTCGAGTGAATGGCGAATGCCGTCCGAGTACAGTTGCGCGCCGAGCCGTTGCGTGATCACATTGATGAAATAATCCTGAAAATTTTTTGCCACGCGCGAAACAAAGGCGACGCCCACAGCCGCAGCGAGCAACAACGTGACGCCTTTAAAAAATTCTGCCGGCGTATATTTTTTGAATTGGGTGGCGTACTCGTCGATGACGTGCCGAAAAATCAACGGATCGAGCAATGAGAAAATCTGGTTGATCGCCGCCAGCGCCAACGCCAGCGCCAGCAGTTTCCAATATTGCTTGAGGTAAGAAAAAAGCAGTTTCATGAATATGCTCTCTTGGCGCACGATGATGAAAATGAGTGAGGTGATTTTGCATTGTCTCTGAAATATAAGATAGCAAAATGGAAAATTAAATCCAATATGGCTGGAAGAATTGCGCTTGCATTTCATGAGCCCGAACCTTAACTTACAGCAAATAGTTTTTTGATAAAGCAGCAATCTTGCGGAGAATGATATGACCTGTACCGTGCTTCTTACCCCTAAGAACGGCCGCTTTCGCGCCCAGGTTGCCGAGTTGCCCGATGTCGAAGTCGAAGCCGAAGGCCGTGATGAAGCGCTGGCGTTGCTCGAAAAGCGCATTCAAGAAATCGTCAAGCGCAGCGAGATTTTGCATTTGGAAATTCCAACGCCGGCAAAGAAATCTTTTCGGCAAAAAGCGGGCGCGGCCAAGCCGCCGAATCTTGTCAGATTTGAAGCGCCGAGAGTAGTAAATGATCCAGACCCTCGGCCTAAGACATTTTGGGACTTTTACGGCATTTTCAAAGATGATCCTACTTGGTGGCCGATGATAGATGAGATTGAAAGACGGCGTGATCGCCAGAGGGTTCCTACAAAAAAACGGAGGAAGAAATAAATTGTATTTATGGGATACGCAAATTGTCGGCCATTTCGGCGGCAGGCATCCAGTGCTTACACTTCATATCCAGCACGTTGGAAAAGAACGGATCGTTTTGCCATCGCCGACAGTGGCGGAGTTGCTACGTGGGCGTACTGAGTTTGCTTTGAAAGCGACTCCTGAACAAGCCGTGACAGCACATTTTCAACTTCGCCAAACTCAACTGCTCATCGCACAATTCGATATGTTTCTTTTCAGCGAAGAAGATGCGGAGGTATTCCGGAAAGTTTTGAAGAAATTTAAATCCAAGAAACGATATGTCGATCTGATGATAGCAGCGATGGCGCTTGCTGGAAATCATATCGTGGTAACACG